>Ga0180436_10001101_pt1 | contig 26884 bp, 18 predicted proteins | sample SS_ome_2_FD_132434 | JGI IMG/M metagenome (GOLD analysis project Ga0180436, IMG submission 132434) | Hypersaline lake sediment archaeal communities from the Salton Sea, California, USA - SS_3_S_2 metaG | ecosystem: Environmental > Aquatic > Non-marine Saline and Alkaline > Hypersaline >... | reverse complement strand
GATTGGCGGCATCACCCCAAACAATCTATCTGGATTGGGACACGGTCCAAAAAGATCTGAATCAGACTGGTGCCCTTGTGCTGCGGGCCATCCCCATGCTGGATGGACCTGCAGACGAGAAAGACGGTCCGGCTGACTGCCATTTCACCATCCAGGACAATACAGAGCTGATTCAGGCTCTGAAGCATGCCCATTCTCTGGACATGCCGCTTAAACCCCTGGTGGACTGGATCCAAGAATACCGTGACCGGGGCCATCTTACCCTGATGGTCTGTGCCTTTCAGGCCCAGGCTGAACGATTGAAATCCTTGCTGTCGCCCTATGCCATACCGATGGCGTTTTGTGATACCTTTCCGGGTCAGCGCGCCCGCAAACAATATCACCGCAATCCGCTGTGGGTAAGCGTGGGAGAGGTCACCAGTGGATTCGTGTGGGACGATGCCGGCATTGCCCTGGTCACGGCCAATGAAGTACTGGGTAAACGCCGCAAGCGCACCGCCACCGGCCGTAAACAGATTCAGCAGCAGTTGCTGCGCTTTGAAGATCTGAAACAAGATGATCTGGTTGTGCATGACGAGCATGGCATCGGTCAATACAAAGGTCTAACCAAATTAACGGTGGCCTCAGCAACCAATGATTATTTGCTGATCGTTTATCGAAATGAAGACCGCCTGTATCTGCCGGTGGACCGGATGAATCGTATTCAGAAGTATCTGGGTGTGGAAGGCGTTGTTCCGGTGCTCGACAAGATGGGCGGTAAATCATGGGATCGGGTCAAGGAAAAGGCCAAAAAATCTACGATCAAGATTGCCAAAGAACTGTTAAAGATTTATGCGACGCGTAAAGTGCACCAGGGTTATTCCCACCGTTCCGTGACGGCAGAATTGCAGGAATTTGAGAATGGATTTCCATTTGAAGAAACACCCGATCAAATCAAAGTCATCGAACAGGTATTGGACGACATGGCGCAACCCGTACCTATGGATCGACTGGTTTGCGGCGACGTGGGGTACGGCAAGACCGAAGTGGCCCTGCGGGCAGCCTTTGTATCTGTTTTTAATGGTAAACAGGTGGCTATGCTGGTGCCGACGACTGTGCTGGCAGAGCAGCATTTTGCGACTTTCTCGGAACGCTTCAAGGCTTATCCGATCAACATCGCCTGCTTAAGCCGGTTTCGCAGCCGCAAGGAACAAGGCCGGATCGTCAGCGATCTTCAAAGCGGCAAAATCGATATTGTCATCGGCACCCATCGAATTCTGCAAAAAGATGTGGCTTTTAAAGACCTGGGCTTGTTCATTCTGGATGAAGAACATCGATTTGGCGTCCGGCACAAAGAAGCCCTGAAAAAAATACGCACCACCATCGATGTGCTGGCGCTCACAGCCACACCGATTCCGCGGACCCTGCATATGTCTTTGGTCGGTATTCGTGATATCGACCTGATCACGACCCCACCGGAATATCGGCATGCAGTTGTGACCTATGTGTCCGAATTTACAGACGGTATCGTAAAAGATGCGGTAACGCGCGAACTCAAACGCCAGGGTCAAATCTTCTTTGTTCATAACAGTGTCAAGAGTATTGAGCGCATGGCGGCAAAACTAAAATCGATTGTTCCCCAGGTTCGGCTCGACATTGCCCATGGTCAGATGCCCGAGCGGGATCTGGAAAAGGTTATGCTGCGGTTTATCAACAAAGAAATCGACATGCTGGTTTGCACCACGATTATTGAATCGGGGCTTGATATACCATCTGCAAACACCATTTTTATCAATCGGGCCGACCGTTTCGGTCTGGCACAGATGTACCAATTGCGCGGCCGCGTGGGGCGTGCCGAGGAACGCGCCTATGCCTATCTGTTTATACCACCGGAAAGCTATATCACCCGGGATTCGCTCAAACGGCTTAAGGTGCTGATGGATCATAGCGATCTGGGATCTGGCTTTCAAATCGCCATGAGCGATTTGAAAATCAGAGGCGGTGGTACCATACTGGGCGCGTCCCAATCGGGTCATATTGCGGCTGTGGGCTATGATATGTTTTTGAAGCTCATGGAGGAGTCGGTTGCAGAGTTAAAAGGTGACCGTCGCATTGAAGCGATAGAACCGGAAATCAATTTACCTTTAGCTGCATTCATACCCGAGGACTTCATTGACGACATTGATCAGCGATTATCCGCGTACCGGCGTTTATCCCGCATCACTGAGATTGAGGAAGTTGTTCAAATTAAAGCGGAATTCATCGATCGGTATGGAAATTTACCTGAAGAGGTATCCAACTTGCTTTTGCGTATTGTTTTTAAGATCCTGGCATCCAAGGCCGGTATTAAGAAACTTGATATCGTCCGAAAACAACTGGTCCTGCACATTTCCGAACAGCACCAAGCCAATCCCCAGGGCCTGATCGACTTGATTTTGTCCGAAAAAAGCCGTTTTAAACTGACACCCGATCACACCCTAAGCGTAGCACTCACAGATGGCGATAAACAAGGGCTCCTGCGTCAATCCAAATTGATCTTGAAAGAAATTGCACATCGTGTTAACGCCTGAGCACCTAAAATTTAATTCAATTCACAACGGAACACGGGTGAATGAATTAGAATATTATAATAAAATCAAGGGGTAAACAACCCCGTGGAGCAAACCGTGTACAGGTCTTTCAAACCGGTTCCAATACACGCGGTGGTATGGGCGGCGATATTTGTATGGGCTGGTTTGATTGCCTGTTCCAATTCCAATGAACCCGTGGTTCCAGAGGTTTTTATTACTGTCAATGAAAGCTTGGTTACTGTTGATGCATATTTGCGAGAGGTTGATGAAGTTTCGGCAGATATTTTGACGAACAAGGACTCAGATAAAAAAGTGATGGCGGATATTCGCCTGCGGGTCCTCAATCAGCTGACAGAGCGAATGATTGTTTTTGAGAGGGCCAAGGAACTTGGTATCGGCGTTACCGATCAGGAACTTGATGCCCGCGTCGCTTCAATCAAAGCGGATTATCCCAAAGGTGAGTTTGAGCAGGTACTGCTGGAGCAAGCGGTGTCGTATGCTGAATGGAAAAAGGACATGCGAACGCATTTGCTGATGCAAAAAGTTATTGATCAGGAGTTGGAACCAAAAATACGGGTTACATCGGAAGAAATATCGGCTTATTACGAACAGCATTACGCTACATCCGGGACACAAGCCGATCAAACAGCAGATAGCCAGTACCTGGAAACCACAATTTTACAGCGGGTTCGCAATGAGAAGAAAGAAGCCCTCTACCGTGAATGGTTGGAAAACCTAAAACGACGTTATAAGGTCCATGTCAACCAGGCGGTGTGGGAGACTATCATGGCTGGTCAATAGCCATGAATTTATTCGGTTTTAGGTTTTAAGTTTTAGGTTTTAGGATCGTAAAAAGCTTTCAGCGGTTAGCGATGAGCCGTCTTAAAACTTACACCTAAAACTTTGAACTTTTTCATAAAGGAATAAGCTGTTCCATGGCTGCATCTATTTATAAGTGTTGGCAAATATTAATTCACGTTTTTGTCCTGGTTAGCCTGGTTGGTTTTGCAGGTGGCTATGCTCTTTACGCCGATGAAATAGTGGATCGGATTGTCGCGGTTGTTAATGATGACATTGTGACCCACAGGGAAGTAGAGGCTGAAATGGTTCCCTTTGTTAAACGAATCAAAGAAGCCGGCTATCCCCCGGATGTTGAGCAGGAGATGATGTATCGGGTCAGACAAGATGTGGTTAAGAAACTGGTGGACCAAAAATTAACCGACCAAGAGATCAAACGCTATAAGATCAGCGTGAGCGAAGAAGATATCGACAACAATATTGAGCAAATCAAGGCTGAAAAAAAGTGGACCGATGAAGATATGCGCAAAGCCCTCCAAATAGAAGGTTTATCCATGGAAGCCTATCGAAAGGGATTGAAACAACAAGCCTTGAGAACGAAACTCGTCAATCGCGTCGTGAAATCCAATATCGTTATCACCACGGAGGATATTGCCGCATATTATGCTGAAAATTCCGAAAAATTTGCGGGCGATCTGAAATACCAGCTGCGCAATATCATTATGCGGGTTGCCGATGGCGCCGGCATCGATGAAAAGGAGACGGCCAAGCAACGGATGCAGCAGTTGCGTTTAAAATTGATCGCGGGCCAATCAATCGATTCCGTCATTCAGGCGTATCGTGATTCATCCACCAAACTGATCAGCAGCAATCTGGGTGTGTTGAATTATGCGGATTTCGCACCGCAGTTGAAAGCGGCCCTGGATGGTTTGCCCCAAGGGGGCTACACGACTATTTTGGAGACCCCACAAGGATATCAGATATTTTATATCGAAGATATTCTCAGGGAAGACGCCCTATCATTGGAGCAAGCCTCCCCAAAGATAGAGGAGATCCTGTTGCGTTCGCTAACCGAAAAAGCTTTTGTCGAATGGATTGAGTCGTTACGGGAAGGTTCACATATCAAATTAATTCTCTAAAGAGAACTGTCTTTAAAGGCCGCGGGACAGCGATTCAATTTATGGTTTGATTTTTAAGCAAAAACAATCCATTATATGACTCCCTTCGAATCAATTGCAAAACAACCTTTCTCAAAATAAAGATTTGGAAGGAGAGGCGATATCGATATGAGCGACCGAAACGCCATTCTGATGGAGAGCATCAAGCGCCTGTTGCGACGCAACGCGATGCAACACCTGCGCAAAATTGTATCCAAAACCCATGCCGCCGACCTTTCACGCGTTTTCGATTCCCTGTCCCTGACCGAACAGGGAAAGCTCTTCAATATGATCGACGACGTGGAACAAAAAGGCATCCTTTTCAGCGAATTGGAGAAAGACACGCTGCTAGATTTTGTGGAAGTCTTGAAAATTGGAGAGGTTGTGGCCGTACTCGAAGATATGCCCACCGATGATGTGGCTGATATCATCGGTAAGTTACCGGAGGAGATGGCCGACACAATCCTGCGCCGCATGCGGGAGGAGGGATCGGAGCAGATCGAAGGCTTGCTGCGCTATGAGGATGATACCGCCGGCGGCATCATGGTTCCTGATTTTATCGCTTTGGGGGAAGATGTAACCGCAGCAGAAGCCATCAGATCTTTGCAGACCGAACATCAGGATGTAGAGATGCCGTTTTATTTGTATGTCATAAACGAGTACGGCAATCTGGTGGGTGTCAGCTCTTTGCGGCAACTGGTGGTGGTGCCGCCGGAAACCCCGCTAAAGGACTTTATGTCCACAGATGTTTTCTCGGTCAAAACCGAAATGGATCAGGAGGAGGTGGCCAAGATCGTTGCCCGCTACGATATTTTGGACGTACCGGTTGTAGATGAGACCAATAAACTTGTGGGTATCGTGACCGTCGATGATGTCATTGATATTTTTAGGCGGGAAGCCACCGAGGACATCCTGAAAATGGCCGGCGTCGGTGAGGACTTTGTAGAAACAAAATCAGTCTTCAAAAGCACCCGTATCCGCCTTCCCTGGCTATTTGCCAGCTGTGTTGGTGGAATCGTCGCTTTTTTTGTGATCGGACATTTTGAGGAAAGTCTTCGTAAACTGGCTTATCTGGCAGCCTTTATTCCCGTGATTATGGGCATGGGTGGTAATATTGGCACCCAATCTTCGACCATTGTTGTGCGCGGACTTGCCATGGGTCGCATCACGATTTCAGAACTCTGGTCGGTTGTTTTCAAGGAGCTATCCATCGGCTTGATACTTGGACTGGTCTACGGTTTATTGATCGGGATTGTGGCCCAGGTAACTTACAGTACCGGCTTGCTGGCCGTGGCGGTGGCCGCTTCGGTGCTTTCCTCCATGTCGGTGGCAGCCCTGGTCGGCTCACTGGTACCCATGTTATTTGCAAAGATCGATATTGATCCTGCTGTAGCGACCGGTCCATTTGTCACCACAGCTATCGACATTATCAGCGTGTTTTTCTATTTTGCGATTGCGACCTCATTGCTTGGCATTTAGTCATTGGATGAGCTAACTTGACGGGTGAACCATTTATTCTCAAGAACGAAGAGTGCAGTGTCCAAGAGAGAAGGTGTCAGTAGTCAGCCCAGCCGCCGGCCCAAAAAACGGCCTGTTTGATCGAGAATGAAACTCATGAAGTTTCATAAGAGAAGTCAGAGGACAGAAGACAGAAGACAAGCGAACAGGATACAGCGACCCGCTTCCCAGCGTCCCAGCAACATAGCCGCGGTTGTTATCCTCGAGGAATCGGGGATCCAGAATAACATTTTGTTCCAAAATGTTATATGATGCGGCTTCGCCGCTAAAATAAATTGTTTGCGTTGTCATTTGCTGATGGCTGACAGTCTAGACTGGATCCCGGGTCAAGCCCGGGATGACGGGAAGGGTAAAAGGTGGTTCCAGTGGGCGTAAAACTCATAAAAAGTGACAACTGTTAATCAGGACTTGAACTCGATTCTGAATTCCGAATTCTGACTCCTGATTCCTATCTTTTCGAACTTTCAATCAAATCGCGCCAGATTTTGGCATGGCATTGAACCGTTGCCACCTAACTATAAAGACAAATGACCCAACTCTCTTCCCCTGCAATTTTAATTCGTCGCCTCGATTATGGCGACTATGACCTGATCATCACTTTCCTCACGCAGCACCAGGGCAAAATAACGACCATCGCCAAATCTGCCAAGCGAAGCACCAAACGATTCGCCGGGATTTTAGAGCTTTTTTCTTTGTTGGATATTGTCGTAAGTCGTAAGCGCGGCAAGGGCTTGCCCATTCTAACTGAAGCCTCTTTGTCGCAACCGCTCAGCAATATTCGTAGCGATATCAACAAAACCGCCTATGCCAGCTACTGGGCTGAGCTGATAAATGACAGCTTGGAGGATGATAAGCCCCAGACGTCTGTTTTCCAGGTATTAACCTATGTGCTAACGGCCATGGACGCCAATCATATGCCTGATGAGGTGTTGAGCATTCTGTTTCAGATGCGCCTGCTCACTTTGTCGGGGCTGTGCCCCAATCTCAGCTTTTGCAGTACCTGCCATGCAGACATGGCTGCGGCCGGCCAACATCAAATCAATATCGATCTGGCCAAAGGTGGATTGGTATGTGAGTCCTGCAGTCCTTATGGTTCCGGACACCAATGCCTGTCCAAAGGAACCATTAAACAGCTGCAATGGCTAAATACATGTGATCTGGAAAAGGCTTCCAGAATGCGTTTCTCCACGTCGGCCATGCACGAAGGTTTGAATTTTCTGGAAGCCTTTGTGCCCTATCATTTGGGTCGGGAGCCAAAGAGTTTGAAATTTTTGCGCCGCTTGCGTCAACAACCATACCGGAAATAAATTGTTAGAGCAGGAAAAAAAATGGGTATTGAACTTTTGGATAAACTGAATGGTCGCACAATTGAAGCGTCAGCTCCTTGCCGCCTGGATATGGGCGGAACCTTGGACTTAAGTACTTTTTACTTGGCTTTGCAACCACATAAGCCCAGCACATTTAATCTAGCTTTGGACATGCGTACGCATGTCGTTATCAAACCTGGACCTGCCGGGGTTACGCAAATTCAATCCAAGGGATTTGAACCGGCCATTTTCCCTTTGTCCCAAGCACCATTCAATCATCCCTTGGGATTGATGTTTGCCATCGCCAATTACTATAATGCCGACGGTGTGGCCATCTCAATCGCGTCTCAATCACCTCCCAGAAGTGCTTTGGGTGGTTCTTCATCTGCAGCCATTGCCCTGATCGCAGCATTTCAGGCTGCCCTCTCAAACCAAGTTTCACAATTTAAACTGGTGAAATCATCCATTGCTTTGGCTTTTGCCTTAGAGGCCAGTGTTGCCGGTGTGCCCTGTGGGTTACAGGACCATTTGGCCGCCGCCCATGGCGGGGTGCATGCCTGGTACTGGGGCGCGGATTCAGGAAACCCAACTGATTACAAGGGCGTCAACCTGATCCAGCCAGATGATTTTAGCACATTGGAGTCGCATGTATTGATTGCTTATTGCGGGAAACCGCATGCTTCCAAGGATGTCAATAATCGCTGGGTGAAACAGTTTATAGCCGGCAGCCATCGCCGTGGCTGGATCGAGATCTGCTCTCTGACCCGAAAATTCATTGATGCGATTTCCGAGTTTAATTATAAGGATGCCGCCGATTGCATGAATCGGGAGGTCGCGATTCGACGGCGAATGACGCCGGATGTGTTCGATGAAATCGGTGAGCAGCTAAGAACAGCGGCCCAAGAAAATGAATGCGGTGTCCGGTTTACGGGTGCTGGCGGTGGTGGTTGTGTTTGGGCTTTGGGCGAATTGGAAGATATTGACAGAGTCCGGGGGATGTGGGAGAACATTGTTCGTCAACGCAGCGACGCCACGCTTCTCGATGCCCGTATCGACAATCAGGGTGTGTTTGTATCAACAAATAATTCATGATGGCTTGATTAAATTGTGAATTGAATCGTTTTTAGGTTTTAAGTTTTAGGTGGTTAAAAGCAATCTGCTTTCTGCTCAATCCCGTGCATTTGCTTCCCTCGACTAACCTAACACCTAAAACCTTATACCTAAAGCACTCGTATAAGGGAGGCCTATGAATTTTCAGGACGTTATTCTCAAACTGGACACATTTTGGGCACGCAAAGGCTGTGTGGTGACACAACCATACGACCTGGAAGTCGGGGCGGGTACATTTCACCACAATACCACCCTGAAAGCACTGGGACCGGAGCCTTGGAATGTGGCCTATGTTCAGCCATCCAGGCGGCCCACCGATGGCCGCTATGGAGAGAATCCCAATCGCTTACAGCATTACTACCAATACCAAGTGATTCTGAAACCTTCTCCACCCGACGTCCAGCAGCAGTATTTGCAGAGCATGAAAGTTTTGGGCGTCGATCCGCTGGAGCATGACATCCGCTTTGTGGAGGACGATTGGGAATCACCCACCCTGGGGGCTTCCGGTTTGGGTTGGGAGGTTTGGCTGGACGGCATGGAGATTACCCAGTTTACCTATTTTCAGCAGGCAGGCAGCGTGGAACTGGCCCCGATACCTGTGGAGTTAACCTATGGTCTGGAACGCATCGCCATGTATCTGCAGGGCGTCGACAATGTCTATGATCTGAAATGGAATGACTCCGTGACATACGGTCAGGTGCACCATCAGCAGGAGGTGGAGCAATCCACCTATAACTTCGAGAAGGCCGATGTGGATATGCTTTTGGACCTGTTCAATAAATATGAGTCGGAATCAGACGACATGATTGCCATGGATCTGGTGATACCGGCTTATGAATACTGCCTAAAGTGTTCTCACACCTTCAATTTATTGGATGCTCGCGGCGCCATAAGTGTAACCGAAAGAACCGGCTACATCGGGCGAATTCGAAACTTGGCCCGGCGCTGCGCCGAGGGGTATCTAAAGCAGCGGGAGGCCATGGGGTTTCCGTTATTGAACTAATTACCTCATGGATCATTGTCGAGGGAGTCAACGACCACCGACCTTGTCGGTGGCTTATGATTAGAGTCAATAACTACTAGCTATTTTAAGGAAAAGGAATTAAGGGTTCATTGAGTTTGTTGGGTTGCTTGGGTTCATTGGGTTGGCAAATAGAATTGCGGTTATGCAGAGCTGATAGCCATTAATAACTCAATAAACGCAACGAACCCAATGAACACAATAAACTTAGAGGAAAAAATATGCCCACATTATTGTTAGAGGTAGGAGCTGAAGAGATACCGGCTGGTTACATTGTGCCGGCCCTGGAAGCCATGGCAGCAAACTTGAGAAAGAAGTTGAGTGCGGCGCGGATTGCTCATGGTGCGGCGCGGATCTATGGCACCCCAAGACACCTGGCTGTTATGATCGAAGATGTTGCCACCCGGCAAAAAACGGTAACCAGCGAAGTACAGGGGCCGCCGCAAAAAGTGGCCTTTGATGATGATGGCAATCCAACCGTGGCCGGCCAGAAATTCGCCGAAAAAGTGGGTTTGGCTGTGAGCAAACTTACGCTAAAAACAACCCCAAAAGGCGCATACGTGTGCGCCAAGGTGATCGAACGCGGTTTGGCAAGCCGGACTATTTTAAAGCGGATTTTACCGGAGGTCATTCTATCCACGCCCTTTCCCAAAACCATGCGATGGGCTGATTTGGATATATCTTTCGCCCGTCCCATTCATTCGGTTTTGGCCCTGCTGGGCCCTCAGGTGGTTTCATTTCAAATCGGAAACATCAAAAGCGGACGGACGACATTCGGCCATAGCTTCATGCATCCCAAAAAAATTAAAATTTCCGATCCTGCAGAGTACATCCAGCAATTGGCGAATGTTCATGTGATGCTCGATATCGAAGCACGCAAACAGGCCACCGCCGAGGAAATCGAGGCCGCCGCCACCGCCGTTGGCGGCAAGGTATTGCGAGATGATGAACTGCTCGACATCGTCACCAACTTGGTGGAGTACCCGGTGGCCACCGCCGGCAGGTTCGACGACGATTTCCTGAATATCCCCCAGGAAATTTTGATTACGGCCATGCGTGAACATCAGAAATATTTTGCGGTCGTGGATGAGGCCGGCAAACTGATGCCTTATTTCATTGCCGTCAATAACACCCGGACCACAGATCTGAGCCTGGTGGCTAAAGGGCATGAACGCGTCTTGCGGGCCCGGCTGGCCGACGCTCAGTTTTTCTATCAGAGCGATGAGAAGGTGCTTTTTGATCCCTGGAATGAACGTTTAAAGGGCGTACTATTCCAAGCCGAGCTCGGTACCATGGCAGAGAAAGTAGACCGGGTCAAATCCATAGCCAATGAGCTGTCTGCGAGTATTTCCAGCGAAAAAAGCTTCCAAAAACGGGTCGTGCGGGCGGCGGAATTATGCAAGGCCGACCTGGTGAGCCAAGTCGTCGTGGAATTTCCTAAACTACAAGGCGTCATGGGCCGGGTTTACGCCAAAGTTGCCGGTGAACCACAAGATGTCGCTGCAGCCATAGAAGAGCACTACCGCCCGACATCCTCAGGCGGCCGCCTTCCTGAGACAAGCACAGGAGCTATCGTGGCCATTGCCGACAAATTGGATACAATTTGCGGGTGTTTTGCCGTCGGTTTAATACCGACTGGCGCCTCAGATCCGTATGCCCTGCGACGCCAGGGCATCGGTATTCTCAACATCATGCTGAATAAAAATTTCTCGGTTTCCCTCAACCAGATGATCGTGCAAGCATTGCAGCCCTTTGCACATAAGGCTCAGGGAGCCAGTGACACAATCGCTGCAGATATTCTCACCTTCCTGAAAAATCGGATGTCACGTCAGTTGGCGGATGAAGGTTTTTCCAAGGATGTGATTGCGGCCATTATCAGTATGGGTGTCGACAGCGTACCCAAAATCTGGAGTCGGGTTAAGGCTCTGCAGGACCTCAAAGGTGCTCCCGATTTCGAACCCCTGGCGGTAGCCTTCAAGCGGGTGGTCAACATTATCCGTAAAGCTGAAGATGCTGGTCATGCCAGTGTGAATGAAGCCCTGTTTGAACATGCCTCCGAAAGGGCCCTTTTAACTGCGTTTACGGCAGTGCAGCAAGAAGCGCTGGATCATCTGGAGGCGGGCCGCTTTGAGGCCGGCTTGTCGGCGATTGCTTCGCTGCGAGATTCGGTGGATGCCTTTTTTGACGGTGTGCTGGTCATGGCCGAGGAGACCGATATCCGTCGCAATCGCCTCGCACTATTGGGTGCCATCGCCGGGTTGTTTAATCAATTTGCAGACTTCTCGAAAATCTCCACATAATTTCAGGAAAACCAAAGACCAGATAGGGAGGAATGAATGCCATTTGACCCTGATAAAGATAAAATGCTCCAGAAATGGCGTTGCGAGGAAACCGGGTTGATCATTTCCATCAACCAATACGATGAAGGGCAACCCAAAGTTCAAATCGGTCCGCGAATTTTGAAAAAAAAGGACGGCAGTGACCGGGCACCGGTTAAAGCCGGGCGTTTGACAGTGGAGGATGTTTTCTGGTTGTATGATGTGATTGATGAGGTTAAGGATGCGCTGACCGGGTTGGCGGCACCGGAATAAACCGCTTGGTTGCATAAACAACTTTAAGAGAAAATATCGAATACCGAACATGGAACCGCAGAATTTCGAAGGCCTTACTTTGCCATTCGATATTCCTTTTTCAATATTCTGCAATTACAAGGCGTAAAGTCTCTTGAGTGCGACTTTGTGAGTGTCGGACAGCATGGGTGTAGTTGCAAGGATGCAATCGAAAAAATGAATCCCTCTTCCGACAAGCGTCCCATCGTAACCCCAGTCAAAACCGGCAAAACGCCTAAATTGGGTCCCGTGGCGATAATGGCCGCCACCCGGCCGGATTACCAACTACTACAAACACAGCTTGGATTTGATCAAGACAACGTTCGACCGATATTTATATCCAAGTTGGCAGTGAACTCGAGAAAAATAAACGGTCTTTCCTTGTGCGGCCCTTTCATTGGTGCGCCTTATGGGGCCATGATTTTGGAGACGCTGATTGCCTGGGGTGCCCGGCAAATCATTTTTGTGGGTTGGTGCGGTGCCGTGGCAAAACAAATTCGGATCGGCAATATCGTTTTGCCCAGCGGCGCCTGGGTGGATGAAGGCACATCACGGCATTATGGACAAACGCAAGCAGAAATTGTAACGCCGTCTGAACATCTTTTGCAGCAAACAAGAAATATTCTAGTTCAAAGCGGCCACCCCTATCAAGAAGGCCTGATTTGGACCACCGATGGCGCATTTCGCGAGACGCCCGAAAAGGTCAGGACTTACCAGGACAAAGGCGTCCTGGCGGTGGAAATGGAGCTATCGGCTTTGTATTCGGTGGGAAAGTTTCATGGGGTGGCGGTTGCAGGGTTACTCGTTGTTTCAGACGAAGTGGCGATGTTGACCTGGAAACCGGGGTTTAAAAGCAAAACATTTAAAGCCGGGCGTCAGGCTGCAGCCAATGCTGTGCAGCAACTGGCGGCGACAATAACATGACTGAACGGATTCAAGATATCGTCAGCAAGTTGGAAGCCTACAATGCGGCCTACCGCAAGGGAACGCCCCTGGTCAGCGATCGTGTCTACGATGAATTGGTCGAGGACTTGCGTCGCCTCGATCCCGGCCATGCATTTCTGCATGCGGTGGAACCGGAGACATTTAGCGGCAAAGTTGAAGTTCGCCATCCGTTTCCCATGTTGTCGACGGATAAGGCTTATACGCTGGAAGCATTGGAGCGTTTTGTCACGCGGGTGTCCAAAGCCGCACATGAACTGGGTGTTTTGACTGTCACCTACCGCGTGACGCCCAAGCTGGATGGCCTGGCCGGTCGGGATGACGGGGAGATTTTTGCGTCTCGCGGCAACGGTCAGATCGGATATGAAATCAGCAGCGCCTTTCAGAAGGGCGTCATACCCATCGGGGGTCGGGGACACGGGATCGGCGAGATCGTAATCGTTCGTTCCTACTTTGAAGCGCATTTGGCCAAAGAATTTGAACATCCCCGCAACATGGTGGTGGGTATTATATCTTCGGACACGGTCAAGGCAATCGCTCAAAAAGCCTTGGATGATGGGGTCGTGCATTTTTTCCCCTATAATCAGCTGGCTTGCTGGGAAGGGCAAGCTGATAATTTACTGCAGGATATCGATACCATCATAGCTGATCTTGCCGAGCAGACCGACTACCCCATGGATGGTGCTGTGGCTGAAGTTGTTAACCCAGAAATACGGGAAGCCATGGGTGCCACGGCTCATCACTATCGCTGGCAGATTGCCATTAAGAAAAAGGGGGCCACAGCCATGACCGAGGTGGTGGACGTCACCTGGCAGGTGGGCCGTACCGGCAATGTAACTCCGGTCATGGAAGTGAAGCCGGTCCTGCTATCGGGCGCCACCATCCGGCGCGTAACCGCTCACCATGCCGGCATGGTGGCCAAACAGGGCATCGGCCCGGGGGCGGCCATCGAAATCATCCGCAGCGGTGAGGTGATTCCCAAACTCGAAAAGGTATTGCAGCCCGCCGATCAGGTGATATTGCCCCGGGAATGCCCGGTTTGTGCAACCCCATTGACCTGGCAGAACGATTTCTTGCGCTGTACCAACAGCAGCGGCTGCCGGGCCCAAATCGAACAGCGCATCAGCCATTGGTTTAAAACGCTGGGCAATGCCGATTGGTTTGGTATCAAGAGTATCCAAAAAATGGTGGCCGGTGGATTCGATACCCTTGAGAAGATCTACGCCATGACCGAGTCGGATTTTGTCGATTTGGGATTCGGGCCGGTGCAGTCTAAAAACCTGGCTGAAGCCTTGATCCTTAGCCGGACCAAACAAGTGGCGGACTGGCGCTTCCTGGCCGCACTTGGCATCACCAACCTGGGCAAAGGGGACAGCCGCAAATTGCTCTCTCACATATCGTTGGAAAACCTGCTAAGTGTGCACAAAGATGTTATCGAGTCCATTAGCGGATTTGGCGGCGTTAGCAGCTTGTCGGTCCATGAGGGTATCCAGGTGTTGCGCCCGACCATCGAGCATCTGCTGCAACTTGGATTTAACCTTGAAATTACGCCCGTGATCGATGAATTACAGCTTTCGGGCAGCCCCATTGCCGGCAAAGGCCTTGTTTTTACCGGTAAGATGCAGCAAGGGAGTCGGGAAGCCCTGCAGGCTCAGGCCAGAAGCCTGGGAGCCAAGGTCCAGACAGCCGTGAGCGGCAGAACCGACCTGCTGGTGTGTGGAGAAAAGGTGGGGGCCAAGAAGCTCGACAAGGCGCGGAATTTGGGAGTGAAAATCCTATCCGAGAAAGAATATCTGGTTTTGATTAAAACCCAATGAGGGAGGACAAACAATGTCCAAAAAAATTCGCGCCCATGCCATCATCACCGGCAAAGTCCAAGGTGTTTGGTTTCGGGTAGAAACCCAGCAGGCGGCCAGAAGCCAGGGTGTTACAGGCTGGGTCCGCAATAAAATGGATGGTTCGGTGGAAGCCGTTTTCGAAGGTGACGAGGCCGACATTCAAGCCACCCTAAGCTGGTGTCACAATGGGCCGCCCCATGCCAGGGTCGATGAAGTTGCGGTTACTTGGCAGGCGTATACCGGGAAGCATACAGACTTTAAGGTTACCTACTAATCATAATTGATATTTTCCCCGCCTTCCCTATATAGGGGACGCCCTTGAATTCTTTTACTAATTCAGTAAGTCAAAAAAATCAAGGGCGTCCCTTAAAAATTTACTTCACGCAAAAAACACAGCAGATGCACTGCACGAAAGGGCAGCGAACTGCCTCTAATCGGGATTTTGTTGGTATTAAAAAAGGGCGTCTACAAAAGATTCCGCATCAAAGGCCTGCAGGTCGCCGATTTGCTCGCCGACCCCTAGATATTTCAGGGGAATGTTAAGGCTGCTGCAAATACTGACGGCGATACCGCCTTTGGCGGTCCCGTCTAATTTTGTGAGGGCGATGCCGGTGATGTCCAGGGCCTGGTTGAATAGGTTGGCCTGGGATATGGCATTTTGACCGGTGGTGGCATCCAGAACCAGCAGGATCTCATGGGGAGCGTCGGGCAGTTTCTTGGCAACCGTACGTTTGATCTTTTTGATTTCTTCCATGAGATTTTTTTTCGTGTGCAGCCGGCCGGCTGTGTCGATATAAACAATGTCTATTTCGCGCGATATGGCGGCCTCGATGCTATCGTAGACTACTGCCGAGGGATCGGCATTATCCTTGTGCTTGACGATATCGGCCTTGGCACGTTGGGCCCAGATGCTGAGCTGCTCAATGGCCGCTGCCCGGAAGGTATCGGCGGCAGCAATCAGGACTTTTTTGCCTTGGGCGGTCTGTTTGGCCGCCAATTTTCCGATGGTGGTGGTCTTGCCCACGCCGTTGACGCCCACGATCATGACCACCTGGGGTCTGGCGGTTGATTTTATAGCCGGCGGATCTGATTCACCAATGATCCTTTTAATCTCTGTTTTGAGTATCTGCTTAACACCATCGGCATCCTGAATTCTGGAAGCCTCTTTGGATATGGCGTCCATGAGATCCATAGCGGTGGCGACACCGATATCAGAGGTAATCAGCAATTCCTCCAGATCTTCCAGAAGGTCGTCATCCAGCTTGCGGCTGCCCGTAAACAGCTCATCGATATCGGTGGTGAGAATTTCGCGGGTTTTGGTCAGTCCCTGTTTAAGACGTTTAAAAAAGCCTTTTTTTTGTGGTTGTGAGTTGGGTTCGGTTTTCATATCTATTTTATCTGGTTGGTTTTTGGTTTTATTTTCATCAATGCCATGTGAGTATCCAGCGCTGCTCAGTCTATGTTAGGATGCAAGGACCCAAAGGGCCAAGAAAAACTTAAATAGATCACGATCTATTATTCGCACAGGGTGGTGTAATCGAAATCCCGATCCGTTTCAAGCAATAGTTTGATTCTAATTCGAAACAATAAGGGACGGGCATTCATATATTACTTTTTCCATTGCTGTGTGGCAACACGGTTTATATAAATTTTCCATTTCGGATTCAAACCATCCGGTTTTCCCGTTTAAAGTAATATATGAATGCCCGTCCCCTATTTGTCTTGCCTAAAAATGCGTTTATACCAGGTGGCGTGATTGGATCAGAATTAATTGGCTTGTTGCTCGAAATTGACCGACACTACCTTGGAAACGCCTTTTTCACCCATGGTGATGCCAAACAGTGTGTCGGCAAATTCCATGGAGCGCTTGTTGTGTGTGATCATAATAATCTGCGATTTCTTGCCGATTACTTGTAACAGATCGTTGAATCGAAACACATTGGCATCGTCAAGCGGGGCATCGATTTCGTCCATCAGGCAGAAAGATGTCGGTTTGATGAGAAAGATGGAAAAAATAAAAGCGATGGCGGACATGGCCTTTTCACCACCGGATAGCAAGCTCATACGGGTTAATTTTTTTCCGGGCGGATGGATCATATATTCAACACCCGTCTCCAGCGGATCGTCCGGATTTGTCAGTACCAGTTTGGCCGTGCCGCCTTCAAAAAGTTTGGGAAATACCTCGATCAATTTCTCATTGACGGCATTGAAGGTATTCATAAACCGTTCCTGGGTGATGCGGTTGATTTTTTTGATGACCTTATGGAGATCTCGAATGGCCTTTTCAAGGTCTTCCTTTTGTTCGATCAGAAAATCGTAGCGGGTTTTATATTCATCGTATTCGTCGATGGCACCCAAGTTCACATCGCCAATTCTTGAGATTCGGGAGCGCAAGGTTTCAACTTCCGTCTCCATTTCCTGAATCAGGGCAGCGGAATCCTGAGGCAATTTTTCAACTTGCAGCCGCAGCTGATCCATGCTCTGATAATACTTTTCCTGTAAACGATTGGCGATGTTTTCTTGCTTGATCGCTTGCTCAGACTGCTCCAATTCCAGCAAACGAATGTTGTGCAAGGTCGCTTCTCGGGCTTTTTGAATATCGGTAACCAAGCCATCCTTTTGTTGCAGCTCGGCATCGATGGTCACATAATCCGATTCGTTGTGCTCTAAGGCTTCTTTCAACCGCCTGAAATTGGCGTACATGTCTGCCAGGTTTTCACCGGTCTTTTCGATTTCTATTTTTAGGGCAGCCCGTTTCTCCTTTTTTAGGCGGATATCCTCGGCAAGTTGTTCCAATCTTTTGGATCCATCCTGCCAGAAATCTTGCAGACGTCGTCGTGTGTTGCGGTTGTTATCGACGCTGGCGATTACGGCCGTATGCTTGAGGCGTAAATCGATAACCTGTTGATTATAGGCTTCCATCGAATTGGTGATTTGGCTTATTTTCACGTTCGTGTCTGTAACAGCCTGTTGGGCATTGCGGACGTTCTGCTCGATCTGATTGATGGCCTGGTTATATTTGGATATTTCCAGATCGATGTCGTTTTCTTCTCCCACCAATTGCTCACGTTCCAGTTGTAGAATCTCCACATGGCGGCGAGCATGTTTGAGATCTTCTGCGGCTTGATAGAGATTTTTTTCGGTATCCCTTTCGTCGATCAGCAGGTTTTCCTTGGTTTCGATATTTTGCTGCAGGGTATTTTCGAGGCTGCGGACCTCCTGCTCCAATATCTCTTGAGCCTTTTTTTCGACCAGGACCTTTTTATCCAGACGCTCTGCCTGGCGGCTCAGGGTTTTGAGTTCCTGTCTTTTGGTGAGAATATTGGACAACTTTTCCTTACTGCCACCCACGAAGACTCCCTGATGGGACACAATGTTGCCGTTTTTGGTAACAATGGTTTGGATGCGTCCGTTACGGTTGAACAAGGTCTGGGCAGCACGGATGTCTTCGGCAACGCAGACATGTCCTAAAAGCGCATCTGCAATCTTTTCAAATCCCGGTTTTACGGACACGTGCATCAGCAATCGATCAGACGCCTGGCTATCTTCAGCGATCTGGTTTGAAACCGGTTTGATATTGGGCAGGGGGATAAACCCGCTGCGCCCTTTGCCACTGGTTTGGAGATAATCGATGGCCTCGATACCGGCATCCTGGTTTTTAACGACGATATATTGGAGGGCATCTCCCAACACCGATTCCACCGCGGTTTCATAGGATGGTTCCGGCTCAAGCACTTCGGCCATCAAACCCATAATGTCTTTTGAAAACGTCACGCCGCTGTTGTCTGCGGAGGACTTGGCTGATTCTGCACCGGTCTCGGAAGTTCCACCATCATCGGAATGGATCTGCATGATGGCTTGAACCCCGTCGCGGTACCAGGCATAACTCTCGGCCATTTTCTTGAGAGCTGCCAACTGCGAGCGGACCTGATTCCGTTCCATTTCGGTTGTCTGGGCCTGTTTGACCTGGCGGCTTAAGGCTGCGATTTTGGAATTAACCTGCTCCTCGATGCTCAGCAGTTTATTTTTTAGGACAGCGATATTTTCGCGTAACCGACCGATTTCCTTTTCATGGATGGACACACGTTCCTGGGCCTTGCGGACTTCCTGCCCAGCAGCTTCGATGTCCTGATCGATCCGGTTTCTGCGCCTGGCAAGATTCTCTTTATTTTGGGACGCATTTTGGTAGGTATTTTTGTAGCGGGCTTCGTCGGCCACCAAGGCCATGAGGGTTGATTTGTTCTGTTCCAACTGTTGATTGAGTTGCGAGAGTTTCTCACGAACTTGCTGGTATTCGGATTGTTTGGCTTCAATCCGGGCGGCCACCTGGCTTTTTTGTTGGGCCAAGGTCTTATATTCGGACTCAACCGAATCGATTTCTTCGATTATACCGGCATTTTTTTCTTCAAGGCCGTTTTTGGCGGCTTCTAATCCCACCACTTCATTGGCGATTCGTTCGACCTCATTGCGTTGATGGCCGATGTCGCTTTCCATGCGGTCAATTTTCCGCTGGGCTTCAAATGTTTGTGATTTCTGGGCCGAAATTTCCTGATTCTTTTGCCAACGCTTCATTTTGATGGCTTCCACAGCGGCATCTATCTTTTTCAGGCGCGACGTGTGTTGGAGATCTTCGTCCTTGCTGTCCTGCAAAAGCTTGGAGGTGTTGGCTAGTTTCTCCGCATAGTCGTCATAGTAGTGGATGCCCAACTGGATGTTGAGGGCTTTGAGTCGATCGGAATATTTTTTAAAACGTTCGGCTTTGCGGGCCTGCCGTTTGAGGCCTTTCATCTGCCGGTCGACCTCAGTGATGATGTCGCTGACCCGTAACAGATTCTGGTGGGTGGCGGCAACTTTCCGCAGGGCTTCCTTTTTTCGGTTTTTATAACGGGTAACCCCGGCCGCCTCCTCGATAAAAAGACGGCGTTCTTCAGGACCTGCATCCGTAATGGCCCCGATGTTGCCCTGCTGGATAACAGCGTAGGTTTTCGCTCCCATGCCGCTACCCATGAAAACATTGTGGATATCCTTTAAGCGACACGGCTGGCGGTTTATAAAATAGGCGCTCTCACCGGAGCGAAATAGTCGCCGAGTGACGTTTATTTCGGTGAAGTCCCGGAGCTCTTCCGGAGCTGATCCATTATCGTTGAGCAGTGTCAGCGAAACTTCAGCCATGTTCAGGGGCGGTTTCCCTTTGGTGCCCGCAAAGATTACATCTTCCATATTTTTGCCGCGCAGCTGTTTGACGCTCTGTTCACCCATGACCCAGCGTAGTGCATCGACAATATTGCTTTTGCCGCAGCCGTTGGGTCCTACAACGGCAGAGATCCCAGGTGGAAAATCGATGGCGGCTTTTTCCGGAAAGGATTTAAATCCCGATATTTCTAATTTTTTTAATTTCATAGGAGATCATCCCTCGCATTACAACATGCGTGGTATAAAATAGTGTTGCGAATATCCTTCGTCAAATAGGCCGAAGTACCGTTTTAGGTTTTCCGTGTTACGTTTTGGGTTTGCCAACCGCTGACGTGAAAGGCAGAAACCTAAAACAGTATAAGCGGAATTTATAACAAGGATTCAGAGGGTTGTAAAGAAAAAACACAAGGGAGAGTGCTATTTCGAATGAAATGGCACAAGATATGGAAAAGACTGGTTTTAAGTTTTAGGTGTTAGGTTTTAAGTCAGCCAAGTGCTAATGGCCAAACCTAAAACCTAAAACTTAACACCTAAAACGAAATTATAGTATCTGACTGAGAAAGAGCTTAGTCCGCTCATGCTCCGGATTCTTGAAAAAGTGTTGGGGCGATCCCACCTCCACCACGGCGCCTTCATCCATGAAAATGACCCGGTCGGCCACCTCCCGCGCAAACCCCATTTCATGGGTAACCACGACCATGGTCATGCCCTCTTTGGCCAGGGTCTTCATGACATCCAACACTTCACCGATCATTTCAGGATCCAGCGCGGATGTGGGTTCGTCAAACAGCATGACCTTGGGGTCCATGGCCAAGGCTCGGGCAATGGCAACCCGCTGCTGTTGGCCACCGGACAGATTGTCCGGATAGGCATTGGATTTGTCGGCAATGCCGACCTTGTTGAGCAGAAACATGGCCTTTTCCTTGGCTTCTGCCTTGGAGCGTTTACGCACAACTGTTTGGGCCAGGGCGACATTGTCGAAGACAGTTTTATGCGGAAACAAATTGAAGGATTGAAAGACCATGCCCACTTCGGCGCGGACCTTGTTGATGTTGGTCTTGGGATCGAGGACATCGATACCATCGATGATGATATGGCCGGAGTCCGCCCGTTCAAGCCGGTTGAGACATCTCAGAAAGGTACTTTTACCCGATCCGGATGGGCCACAGACCACCACCACCTCTCCGGCGGCAATTTTATCGGTAACATCCACCAGGGCTTTGACCTCGTGGGGCACAAAAAAAGTTTTGGATATATGCTGGACATCAATCACTTTGTTGCCGACCTCCTCTCAAGTTGTTGCACAAACATGGAAAGGGTGAACGTTAAAACGAGATACAGCACCGCCACAACCAGATAGATTTCGAAGGGTTGCAGACTGGCGGAAACAGCCTCTCGACCGGCCTTGGTCAATTCACGAATGGCGATGATGCCCAGAAGCGACGAGTCTTTTATCAGGCTGATAAATTGGCCGGCCAGCGGCGGCAGGATGCGACGCATTGCCTGGGGCAGTATAATATAATACATGCATTGGGCATAAGACATGCCCAGGGAGCGGGCTGCCTCGGTTTGACCACGGTGGATGGATTGAATACCGGCCCGGACGATCTCGGTGACATAGGCACCAGCGAAACAGGCCAGGGATGCTACCCCATACCAGAATGCAGAAAGTCGACCCATTCCATAAGTCGCCAATAGGTCGTTGACAACAGTTCCGATAACAAAATACCATATCAGGATCTGGACCATCAGGGGTGATCCGCGGATGATCTCCACATAGACGATACTGATCCATTTAAAGGCCGGATTGGACGAAATCCGGGCTAGACCACCGGCAACACCAATAATCACACCGAAAATCGTGGCTATGACACTCAGTTGTAAGGTGAGCCACAGACCGATTACCAGAAGACCGGGTTTCCATTCCCGGTAAAAGCCCAGTACATCGCCGATGGATATGATTTCTCCGTCATCCACATTCAGTTCTGTTGTGGGAACCCGGTAAGTTTCAATCTGATCAAGCTCCTTGACCGTGACAATGGTTTCATCGCCGTCCTGTTCCAAAGAATCGACCTCGCCATCCATTTCCGAGGTGATTTCGACGGTATCCTCATAGACAAAATAGATGGGCATGCGATTCCAGCGCCATACATATTCTATTTTCTGGGTGGCGTAATAAAAAAGACCGGATACCAGGATAACAAAGAGAACAAAAACACCGACCCACATGTTGTAGCCTGGTGGCCTGAGTGCTGGCTGGTTTTGGGAATTTTGATTCATAATATGATGTGTCCGTTCCAAATAAAAGGCCGACTACCCTGAAATGGATTAGCCGGCCCCTTATAGGTCTTGCGGCGGCAGCCGCATCATAATAAAATTAGGTACCAATCTTATTATTATTCGAGTTCCTTCTTCCAGTCAGACCCGATAATCCACTTGTTATATACTTTTTCGTAAAAGCCGTCACCCTTGGTCTGGCGCAGGAAGTTGTTCAGGTAATTCAAGAAATCCGGATCGCCCTGGTTGATGGCCCAGGCCAGCGGTTCGTAGGTAAAGGGTTCGTTCAAAAATACGGTCTTGCCTCTGCCCTGGCTGCCATAAAGGAAACCGCAGAAGGGCAGGTCATATACGAGTGCGTCGGCTTTGCCATTAATAACTTCCAGGCCGGCCTCGGCTTCGGACTCGAATCCCTTGTAGGTGGCCTTGGGGATCATTCTCTTGATGGACTGCTCACCGGTGGTACCCATTCTGGAGGTCACGATATATTTGGGATCGTTCAAATCTTTGTAAGACTTGACTGTGCCTTCATGCTTTTTGTTCAGCAGGATGGTCTGTCCGACGACAATGTAGGGATTGGCAAAACTGATCTTGAGATTTCTCTCCTGGGTGATGGTCATACCGCCCATGATGATGTCGAATTTGTCTGTCACGAGGGCGGGGATGATGCCGTCCCAAGCTGTGTTGACCGGTACAAATTTAACGCCCATGGATTTGGCCAGACGCCGGCCGAAGTCCATGTCAAAACCGATGAAATTGCCCTTCTTGTCGGTCATTTCAAAAGGGACATAGCCGGATTCGAAGCCGACGCGTAATTCACCGCGTTGCAGAATTTTTTGGATGTGGGATTTTTTAGCCAGATCAATGTCGGCGCCAAGGGCCGTACCGGCCAAAAAGATCCCGGTAATCAGGCAGATTGAAAAAACAAATAATAAACCTTTCTTCATTTTGATCCTCCTTCTCGTTTGAAAATCCTCCTATTCGATTGACTCTAGCCGATATGCTTATTGTTAAAACCGAGGCATGAAAAACATGCATATAGCATTCCATGGATAAAGTCAACGACCACCGACCTTGTCGGTGGCATGAAATTGGAACCTTATCTTTTTTTATACAGCTCAGCAACACGGTTGCTTGGCTGATGCGGTGAAACTACTTCAGCACCGACTAGATCGGTGGCTTATGATTAGAGTAAATGATTCTATTCCTCAACTAGGTTTTCAATGCTAACATGAACAACTTGACATCATGTTGTTTCAGTAGATAATATCCCATTCTATTCTTTGATCTAAATTAGGTTTAAAATTCACAAAACTCATAATAATCTCAACAGGCCCAATATTTGGGCTCAGAAAACCGCTGAGAAATGGAGGCAAAGCATGCAGGAATCAAGCGGCAATAATCTGGATTCAATCTTTGATAATACAATCGTAGCCAAAGTGATTGGTCGTGATAATCAGGAGACCATAGAACGACGCAAGCATGCGCCGCAGGTGTGTGCCGTGTTTGACCAGCCCTTTACGCGGCTATCACCCAATACAACTTATCAATTCAACATAGACCGCGAAGCCCGAAAAAGTCTGCCGGCAATTATCGACAATGTGGTGGAAAATGTCGTGGCCGCAAGCGAAGTGGACAATGAATTCAAAGCGCATTACCAAAAACAGCGCAATATTGGCGTGGTCTTTTCCGGCGGTCCTGCACCGGGTGGACACAACGTTATTGCCGGTATTTTTGATGCGGCCAAAAAAGCCAATTCGGAAAACAGAATATTTGGATTTCTATTAGGGCCTGAGGGGATTGTTGAAAACGATATTATTGAGATAAACGCAGAGCTGGTGAACCAATATCGTAATTTGGGTGGTTTTACGATGATCAAGACCGGGCGGACTAAAATCGATACATCCGAAAAAATGGCTCTGTCACGGGAAACGTGCAAAAGTTTGAATTTGGATGCGTTGGTGGTCATCGGCGGGGATGATTCCAACACCAATGCCGCCTTTTTAGCCCAGGAAATGTTCGATGACGGTGTACAGGTTATCGGTGTTCCCAAAACAATCGATGGCGATATCCAAGTCAAGGACGATCAGGGACATGTGCTGTGCGCCATGTCATTTGGTTTTCATACAGCGGCGCGGGCTTTTGCCGGCTCAGTGGGCAACCTGTGCACCGACAGCAGTTCAGATGTCAAATACTGGCATATTTGTAAGGTCATGGGACGCGTGGCCAGTCATCTGGCTTTGGAAGTGGCTTTGCAGACCCATGCCAATATTATGCCCATCGGTGAAGAGCTGGCCGACTATACCGACCCGCAGCGTCTCCAGGCGGCCCGGGAGTCGGGTGAAACCGATTACCATGCCTATGGCATGACCCTCAGAAATTTATCGCGTATGATTTGTGATGGCATTGTCCGGCGGGCGGCTGTGGGCAAGAATTACGGCGTTATCGTTATCCCTGAAGGGATCCTGGAGTTTATCAACGAGATTCAGGTTTTCATTATCAAGTTGAATACGATCATTGCCGGGTACAACAAAACCCATGATAAGGATTTTCACACGGCCTATCCGCTATTGGAGGAGAAATTAGACTTTTTACGACGGTTGGCCCGTCGCTTGGAAGAAGAGGGCGGGATTCCGGTTTGGAACCGGCGCGACGATGACCTGTTTAACGATGTTCCCGATTTTTTTCAGGAAGGCTTGCTGATGGAGCGCGACAGTCACGGCAATTTTCAGTTTTCACAGGTCCAGACAGAAAAAGTCCTTCTGGGGCTGGTTAAAGATTATCTGGGTATACTGAAAGAAGACGGGAGCTATAAAATCGGTATTCAAGAACATGTCTATCGAAAAGTCATGACCAAGGCGGATTTGGATCCGGATGCTTATGGCCAGGTTCTTTTCCGAAACTATGGGCAGGACCCCTATTTGTTGGTGCAAAAGTCGATTATCAGCGTTAAAACGCTCAAAAGTCAGCTAGAGGAAGCCGGACTGATCAATAAGGATGACGGTATACCGTCTGCGGTGGAAAAAATTTATCAGAAATCCGTACCCAAGTTTAAAACCCAGAGCCATTTTTATGGCTATGATGGTCGCGGCAACGATCCCACGCGTTTTGATTGCAACTATACCTACAATTTGGGATTGACAGTTTTTAGCCTGGTCGCCAATGGGAGCACGGGTCAGATGGCGGCCATCAAGAATTTGGAACAGGATTTCGAATCCTGGGAACCGATCGGGATTCCGATCGCACCATTGATGCATCTGGAGGAACGCAAAGGCAAACTGGCGCTGGTCATTGAAAAAAGTGTTGTCGACATTCAATCTCCAGCATTTCAGGTGTTTAAGGCCAGCCGTGAAAAATGGCTGGCCGCGAATGAAGCCAGCGATGAGTATCGCCGGCCCGGACCCATTCGTTTCGCAGGCAGCAGTGAAGAGGATCGACCGATTACTTTGGTATTGAATGCCATCAAACAATAAAAGCGCCTACGGCGCTTTTATTGGCTGTTGACTTATGGCATGAGTTCGATAAAAATGTATGGTTGGATTTTTAACCGGTGAATTAGGATCAAGTTTTGATGATTGACGCAAAAAATAAAAAACCGAAACCAAAAGTCGAAAGACGTCAGCATCCGAGACTGGCGTTTCATTGCAACGCCACCATTCGCGGCATCAACCAAGTTGTCAGGGTAACGGATATCAGTTTGGGCGGGTTTTTCTTCGAGTTAAAGACCAAAAAGAGACTAAAGCTGGGGGCGCTTGTGGATGTAAGCATGCGCCTACCCACAGAAACCGATACCCTGCGCTTCAAAGCCAAACTCATCAGTCAGGGAGCACGCGGGGTTGGCTGCCAGTATACAAGCTTGACGCCTGATATCCAAAACTCCATCCGCAATTGCTTCGAGATATTTAAGGATACCCTGCCCATCGACTAATAAAAAAAGCCCCTGAAATCGTCAGATATATCCGACGATTTCAGGGACTTTTTTTATTTTATGTATTCCTCCCACAGAGCCCACATCAGGCTTTGTTCGGTTTCATACCCAAAACAGTAAACTTTCAGGAAATCGCGAACATCCGGCGGCAGGGGGGTAAATCGGATACCGGCAACAATGCTGACGCCGGCCGGCTCATTGACCTGTTTGCACCAGGTTACATGCCCCGGAATGGAAACGCCGACTCCCGACGGCAGATTAATTTCCACCACGGCCTCAATACCGGCGAATGTTTCCGGCCGCATGCTGCCATATTTCAAACCCAGGTCTATACAAGCACCGCCCAGAGAAATGTCTTTGCTCATACCTTCAAAGGCCACCGGGCTCTGGTCTCCTTTGCGCAGAGACAACATCACCGTGGTCCGAACCGGATTTTCATGCCGTGTTGTCCGGCGGACACTGGACCAGGATCGGCCATAATCGACACTGGGAGGCCCTTTGTATAATTTGGCCAAACGGTGTTCAAGTGCGGGATAGCGTTGGCAGATTTCGATGAGATTAGCCTTGCTGATCTTTACAACCTCGGAGGGCGCACGGGCCTTTACATCTGACAGGGATACGGTGGCCTCTTGCAGGG
>Ga0180436_10001097_pt1 | contig 26967 bp, 24 predicted proteins | sample SS_ome_2_FD_132434 | JGI IMG/M metagenome (GOLD analysis project Ga0180436, IMG submission 132434) | Hypersaline lake sediment archaeal communities from the Salton Sea, California, USA - SS_3_S_2 metaG | ecosystem: Environmental > Aquatic > Non-marine Saline and Alkaline > Hypersaline >... | reverse complement strand
CCGATGGAGTGGATGCCCATCGCCATGATGCCGGCGGTGGGGCCGGGGCCCGCGGCGGCGACGAAGATGATCGCCAGCAGGATCTCGGGGAACGTGCGGACACCCACGAGCAGCCCCTTGCCGGGCAGCGCGAAGCGCGTGTTGCCCAGCAGGTTGCCGGCCGCCAGGAACGCGAGCGGGAAGGCGAGGACGCCGCCGATCGTCGTTCCGATGACGGCCATGAACATCGTCTCGAGCATGGAGGTGGAGGCGAGTTCGAACACGTGCCACGCGGGGTTGACGAAGCCTCGCAGCAGCGGCAACAGGTTGCGGTCGAGCCCGGACTGCACGCGCGACCAGGTCGGCAGGTTCATCGTGACCAGGGCGACGACGGCGAGCACCAGCAAGACGATGAGCCCGACGCCGAGCAGCCAGCGGGTGCGGACGACGTGCGGGGGGGTGGGGGGGATGGGGGCGGTGGTCATCGCGGCACCGTCAGATGAGGCGGGACCGCGCCCACACGGAGAGGAGATCGATGAGCAGCACGACGCCGAAGATGACGACGATCAGCGCCGCCACGCCGCCCCAGTCGAAGAAGTTGAGGTAGCGCAGCAGCAGGAAGCCGACGCCGCCGGCGCCGACGTAGCCGATGACGACCGAGGCGCGCACGTTGATCTCGAAGATGTAGAGCACGAAGGAGGTCATCGTCGCCGCGATCTGCGGCAGCACGCCGTACACGATGACGCGGTTGCGCCCGGCGCCGACCGCGCGCAGGGCCTCCAGCGGGCCGGGGTCGATCGACTCGACCGTCTCGGAGGCGAGCTTCGCGAGCACGGCCATCGTGAAGATCGTCAGGGCCATGACGCCGGGCAGCGGCCCGGGCGCCAGGATCGGGGCCAGGATCGCGGCGTACAGCAGGTCGGGGATGCTGCGCAACACCGTGAGGACGCTGCGGGCGACCCACATGACCGGCCCGTTGACCGTGGTGTTGTACGACGCGAGGAAGATGAGCGGCAGGCCGAGCAGCGTGCCCATCAGCGTCGCCAGGTAGGCGATCTGCAGCGTCTCGAGCAGCGGGCGCCAGATCTGCGGCAGGGCCGTCCAGTCGGGCACCAGGCGGCGGAAGAAGCGCACGAAGTCCTGGCTGCCCGTGGAGAGCGCCTCGACGTCGAAGCCGGTCTGCTGCAGGGCGACCAGGAACAGGCCCGCCAGGACCGCCCAGGTCGACCAGTTCAGCAGGCGGCTGGCGAAGCTGGAGCGCAGCGGCATGGTGGCGGGGTCAGGAAGTGCCACGCAGGTCCTTCGACTCGTCGATCGGGCGCCCGTAGATGTCCTCGAACGCCTGATCCGTGGCCTCGTCGGCGGAGCCGTCGAAGACGATCAGGCCGTCGCGCATGCCGATGATGCGGTCCGCGTACTCGCGGGCCATGTCGATGAAGTGCAGGTTCACGAGGGTGGTGAGCCCCTCCTCGCGGGCGATGCGCTTGAGGTCGCTCATCACCGCGTGCGAGGTGGGCGGATCGAGGCTGGCGACCGGCTCGTCGGCCAGCATGATCGACGGCTTCTGGGCCAGCGCGCGGGCGATGCCGACGCGCTGCTGCTGGCCGCCCGACAGGGCGTCGGCGCGCACGAACGCCTTCTCGGGGATGCCGACGCGGCGCAGGCACTCGTGGGCGTATCCCACGTCGGCCTTGGGGAACAGTCCCAGCAGGCCGCGCAGCGGGTGGACGTCGCCGAGGCGTCCCGCCAACACGTTGCGCAGTACCGAGGAGCGCTTGACCAGGTTGAAGGTCTGGAAGATCATGCCGATGTCGGAGCGCATGCGGCGCAGGTCCGCGCCCTTCGCCTGGGTAACCGATGAGCCCTCGATGCGCACGTCGCCGCGGCTCGGCACGACCAGGTTGTTCACCGTGCGGATCAGCGTCGACTTGCCGGCGCCCGAGAGCCCGACGATGACGACGAACTCGCCACGCGAGACGTCCAGCGTGACGCCCTTGAGGGCCTTGAGTCCACCGGGGTAGGTGACCTCGACGTCGTGGAACGAGATGTGGGCGGACACGCCGGAGTCTACACGACCCCGCGCCGCCGTCCCAAGGGACGGCGGCGCGGGCGGGAACCCGCGTCGCAGACGCGGGCCGTCAGGCAGGGATCAGCGCTGGAAGGTCGCCGAGACCTCGCGGACGATGTCGTACGCCGACGCGTCGATGCGCGCGAACTCGGTGACGTTGAACAGGGCCTGGGTGAGCTCCTTGCCCTCCTCGGTGTTGGCGATGTCGATCATCGCCTGGGTGATCTGCTCGACGAGCTCAGGGTCGAGTCCCGGGCGCACGACGGCACCGTCGTTGGGGATGTCGGGCGAGTAGCCGAGGATGCAGACGACTTCCTTGACGTCCGGGAAGTCGCCTTCGATCGTCTCGCGGCCGTCGGAGCCGGGCGAGCCGCCGAAGGTGACCGAGACGTCGACGTCGCCGTTGTAGACGGCGAGGGCCGAGGCGTCGTGGGAGCCGGCGAAGATCGCGGTCATCTCGGTGTCGGGGTCGATGCCGTGCTCGTTCTTGAGCGTCACGTAGGGGAACTGGTAACCGGAGGTCGAGCCTGGGTCGACGAAGGCGATCGTGCCGCCGCGCAGCTGCTCGAACTCGGTGATGCCGCTGTCGCAGCGAACGTTGAACTGCGAGCGGTACGTCGTGCTGCCGCGGCGTACGGAGGCCAGGATGACCTCGGCGCCGTGGACGTCCATCGCCTGCACGAGGGCGGCGGGGCCGAACAGGCCGATGTCGACGCGGCCGGTGCCGATCGCCTCGACCAGGCCGACGAAGTTCGTGCTCACGAAGGTCTCGACCGGGATGAGCAGTTCTGCGGAGAGCAGGTCGGCGATCGGCCCGAGGCTGTCGACGATGACGTCGGCCTCGCGGCTCGGCACCATGCCGAGCACGAGCTTGTCCGGGATCTCGCTCTGGGCGTTGCCCGTGAACAGGGTGGCGGCGAGCAGGGCCGCGGCCGCGGTGGTGAGGAAGCGCTTCATGGGGGTCCTCCTTGGGGAACGTCGGCCGGAACGTCGGGCGTGGGGCCCCTCTCAGGCCGTCTCGGAGAGGCTAGCACGCGGGCCGGCCGGGGCTGCGGGGCTGGCAAGGGTGCCGGTGGGCACGCACCGCGGGGGGCCGATCCTCAGCGCAGATAGCGCCCGCTACCTGTTCAGGTAGCGGGCGACGTCGCGCAGGTGGTCGTCGAAGCCCAGGTTGGGGCGGAACACGGGGGTATCGCCGTCGAAACCGTGGAGGAAGTAGAGCCACGAGCGGCCGGCCTCGTCGGTACGCGTCGGCGCCAGGACGGCGGCGAGGGCGGCCGCGCCGGGGTTGCCGATCGGCCCCGCCGGGAGGCCCGCACGGGTGTAGGTGTTCCACGGGTGGTCGGCCTCGAAGTCGCCGGCGGGGCGGTCGAGCTCGGGCAGGTCCTTGCCCAGGCCGTAGGCGACGGTGGGGTCGGATTGCAGGGGCATACCGAGGTCGAGCCGGTTGAGGAACACGCCGGCGATGATGCCCATCTCGCCATCGTTGCCGGCCTCGGCCTGCACCATGCTGGCGAGCGTCACCCAAGCGTGCGGGTCGAGATCGAGGCGCTCGAGCTCGGCGAGTACGACGCCGCTGACCTCGCGCTGGAAGCGCGCCAGCATGGCGGAGACGATCTCGCGGGCACCGAAGCGCTGGGGCAGCTCGTAGGTGGCGGGGAAGAGGTAGCCCTCGAGCCCGGCGCCGTCCGGCAGGCCGGCGGGGCGGGCCTCGGGCGGGGGGTCGGCGAGGAGCGTGGCCACCTCGTCGACGACGTCGCGGGCCCAGCCCGCGGCCTCGATCCGCTGCAGGACGTCCTTCGCGCGGAGGCCCTCGGGCAGCACGAAGCGGGCGGTCCGCGGACGGCCGCCGCGCACGAGCGCGTCGGCGATCTGCGGCACCGTGAGATCGCGGCGCAGGTCGTAGAGCCCCTCGCCGACGCGGCCCTGGTCGCCGCGGTAGCGCAGGACGACGAGCAGCGCGCGGCGGTCGCGCAGCAGGCCGGCGGCCTCCAGGTCGCTGGCGACGCGGCTGGCGCTCGCGCCGGGCGCGACCTCGAACGCGACGGGGCGCGCGTCGCCCGCGTCGACCGGACCGAGGCTCCACACGACCCAGGCGACCGCGGCCGCCAGCAGCGCCAGACCCAGGAGCGCGACGAGGCTGAATGCGGCCCGGGGCCCACGGCGTCGTCGGGGTGGCGGGGGCGTGGGCCGCTCGGGGTCCGCTGCGACGGGTCGGCCGACCGCCGGCGGCTCGGTCGCGGGCCGCTCGTGCGCGGCCTGCTCGTCCGGCGCCGGGTCGGGCGCGGGCCGTTCGGACTCGGCGCTCACGGCGTTGCCCCCTCCTCGCCCGCGGCGGCGGCCGCCTGCCGCTCCAGGTAGGTCTCGAGAATCGCCACGGCGGCACCCTCGTCGAGCCGGCCCTTCTCCTGGCGCCGGCCCCGCGACAGCCCCGATCCGGCGATCTGTCGCTGGGCCAGCGCGGTCGTGAAGCGCTCGTCGAGGAGTTCGACACGCAGCCCGGCGGCCCGCAGCGCCTGGGCGAAGGAGCGCACGCGCTGGGTCTGGAGCGAGTCGCCGCCCCGCGCCCGCAGCGGGAGGCCGACCACCACCAGCGATGCCCCCTCGGCGGCGGCCGAGGCCGCGACCGCGGCCACGTCGTCGGCCTGGCGTCCGCTGCGCACGAGGGCGCCGCGGCCGAAGGCGAAGCGCGAGCCGACCTCGCCCCGGGCGAGGCCGATGCGGGCCTCGCCGACGTCGAGTGCCAACGCGACCGCGCGGCCCGACGCGTCGCGGGCGCCGTCCGGAGGCGTCGGGTGGTCCGCGTCGCTCAGGCCTGCACCGCCTGGGCGACGACCTCGGGGACGGCCGCGAGCGCCGCCCGGAGGCCGGCGCCATCCTTGACGCCCGCCTGCGCCATGTCGGGTCGGCCGCCGCCGCCCCCGCCGCCGCGCTGGGCCAGCGCCTTGACGACCTGCCCGGCCTGGGCGCCGTGCGCGCGGGCGGACTCGGAGGCCTTGACGACGAGCAGGGTGCCGCTGCCGACGATGACCAGCTCGGCGCCGCTGCGCTGCATCAGCGTGTCCGCCGCGTTGCGCAGCGCGGCGGCGTCGAGCCCGTCGAGCGCGAGGCTCGCGACCCGCAGACCAGCGATCTCGGTTACCTCCTGGGCGCCCTGGGCCTGGGCGGCCGCGAGCTTGTCGCGCAAGCCCGCGACCTCGCGCTGGGCCGCCTTGAGTTCGCCCTGCAGCTTGCCGATACGGCCCTCGAGTTCTTCGGGCTTGGCGCCGAGGGCGCGGGCCGTGGCGGCGACGGCATCACGCAACTGCTGCACGTGGGTCAGCGCGGCGCGGCCGGCGAGCGCCTCGATGCGCCGCACGCCGGCGGAGGCGGCCTCCTCGGCGGTGACGAGGACCGGCCCGATCTCGCCGGTGCGGCCTACGTGGGTGCCGCCGCACAGTTCGATGGACGGGCTCGCCGTCGGCTCGCCGATCGTGATCATGCGGACCTCGGCCCCGTACTTCTCGCCGAAGAGCATCATCGCGCCGGCCGCGCGCGCCTCGTCGATCGGCACGACGCGGGCGCCGACGGAGAGGTCGGCCTGGACCCAGCCGTTGACGATCGTCTCGACCTCGTGCAGCTGCTCGGGGGTGATGGGGGCGCCATGGCTGACGTCGAAGCGCAGCCGCTCCGGGGTCACCAGCGAGCCCGCCTGGGCGACGTGCTCGCCGACGACCCGCCGCAGGGCGGCGTGCAGCAGGTGGGTGGCGGTGTGGTGCTTGCGGGTCTCGCGGCGGGCGGGGTCGACGGCGACGCGCACCCGCTGCCCCACGCGCAACCTGCCGCGCGCCACCTGGGCGCGGTGGACGATGAGGCCCTGCGGGCCCTTGACCGTCTGCTGCACGACGGCGGCGCCGCCGTCCCAGGCGACCTTGGCGGCGTCGCCCACCTGCCCGCCGCCCTCGGCGTAGCAGGGGGTGACGTCGAGCACGAGCTGCACGGCTTCGCCCTCGCCGGCGGTGTCGACGGCGCCGACCTCGCTCACCAGCGCGGCGACCGTCGCGTCGGCCGCCTCGCTCTCGTAACCGACGAAGCGGCTCGGCGCGTGCGCGGCGGCGACCTCGGCGAGTACGTCGACGGCGGCGAACATCGTCGCCTTGCCGCCGCCGGCGCGCGACACGGTCCGCGCCTCCTCGCGCGCGCGGGTGTAGCCCTCGCGGTCGACCACCACGCCCCGCTCGGCGGCCATCTCGACGGTGAGGTCGAGCGGGAAGCCGTAGGTCTGCCACAGGTCGAAGGCGATCTCGCCCGGCAGCACCTCGTCGCCGAGGCCGTCCAGCACGTCCTTGACGCGCTCGATCCCAGCCCCCAGGGTCTCGAGGAACTGGCTCTCCTCCGCCTTGACGATCGCGGCGATGCGGCCGGCCGCCTCGCGGACGTTCGGGTACCCGCCACCCATGCTCTCGGCAACGCCCTCGACGAGCTCGAACAGCACCGGCCGGCGCACGCCCATGTGCCAGGCCTGCCGCGCGGCGCGGCGGATGAGCATCTTGATGACGTAGCCGGCACCGTCGTTGGCGGGCAGGATGCCGTCGGCGATGCACATCGTCACCGAGCGGACGTGGTCGGCGACGATGCGGTGCGGCACGCTCTCCAGGTCGCGGTAGGGCACGCCGGAGGCCGCGACGAGGCGGCGGATCGTCGGCTGGAACAGCTCGGTCGCGTAGGCGTCGGTCGCATCGGTCACGACGGACGCGAGGCGCTCGAAGCCCATGCCCGTGTCGATGTTCTTCATCGGCAGCGGGCGCAGCTCGCCGCCTTCGAGGTCGAACTGGGTGAACACCAGGTTCCAGATCTCCATGAAGCGGTCGCCGCGGCCGGTGTTCGGCCCGGTCTCGTCGGGACTGCCGTACTCGGGGCCGCGGTCGTAGAAGATCTCGGAGCAGGGACCGCAGGGCCCGCTGCGACCATCCTTGACCGCGTTGGCGGGCCAGAAGTTCTGGTCCTCGCCCCAGCGCGACATGCGCGAGGCGGGCACGCCGACCTGCTTCGTCCAGATGTCCCAGGCCTCGTCGTCGTCCTCGAAGACCGTGACCCACAGGCGGTTCGGGTCGAGCCCCAGCCACGCCGGGTCGGTGAGGAACTCCCAGGCCCAGGCGGCGGCCTCGGCCTTGAAGTAGTCGCCGAACGAGAAGTTGCCGAGCATCTCGAAGAAGGTGTGGTGCCGGCGCGTGCGCCCGACGTTCTCGATGTCGGAATCCTTGCCGCCCGCGCGCATGCACTTCTGCGAGGTCGCGACGCGCGGCCACTCGCCCTCGAAGCCCTCGAAGCGGGCCGGGGCCCCCTGGAACTGGGGCTTGAACGGCTGCATGCCGGCGACGTTGAACATCAACGTCGGGTCGTCGCTCTTCAGCGAGGCCGATGGGTGGACGAGGTGGTTCTTGGTCGCGAAGAACCGCAGGAAGGTGGCCCGCAGTTCGTCTATGTCGTGGATCGTGGCCATGTTGGGAACGCCTCCGTCGAGCGCTCCGGGCATCGTACCGCGGGTCGTCGCGGCACCGGGTGACGGCACGGGCGGCACGAACGGGCTCCGGGAACTCCCGGACGGCTGCGTGCACTCAAGGGGTAAGGGCCGGTGAACGCACCCTGAACCCCAAGGAGGACCCCATGACCCCGATCGCCCCCCATCGCCATCGATCCCGCTCCGTGCCCGCGCGCGCGATGCTCGCGCTGGTGCTCGTCGCCCTCGTCGCGGCCTGCAACCCGGCGCCGACCGACGAGATCCAGGTGCAGGATGCCGCCCTCGCGTCGCTCACGCAGGCGATCGACGACATGGCCGCCATCGACGGCCTCGACCTGACGCTCGAGGACGCGGGTCTGGCGGCCGCCACCGCGGACGCGCCACGCACCGTCGTCCGACGCGTCGACATGGAGCGCTCGGTCGAGGTGGTCGACGTCGTCCTCGAGCCGGACGCGGCGACCGTCGATGCGATCCTGCGCGTCGAAGGCACGGCCGAGGTCTGGCGGGTGGACCCCGAGGCAGAACCGACCCGGACCCTCCTCGGCGAGAAGCCGATCGCGCTCAGCGGGGCCGTCCGCGTCCAGTTGGAGCGGCGCGGGCGCGTGTGGCTCGTGACCGGCGTGCGGCGCTCGCCCCTCGAGCAGGGCCCGGATGCGGCGGACCTCGGGCCCTGGGGGTTCTCGCCCGCGTCGCCCGTCGCCGGCTGGCCGGTCGCCGTCACGCTCGACGTCGACGCGCCCAGCCCCGATGACCGCTTCGTGGTGCGCGCCCACGCCCGCTTCCTCGACGGCGTCGGGTGGCTGAACGACGCCGGTGTCGGCGCCGACGCGGTGGCCGACGACGGTACCTACTCGGCCCTCGGGCGCGTCGAGCGTCTCGCGCGCGAGGGTGTGCGGTTGGTGTTCTTCAGCGCGCTGAACCACACCGCGACCACCGACCTGAGCGTCGACGGCGACGGAGCCTACGTGCGGCCGTACACCGAGACGATCCTGCCGGCCTGGGCCCTCGTGCGCGCCGCCGATTAGGCTGAGCACGTGCTGCCGACGCTGGCGTTCCCCGTCCCGCGCTGGGTGTTCGCGCCCGGCCCACGGCCCGCGTTCGACCCCACGCGCGACGACGATGCGTCGTGGGTCGCCGCCGCGCGCCACGGCGACGCCGACGCGTTCGACGAGTTGGTCCGGCGTCACGCCGCCCGCCTGCACGCGGTGGCGCGGCGGCTGGTGGGTCCCGGCGACGCGCCGGACGCGGTCCAGGAGTGCCTGATGACTGCCTACCAGGGGCTGCCGCGCTTTCGTGGCGATGCCCGCTTCTCCACCTACCTCCATGCCATCCTCGTACGCCAGTGCCGCCGCACGGCGCGGCGACTGGCGCGCTCGCTGCCGTGGCCGGACGGCGAGGTCGCGAGCGGCGACCCCGGGCCCGTCGAGCATGCCGAGCGCCACGAGGTGCAACGCCAGGTGGCGCGCGCCGTCGCCCGCCTGCCGGCGCCGTACCGCGAGGCGCTGGTCCTGCGGGAGTCGGCCGGCCTCGAGTACCAGGACATCGCGCGGGCCCTGGGCGTTCCGATCGGTACCGTCCGCAGCCGCATCGCGCGGGCTCGCGAGCGCCTGCGCGAGGCGTTCGAGCGCGACGGGGTGGCGCCGTGAACGCCCGCCGTCAGCGCGCCCGCGGCACGGGCGACCGCCCAGCGGGTGACGCCTCGGCCTTCGAGCGTTGGCTCGGCGACGGCCTGGCGCCGGACGCGGGCGACGCCGCGGCGGGGCGCCTGCTCGCCGAGGCGTGGCGCGATCGCCGGCGGGCGCTGGCCGGGTCGCCGCCACGGACGACCGCGTTCGCGCGGCACCCTCGCGCGTGGTGGTGGGCCTCGGTGACCGTCGCCGCGGTCGCTCTGGTCGCCGTCGTGGCGTGGCCGACCCCGGCGGCCGTGGATGGTTCGGCGCTCGCCGCCAGCTACCTCGAGGCGATGGGCACGCTGCCCAGCGGCACGCCATGAGTCCCGGCCGGGTCCTGACGGTCCTCGCGTGTGGCCTGCTGCTGGCGCTCGCGTTCGCCCAACCGGCGCGCCAGGCCGACCTCCGCCCCGAGTCCCCGTCGGTCGACGGCGGTGACGCTGCCGTCGACCGCCTCGGAGACGACGCCGCTGCCTGGTTGCGCCGCATGCTCGCCGCCGAGCGCGCGTTCGGCTTCGCCGTGGCGCCCGAAGAGCGCAGCGTGTGGCCCGCGGAGCCGGCGGCCGCGAGCGCCGCCTTCGCGTGGCCGGCCGGGGTGACCCTCGACGCGGTGCGCGCCAACTTCGACCTGCGCTGGCTCGGCCGCGAGCGGACGTCCGCAGGCCCCGTCGTCGTCATCGACCTGCTGCCGCGCCACGAGGGCCCCGCGTGGCGCTTCTGGATCGACGCGGCGACCGGCGCCCGCGTGGCGTACCGCGCGACGCTGGCTGACGGGCGCGTCGTCGCCGAGGGACGGGGCGATCCGAGCGCCCTCGTGGCGGCGGATGCCGTGCTGCCCCTGCCGGCCCCGCGCGCCCCGGACGAGCCTCGCGCGGAGCTGTGGCGAGCGGCCTTCGCCGGCCTGGACGGGTTCGAACCGGTGGCGGTCGCACGCGTCCGCCTCGGCTCCGGCGTTCCGGCCCTGCGCGTCACACTCTGGGACGGTCTGAGCGGCGCGGTGCTGATCGTCTACCCCGCGGCGCGCACGCCGGCACGCGGGGACTTGATCGTGTCCCGCACGAGCGGCCGGCTCACGCTCGCGCTCGTGGGGCCGGTACCCGAGGCCGCAGCCATCGACTACCTCGACGAGCTGGCGGCACGGCGCTGGGCGCGGGCGGAGCTGGTGGCGCTGCTGCGGCAGTGGGTGCCCGCCGACGGCGAAGGCGGGGGTCCGTAGGGCGCGTCTCGGCGGCCGTGCACCGTGGGTCGCCTGGCGCGGTGGCCGTACGATGCGGGGATGCCCAGCGTGACGTCGCCCCCCGAGCCGCAGGCCCGTCCGCTCACCGACGGGGCGGGCGCGCCCCCGGGCGGCAAGCGCGCGCTCATGGCGCTCGGCCTGCTCGTCTTCCTGCACATGGGCCTGCTGCTGGCGGCCTACGGGCCGTCGTTTGCCGCGCTGCAGGCGCGCCACGGCGTCGGCGTCGCCGAGGTGGGCACGTCGGTCAGTGCTCACTTCGTCGGCGGCTTCGTCGGCGTGCTCGGCGCGGGCCTGCTCATCGCGCGCCTGGGGTACCGGCGCTCGATGGTGCTGTCGGCCCTGCTGTTGGCGGCCGGGGCCGCCGCGGTCGGCTTGAGTGGCAGCTGGTCGCTGGTGCTGGTCGGTGCGGCTCTGAACGGCCTCGGGTACGGCGTTTCCGTCGTGCTCTACAACTTCCTGTTCGCGCGCGCCTTCGCCCCCGCCGGGGCGGCGGCGGTCAACCTCGTCAACGGCGCCTACGGCGTGGGCGCGATCGCCATGCCCGCCCTGATCGGCTGGGTGACGGGCGCGGCGATCGCGCGGAATCCGGCCGCCATCGCGCAGGTGCCGCCGCTGACGTTCGGCGTCATCGCGGCGCTGGCGCTCGTCGTCGCGGCCATGGCCGCCTGGGTTCCCTGGTTGCCGCCGGTGCGCTCGGGGGCCGCGGGCAGGGCAGCAGCGGTGGCCGCGGGTCCGCGCCTGGCCGGCGGCGTCGTGCTCTTCGCCGCCCTCATGTTCCTCTACGTGGCCATCGAGGTGGCGACCGCCGCATGGGCGCCGACCCACCTCGCCGAGGCCCTGGGCCTCGCCCGTTCGGCGCTCGCCGTGTCGGTGTTCTGGGGCGCCCTGACGGCGGGCCGCTTCCTCGCTGCCGCCTTCGCGTCCCGCCTGCGGCCCGCCGACCTCATCCTGGGCGGGATGGCGCTCACCCTGGTCGGCGTCGGCCTGGCGCACCTGCCCGCCATCGCCCTCGTGGGCTACGCCCTCGTCGGCCTGGGGCTGGCGCCGGTGTTCCCGACGACCGTCGTGTGGATCGACCGCCACTTCGGCGAGCGTGCCGACCGCGTCGCGCCGTGGATCCTCGCGGCCGGCAACCTCGGCCCGGTCGTCGGGGCGCCCGCGGTGGGTGTGGCGGTGGCGCTCGGCGGACCCGACCTCGTTCCGAGCGCGTTGGCCTTGGCGCTGGTGGCGCTGGGCGGCGTGGTGGTGGCGATCCGGCGCGGTCGCGCGCCCACGGCCGGCTCGCCGACGGGTTGATCGTCCGCGCGTAGGCTGTGCCCATGGCCACCGCAACGATCGAACACGACGCGCTGCTGCTGCAGGAGATCCAGTCCGCCTTCCGTCGCCAGAAGGCGCAGGTCGAGCGCGCGCTCGCGCAACTCCCGCCGGAGCGCTGGTCGACCCGGCTGGACGACGGCGACGGCAACTCCATCTCGGTGCTGCTGCGCCACGTGGCGGGCAACCTGCGGTCGCGCTGGTCGGACGTCTTCACCACCGACGGTGAGAAGCCCGATCGCGACCGGGACGGCGAGTTCGAGGACGCCGACGCCACGCCCGAGGGCCTCATGGCGGCCTGGGAGACCGGTTGGGCGGTGGCGCTCGGCACGATCGACGCCCTGCGCCCCGACGATCTGGCGCGGGTGATCACGATCCGTGGCGAGCCGCACAGCGTCGCGCGGGCGCTGGTACGCAGCCTCGACCACACCGGGCACCACACGGGTCAGATCGTCATGCTGGCCAAGCATCTGTGCGGGCCCGCGTGGGCGACGCTGTCGCTACCGCGGCGGCGGGTGACCTAGCCGCTCACCCCTCGTCCGTCACCCGCCGCAGCAGCTCCTCGGGCTCGATGGCGGCGCCCAGCCGCCGGAGGCTGAAGGCGAGCGACGCGGCGTCCTGCGCCAACAACTCCCCCGCGCCGGGCTGCTCGCGGTCCATCGCCTGCGGGAAGTCGATGAGGAACACCCGACCCTCCCACCACAGCAGGTTGTAGGTCGACAGGTCGCCGTGGACGATGCCGACCCGCCAGCAGGCGCGCATCAGGTCGACGCTCTGCTCGCAGGCGGAGGCCGCCTGGTCGGTGTCGAGGACGGCGTCGGACAGGCGCGGGGCCGGCGCGTCGGGCGTGCCGATGAAGCGCATGAGCACGACCTCGCCTGCCTCGGCGACGTCGAAGCCCTCGGGCCCGACGAGCGGTTCGGGGACGGAGATGCCTGAGCGCCACAGGCGCCACAGGATCAGGTACTCGTGCGCGGCCCACAGGGCCTTCAGCGCCCGGCGTCCGCGCCCGGAGCGGTGGCGGATCGCCTTGGCCAGGCGGGCGTCGCCGATCCAGCGACCGTCCTGGTAGCGCTGGTCGTTCTTGAAGCTGCGCACCTCGACGTCGCGAAAGATCTTCACCGCCACGTCGCCGAGCGGCGAGCGCCCCAGGTAGACGGTGGCCTCCTTGCCGCTCTTGAGCTCGCCGACGATCTCGTGGACGAAGCCGCGCTCTTGCATGCGCCGCAGGGCGGTGCCGGGCGCGGCCTGGCCATCGTCGCCGATCAGCTGGGTGACGTTCTGCCGGCCCCTCGGGGCGCGGCGTGAACGGCGCTTGCGCGGGCCCTCGTAGGCGTCGTGGTGGGCGTCGGGATCGATCTTGCGGGCGATGGTGGGGCCTCCGATGTGGCGGCGTGGCGACGTCGTCGCCCGCACGGTCGACCCAGCATGCCACGGGCGCGCGGGTCAGCGGCGGGGGTGGAGCAGCGCGGCGATCAGGTAGAGCGCGACCGCCGCGCCGCCGATCGCCGGCGTCCCGAGCGCATGACCGAGCCATGTGGCGCCGGCGCCGACGGTGACCGCGGCGATGCCGCTCGCGGCCCAGGCGGCGGCCACGCCGGCGTGGCCCGTTGCTGACGGGTCGGTGGCGGGGCCTCGTGGCGCGGCGGTTGCGGCGCCGCGCGCGTCGCCCAGCCGCGTGCCGCCCGCGGTGCCCCACGCGGCCAGCAACCGGGGGAACGGCATGCCCATCGGCACGCCGAGAGCGACCAGGGCCGCGGCCAGCACCGCGCCCGCCGCCAGCGGCGGCCACGGGTCGAGCGCGGCGGCCAGCGCCGGCGCCAGCAGCAGCCACAGGAGCACGCCACCGGCGGCGACCGCCGCCGGGACGGAGACGCCGGCGGTCCCCGTGGGCGACGCGACACCTAGCGCTCGCCGGCCGGCCCAGCCGGCTCCGATCGCGCCGCCCACCAGGAGCGCGCCGAGCGTCAGCGACAGGCTCCAGGCCGGATGGCCGGCCGCCCGCTGCAGCACCTGCAGGGCGTGCAGCTCGGTCGCCAGGAAGGCCGCGCCGAGCGCGGCCGCCGTCAGCCAGCGGCGCGCCTCCCCGGCCGCGCCGTCGGGGTGGCCGAGGGCGCGCCCGACCCATGCCGCCGCCAGCAGCAGCGCGGCGGCCACCGCCAGCGCCAGCGCGCCGGCGAGCCGCACGTCGCGCGGCAGGCCGGGCTCGAATGCGAAGAAGTACGGCCGGTCGTCGGTGGTGGGACGGAGGTCGAGATCGGGGCTGGCAGCGATGAGGCCGTCGAGGGTCAGCGCACCGGCGGCAAGCTCGCCGAGTGCGGCCGGTGCGAGCAGGTCGGGCACCAGCAGGAGGGACCAGCCGCGCGCCTCGGCGACGCGGGCGGCCGCGATGGCCTCGTCGCGCGTGAAGGGCGTCGGCCGCGCCAGCAACAGCGGCACCGGCGGCGTGGCGCGCGGGTCCATCACCGCGAGGACGTGGCGCATCGCGGCCGCGGGGTCGGCGGCCCAGCCGCCGCGCACCAGCGCCTCCAGAACGGTGGTGAGCGCGCGGGTCAGCGTGGCCTCGTCGTAGAGCGTCAGCGACAGCCTGCCGGTCGGGGTCAGCCGCTGCAGGTAGGCGGTGAACGCCTCGAGCGTGTACACGCGGTTCTCGGTCAGCGCGGCGCCGCGCAGCTCGGCCGCGCCGGTGACGACGTTGGCCAGGGTGATCACGTCGAACTGCCCGCCGGCCCGGGCCAGTTCCCTGCGACCGTCGCCGATGCGCACCTCGGTGGGTGGGTCGTACACGCCGCCCGCCGCCGCGCCGAGGCTGCGCGTCAGCTCGACGCTCGCGCGGTTGACCTCGACGGCGATCACCTCGCCGGCGCCGTGCGCGCGCGCCTGGGCGACGTCGAGCCCGCCGCCGCTGCCGATGAGGAAGGCGCGCGCCGCGGGCGCGACGGCGAAGGCGAAGGCGCCGACGTCGTTCCGCCAGCGCCGAGGGTCGGGGTCGGGGACGATCGAGCCGGCACCGCCGTCCATGTACAGGTAGCGCGCGCCGTCGGGCGCGCGGACGAGGTCGGTGCGGGCGAGCGCGTCCCAGCGGGTCGCCTCGATGACGGCGCCGCGCGCGAGCTGGCTGCGGATCGGCTTGGGCGTGCCCATCGATGCGGGGTCGACACGGAGCACGCCGGTGGCCGCGGCCAGCACGATGGCGGCGACGGCGACGCTGCCGAGCGTGAGGGCGTGCGATCGGCCCGGGCGCCGGAGCGCCCAGGCGCCGACGAGGAGCAGGCCCGCGGCCGCGAGGCTACCGGTGAGGCCGCCGAGGAGGCCGAGCGCGAGCGGCGTCAGGGCCGCCGCGACGGCAGCGGCCGCCAGGTCGACGCGGTAGAGACGCGCGGCCTGGCCGGCGTGCCGGGCGAAGAGCCCGGCCACGGTCAGGCCGATGGCGGCGTAGGCGACGACCAGCGGCGCCAGCCCCCACAGGGGCGAACCCAGGCTGCCGGCCGCCAGCAGGGCCAGGACGCTGATGGCGGCCGCGACCGGCGCGAGGGCGGCGGCGAGCGCGACGGCGCCAGGCGAGCGCCACGACGCGCGGGCGGCGGCGGCCGCCGCGCCGAGCCCCAGCCCGAGCAGGGCGGTGGCCAGCAGCGGGCCGACCCAGGAGCTGACGAACAGGGTCGACAGCAGCCGCGTGAGCCCGATCTCCAGCGCCATGCCGCCGGCCGAGAGGGCGGCGATCGCGGCGACGGTGGCCAACTCGGCGCCGGCCGGCGTGCCGCCCGCCCGTGCCGCGGGGGGCGGGCCGGGGGATCGGGGCTCGCGCGCCGTCAGTGGCGTCCCCGGAAGCGCGGGTCGAGCACGTCGCGCAGGCCGTCTCCCAGCGTGTTGAAGCCCAGCACCGAGACCATGATCGCGAGGCCCGGGAAGATCCCCATCCAGGGCGCCTGCTGCAGGTAGCCGCGGCCCTCGGAGAGCATGCGCCCCCAGCTGGGGTCGGGCGGTTGGGTGCCGAGCCCGAAGAACGACAGGGCGGCCTCGGCGAGGATCGCGAAGGCGAGGCTGAGCGAGGTCTGCACGATGATCGGGCCAAGCGCGTTGGGCAGCACGTGCCGCAGCATGATGCGGAGTTGGCTCTGACCCAGCGCGCGGGCCGCGGTGACGAACTCGCGGTCGCGCACGGAGATGACGGCGCCGCGCGTGACGCGCGCGAAGATCGGCGCGTAGACGATGGCGATGGCGATCATGGCGTTCTCGACGCCGCGCCCCAGAATGGCCATGACGGTGATCGCCAGCAGCACCGCCGGGAAGGCGAAGAGGATGTCCATGGTGCGCATGATCACGTCGTCGATCCAGCCGCCGCGGTAGCCCGCCGTGAGGCCGAGGGCGACGCCGGCGACGCCCGAGATGCCGACGGCGATGAAGGCGACCTGGAAGCTGACCGAGGCGCCGTAGAGGATGCGCGAGAAGACGTCGCGGCCGAAGTCGTCGGTGCCGAAGGGGTGCGCCCACGATGGAGGCGCGAAGCGCACGGTGAAGTCCATCGCGACCGGGTCGTACGGCGCGAGGGTAGCGCCGAAGAGCGCGACCAGCGCCAGCGCCAGGATGATGCCGCCGCCGAACAGCACCGAGCCGTGGCGCAGCGCCTTGCGCAGCAGGTCGAGCCCGGGCTGGCTGCGGGGCTCCTCGGTGTGGGACGTCGTGGTGGCCATCAGGTGTACGAAACCCTCGGGTCGAGAAACGTGTAGGAGAGGTCGGTCAGCAGGTTGACGACGGTGAAGGCCACCGCCGAGAGCAGCACCGCCGCCTGCAGCGCGGGGTAGTCGCGCTGCAGCGTCGCGGTCAGCGCCAGCTGCCCGAGTCCTGGCCAGGCGAAGATGATCTCCACCACCACGACCGCCGACAACAGGGTCGCCATCTGCAGGCCGACGATGGTGACGATCGAGATGGCGGCGTTGCGCAGCACGTGCTTGCGCATGACCTTGCCGCGCGGCAGCCCCTTGGCGTGGGCGGTGCGCACGTAGTCCTGGCCCAGCACCTCGAGCAGCGCCGAGCGGACGAAACGGGTCATGATCGCGCCGCTGATGATCCCGGCCGTCAGTGCCGGCAGCGTGATGTGTCGCAGGAAGGGCGCCAGCCCGTCCGACAGCGGTCGGTAGCCCGACGACGGCAACCAGCCGAGCGTCTCGCTGAAGAGCAGGATCAGCAGGATGCCCATCCAGAAGTCCGGGACCGACACGCCGAGCTGGCTGAACACCGACACCCCGAGGTCGCGCGGGCTGCCGGGCTTGAGCGCGGCGAAGATGCCGGCGGGCAGCGCGATCGCCAGGCCGACGAGCAGCGCGGCGAGGGCGAGCGTCAGCGTGGCGGGCACGCGCCGGGCGACCTCGCCGGCGATCGGTTGGCGGCTGATGAGGCTGGTGCCGAAGTCGCCCCGGGAGAGGATGCCGCCGACCCAGGAGACGTACTGCACCGGCAGCGGGCGGTCGAGCCCCATCTGGCGTTCGAGCGCGGCGACGGCGGAGGGCGTGGCCTGCACGCCCAGGGTGACGCGCGCCGGGCTGCCCGGCAGCAGCGGGATGATCGCGAAGGTGACGAGCGAGACGCCGAACAGCACCAGGAGGACGGAACCGAGACGTCGCAGGAGATAGCTGAGGCTCAACCGGGGCCTCCGGCGGATCGCGCGGTGTTGCCTCGCGCGGGATGCCGTGCCGACGCCGCCGGCACGCGGGCTAGGTCGTGCTTCTCAAGATAGCGCCTGACGCCGCACGGCGTTGGCCGGAGGCGAAGGGGGCGGGGTCGGGCGGCCGGGGGGCGCCGGAGCCGGCCGGTGAGGGCGGGGGGCCGCTGAGGCGGCCCCCCGCGGGGCTGGGGCAGCGGCAACGGCCCCAGCCCCGCATGCCTCAGCGATCGAGCCAGGTGCCCACGAAGCGGACGGCCTGGTCGGCGCGGGCGGAGAAGCCCTTCACCTCGGGCCGGTAGGCGTGGATCTGCAGCGGGTTGTACATGTAGATGTAGGGGGCGTCGTCGACGATCGCGCGGTTCACCTGCTCGTAGAGCGGGCGGCGGGCGGCGGCGTCGGGGAGCATGCGGGCCTCGTCGAGCAACTCGTCGACCGTGGGGTTGCTGTAGCCCGTGAAGTTGAAGACCTCGCCGGTGCGGTGCTGCGCGTAGAAGTAGTCGTCGGGGTCGATCAGGCCGTTCCAGGAGCAGACGTAGGTGTCGTAGTTGCCGTCGCCCTGCTCCTGCAGCCACTCGGCCCACTCGAGCGTGCGGATCGACCCGCGGATGCCCACGGCGGCCAGGTCGGCCTGGATGACCTGGGCGGCGCGGATCGTCGCCTCGATGAACGTCGTCGGCATGATCTCCATCTCGAAGCCGTCGGCGTAGCCGGCCTCGGCCAGCAACTGGCGCGCGCGGTCCGGGTCGTAGTCGTACGGCGCGTAGGAGAAGTCCCAACTCGACGACGACGGGATCGGATCCTGCGTGACGGCGGCGTTGCCGAACTCGGCGGCCAGGGCGACGTTCTCGCGGTTGATCGCGTAGGAGATGGCCTGCCGCACGCGGACGTCGGCCAGCGGTCCCTCGGTGGTGTTGACGCCGATGTAGTAGTAGGCGCCGGCGGCGGCGCGGTCCACGATCACGTCGTCGCGGGCGTCGAGCTCCTCGACCGACTGCGGGGGGATGGCGAAGGCCCAGTCGATGTCGCCGGTCACGAGCGCGGAACGACGCACGGTCTCGTCGCCGATGATGCGGATGTCGACCGCGTCGAGGTACGGCAGGCCGTCTTCCCAGTAGTACGGGTTGCGCTCGAGCAGCACCCGCGTGCCGGGCTGGAAGTCGGTGATCATGAACGGCCCCGTGCCGACCGGCCGGGTGTTGACGCTGCCGTCGGTGATGCCGTCGGGGTCGAAGACGCCGAGCGCCTTGATGGAGGCCAGGTGCCCGAGCAGCGAGGGGTTCGGCGCCGCCAGGGAGAACACGACGGTGGAGGCGTCCGGTGCGGTGATCGATTCGACGCCCGCGAGGCGCCAGGCGTTGCCCGAGCCGGTCTCCGGGTCGAGCAGGCGGTCGAACACGGTGACGACGTGGTCGGCGACCAGTTCCTTGCCGTTGCTGAAGCGGACGCCGTCCCGCAGGTGGAAGGTGACCGTGCGGCCGTCGTCGGCGACGACCCATTCGCGCGCCAGCGAGGGGACCAGGTTCTGCTCGACGTCGAGCGTGATCAGGGTGTCGAGGACGTTCTCGAGTACCTGGTAGCTCGACATCGCGCTGGTGATGTGCGGATCGAGGCCGACGGGCTCCTGCGCCCAGGCGGCGACGAGCGTGCCGCCGCGGGTCTGGGCGGCCGCTAGGCCCGCCAGGGCCAGCAGCAGGATCAGGACGAGGGCGAGGGTTCGCTTCATGGGGTCCTCCTTCGGTCGAGCGTCGGGGTCCGGGGGCGGCGTCGGGGGGCGGCGGGCGGATCGGAGGCGGGGTGTGGGGCGGGCGAGCCGTCGTCACCGAGCTCCCAGTCCCACACGCTCTTGGTGATGCGCACGACCTGCATGGTCTCGTAGCCGACGATGGCGTCGCTGCCGAGCTCCTCCTGCAGGAAGGCGTGGAGTTCCGCATTGGAGCCGTGCAGCGATTCGACGACGAGGTTGTGTGCACCGACGCAGGTGGCGAGGTAGCGCACCGACTCGTAGCGCGCGAGCGATTCGACGACGTCGTCGAGGGACGCGGGGCGCACCTTGGCGTAGGTCGTGGCCACGACCGGAACGCCGAGCGCGAGGGGATCGCTGATCGCGATGATGCGCATCCAGCCTTCGTCGAGGAGGCGGTGGGCCCGCTTGCGTACCATCGACTCCGACACGCCGAGTTCGCGGGCGATCTCGCGGAACGGGCGCCGGCCGTCGCGCCGGAGGGCGATGACGATGCTTTGGTCGACCGGATCGAGGCGGTCGTACAGGCTGTCGGCCACGGGGCCTCCCGGGTGAGGTCGGGTGCGCGTCGCGTACGCCGGCGACCGGGCGTACGTTCGGGGATGAGTTTCTTCGCCCCGAGAATAGGCGAATCGCGTCCCGCGCGTCAACCCTGGAGACGCATTGCGTCCAACGGGTGCGTCAACCCGTCCGCGCCGCCCCCGCCACCGCTGCGGCGATGCGCGCCCGCGCCCACGTCCGCGGAAGCGTCCTCAGCCCTCGGCCGTCGCCACCGCCAGCGTCCGGTGCACCAGCGCGTCGGTCGAGCTCACGAAGGGGAGCACGGCGCCAGCGTGGCGCACGTCGCCCTCGGCCATGAGCAGCGGCACCTCGGTGCAGGCCGCGACGATCGCCGCGGCGCCCGCCGCCGCCAGCCGCTCGGCGACGAGACGCAGGCGGGCGCGCACCGCGTCGTCCGCGGCCCCGCGTTTCACCGCGTAGATCGCGTCCATCACCGTGCGCTGGTCGTCGCCCAGCGGCACCAACGCGTGAACGCCGGCAGCCTCGAAGGCGTCCTGGTAGAGCCGCGCGGCGAGCGCGCCGTCGGTCGCCAGCAGCCCGACGGCGGCGACCCCGGGCAGCCGCTCGCGGGTGGCGGCGACCGTCGTCTCGATGAGGTCGAGGAACGGCACCGAGCCGGCGGCCGCGCGGATGGCGTCGGCGAAGGCGTGGGCGCTGTTGCACGGCATGACGAGCAGCTCCGCCCCCAGCGCCACCAGGCCGCGCGCCATCGCCGCCAGGCGCGGCGCCGGGCTCTCGCCGCGCCCCTCGATCGCGGCCGTGCGGTCGGGCACGCCGGGGTCGTTGTCGATGACGATGCGCAGGTGGTCCTGATCGCTCCCCGCGCGCGTGGCCGCCACCAGCTTGGCGAAGAAGTCGACCGTCGCGTCGGGCCCCATGCCGCCGATCACGCCGACGACCCGGCGGGCGCTCATGCCGGCGTGCGGCCCAGGATGACGTCCTCGTAGGCGTACAGGGCCGGAGCGCCGCCGGTGTGCAGGAAGAGCACGCGCTCGCCCGCCGCGAAGCGGCCCGCGCGGACCATGCCGATCAGCCCTGCCGCGGTCTTGCCCGTGTACACCGGGTCGAGCAGGATGCCCTCGTGGCGGGCGAACATCTGCACCGCCTCGACCATCGACGCCGTGGGCAGCGAGTACCCGGGCCCGACGTAGTCGTCGACCACCTCGACCGACGCGCGCGGCACCGGGATGCCCACGCCGAGCAGGTCGGCCGTGGCCTGCGCCAGGCCGTGGATCTTCTCCTCCTGCGGCGCCTTGGCCGCGCGCACGCTCACCCCGGTGAGTGGCAGGTTGGCGTTGACGCCGTGCAGGCCCGCCAGCAGGCCCGCGTGGGTGCCGCCCGAGCCGCTCGACGCGACCATGTGGTCGAAGGCCACCCCCATCTCGAAGGACTGGTCCATGATCTCCTCGGCGCAGGCGACGTAACCCAGCGCGCCGAGGGCGTTCGATCCGCCGCCGGGGATGACGTACGCCTTGCGGCCCTGGGCCGCCAGTTCGTCCGCCAGGCCCTGCATCGCGGCCGCCAGGTCGGTGCCGGCGTCGACCACCTGGATGCGCTCCACGCCGAGCAGCTGGTAGAGGAAGTTGTTGCCGCTGGCGTCCTCGCGGTAGCTGCCGGGGACCCGCTGCTCCAGCACCAGCTGGCACTTCAGGCCCTCCTTCACGGCGGCGGCGAGCGTCAGGCGGCAGTGGTTCGACTGCACCGCGCCGACCGTGATCAGCGTGTCGGCGCCCTGCGCCAGCGCGTCGGCCACGAGGAACTCGAGCTTGCGCGTCTTGTTGCCACCGGCCGCGAGGCCGAGGAGGTCGTCGCGTTTGATCCACAGGTCGGGGCCCCCGAGCGCGGCGGAGAGTGCCGGCAGCGGCTCGAGCGGCGTGGGGTTGGGCGTGTAGCGGCGACGGGGGAAGCGGGCGAGGTGCATGGATCGCCTCCTGCATTGGGTTGCCCCAGGATACGCCCGGGTCGGCGGGACGGGCCGCCGTCACCCCCCCGGCGCTCGCGGCGTTCTAGACTGCGCTTCCCGGAGGTCCCCGCCGCCATGACCCCAGCGCACGCCCCCGTCGCCCCCCATCCGGTCGTCCCCGCAGGTCCGCTGCCGCGCAACCCCGGCATGCCGCTCGACCTCGACTGGATCGCCGCGGTGCGCGTCGATCGCTCGGCCGCCGAGCGGCGCGCCGCGACCCTCACCACCCGCCGCAGCGTCAAGGCCGACGCGCAGGCCGGCTGGCTGCTGAAGGCGATCACGCTGATCGACCTCACGACCCTGGCCGGCGACGACACCCCGAGCCGGGTCCGGCGGCTGTGCGCCAAGGCGCGGGCTCCCGTGCGCCCCGACCTGCTCGCCGCGCTCGGGATGCAGGACGTGCCGCTCACGACCGGCGCCGTGTGCGTCTACCACGCGCTGGTGCCGCCGGCGGTCGCCGCCCTCGAGGGCAGCGGGGTGCCGGTGGCGGCGGTGTCGACCGGGTTCCCGGCGGGCCTGACGCCCGTGGAGACGCGGATCGCGGAAATCCGCGCGTCGGTGGCCGCGGGCGCCGAGGAGATCGACGTCGTCATCCACCGTGCGCAGGCGCTCGCCGGCGACTGGCCGGCGCTGTACGACGAACTCCGCGCCTTCCGCGAGGCGTGCGGGCCCGCGCACCTGAAGGTGATCCTCGGGACCGGCGAGCTCGGCACGCTGCGCACGGTGGCGCGCGCGTCGTGGGTCGCGATGATGGCCGGCGCCGACTTCATCAAGACGTCCACCGGCAAGGAGCCGGTCAACGCCACCCTGCCCGTGTCGCTGACGATGGCCCGCGCCGTGCGGGCGTACGCCGAGCGGACCGGCCACGCGGTCGGCTTCAAGCCCGCCGGCGGCATCCGCACCGCCAAGGACGCGCTCGCCTGGATGATCCTCATGCGCGAGGAACTCGGCCGGCGCTGGCTCGAGCCCGACCTGTTCCGCTTCGGCGCCAGCGGCCTGCTCGGCGACATCGAACGGCAGCTCGAGCACCACGTCACCGGCCGCTACGCGGCGCTGCACCGGCAGCCGCTGGCATGAGCGGGCGCCCAGGCGGGTCCCCTGGCGCGCCCGACGCGGGCCCGGCCTGGGCCGGCGATCCCGCGCCCCCGCACGCGTTCGCGCTGCGGCTCGACGACGAGCTGGCCCTGCGCTTGCGGGAACGCCACCACGCCCGCGAGCTGTACGAACGCATCGATGCCGAACGTGACCACCTCGTCGCCGGGACCCTGACCTGGGCCCGCGACACGACCCTCGAGGACGCCGAGCGCATGGTCGTCCAGGGGCTCGACCAGTTCCGCCGCGGCGACGGCTGGCAGGCCGACCTCTGCTGGCGCGGCCGTCCCGTCGGGTCGCTGGGCCTGCACTTCCTCGACGGCCCCGGCGGCAGCACCGAGGTCGGGTACTGGATCGAGCGGGCCTGCCAGGGCCGCGGACTCGTCACCCGGGCGATGCGCGGGCTGCACCGACACTTCTTCGAGGGCCGCGGACTCGAGCGCGTGGCGATCGGCACCGTGCGCGGCAACGACCGCTCCGAGGCGGTGGTGCGGCGCCTGGGGTACCGGCCGGAAGCCGTCCTACGGCACGCGCTGCTCGTGGGCGACGATCCCGGTGACCTGGCCTTCTACGGGCTGTTGCGTTCGGAGTGGACGGCCGACGGCGGGGGTGGCCGGTATCCCCTGCCGCTGCCGCGCTTCACGCTGCGGGTCGACGACGAACTGGAGCTCGGGCTGCTGGAGCGCGCCGATGCGGACGCCCTGCACGCGCTCATCGAACGCGACCGCGAGCGCCTGGCGCGCTGGCTCCCGTGGGCCGGTTCCCAGACGCTGGAGGGGACGCGCGGCTTCATCGAGGGACGCGCGCTCGCCGCGATCGCCCAGGCCGACGGCTTCGAGATCGGCGTCTGGTGGCGCGGGCGGCTCGTCGGCATGGTCGGCATCCACGCCGTCCGGCGCCACCCGCGGCGCGGCTCGGTCGGCTACTGGTTGGCGGCCGACGCCGAGGGGCACGGGCTGATGACCCGCGCGGTGCGGGCCGTGCTGGCCAAGGGCTTCGGCGACCTCGGTTTCGAGCGGCTCGACATCCGTGCCGACGTCGGCAACGCCCGCAGCCGGGCCGTGCCCGAGCGCCTCGGGTTCCACTTCGAGGGCGTGCTGCGGCGGGCGGAGCTCGTCGGCCAGCACCACGTCGACCACGCCGTGTACGGGCTCTTGCGTGACGAATGGACGTCCTGAGTCACGCTTCGCGGCGAACGCGTCGCGTAGCATGCGGCCATGCTCGCGCCCACGCGGGGGCGCGCCGGAGGAGGAGCTGCATGACGAGGTACTACGCACGCGCGATCGCCGCGCTGGTGATGGCCCTGGGGGCGACCGCCTGCGCGCCGCTGTCCCGTGGGGTGGGCGCCGGCGAGGCGACCGGCCTGGTGACGCTGCCGAGCGGCGAGGTCTGCGGTTACGCCGGCGAGGGGGCGACGCTCGCTTTCGACGGACTGCGCCTGTCGTGGACCTGCGAGGTGGCGCCGTCCGGACCGCGCGGGCTCTTCGGCGAGCCCGTCGTCCTCGGCGATACGAACGTCTCCTGGCGCATCGGGTCCACGGCGCGCCGCGCCGACGGCGGTGGCTTCGAGCTGGCGCGACTCGAGAGCGTCGACGCGCGGGTCGTGCGCTTCACGACGGTCACGGGGAGCAGCTGTTCCTTCGCCGGCGAGGGCGCGACGCTGGCCTTCGGCGGCGACCGGGTGCACTACACCTGCGACGGCGACGAGGTGGCGGTCGGCTCGCTCATCGGCGACGCGCAGGGGCTGAGCGCCACGATCGGGACGCTCGAGCCCAGCGACGACGGGTTCGTGCTGCGGCGGCCGCGCGCCGTCCGCATCCGCACGGTCGAGCTGCAGGACCCGAGCGCGGCGTGGGTGCCGGAGACGCCGGCCGTCACGGCCAGCGCGCCCATCGGCGAGTCGGAGAAGGCGGACGGGGCGACCGCCGACGAGGCGGTCGCGGACGAGGCGGCCGCGGATGAGACCGCCCACGCACCGCTCCTGGGCACGACCTGGGCGCTCGAGCGCATCTTGTTCATGGACGACGGCGAGTTGCTGCCCGTCGACCCCGCCGACTACACGTTGACGCTCGGTGCCGACGGCAGCGCCGCCCTGCAGGTCGACTGCAACCGCGGCATCGGACGCTTCGAACTCGATGGCACGAGCCTGACCTTCTCGTCGTTCGCCACCACGCGGGCCTTCTGCGGTCCCGGGTCGCTCGAACAGCGCTACCTGGAGCAGATCGCCATCGTCGTGTCGTACGCGTTCGACGACGGTGCGCTGGCGTTGGCGACGTCCATGGACTCGTCGCTGCTCTACTTCCGCCCGCTGGACTGAAGCGTCCTACGGCCGTCCCGGCGGCGGATCCGAGAGGCGGGCCGCGGGTTCCCTCGCGGTCGCGCGTCGCGCCGGCGCTGGGCGGGTGGTGGCGCTGCGGCTACCATGGCGTCGGCCTCGCACCGACCGCGCTCGCGCGGACGGTGCGGCGCGGCTTCCGGGAGGTATGCGTATGTTCACCCGTCCGTCCGCCCACCTGCGTGGGTTGTTCGTCTCGTTGCTCTTCGCGTTCGTCGCCTTCGCCGCCGCCTCCCCGCAGGTGCGGGTCGCGCCCGACCTCGACGCCGTCTTCGTCGCGCTGGCGGACGCCTACCCAGGCGCGCAGCCGCAGGCCGTCGACGCGGGCGGGCAGTTGCTGCTGCAGCGAGGGGAGGTCGCGCTCCGCGACCTCGACGGCGTGGTCGTCGTGCCCGGCGTCACCCTGTCCCTGCTTGCCGACGACGCCGATGCCCGTGCCTTCCAGCGCTTCGCCACCTCGCCCGCCGGCCAGCGGGCGCTGATCGCGGCCGGGCTCCTCCCCGACCGCGTCACCGTCGTCGACCAGGGCGGGCGCGAGCTGACGATCGCGCAGCCCGTCGAGCGGCTCGCCAGCCCCTACTCGCTGGCCACCTATCTGGCGTACGGCGTGGGCGCGGGCGACCGCGTGGTCGCCGCCGGATTCCTCGGCGCACGCGATCCGGACGGCATCGCCGCGATGACCCGCATCGACCCGCGCTTCCCCGACCTCGTCGCGTTCGCCTCCCAGGAGACGACCAACGTCGAGGCGATCGCGGCGTTGGCGCCCGACGTCGTCTTCGCCTCGGCCCGCTCCGAGTGGATCGAATCGGTCGAGGCGATCGGCGTCCCCGTCGTCGTCTTCGACGGCGAGTCGAAAGAGCAGTTGATCGGCGCCATGCGCCTTGCCGGCGCGCTCTTCGGTCCGGACGCCGCCGCCCGCGCCGAGGCCTGGGTGGCGTACTACGAGGAGGTCGTCGACCAAGTGGTGGCCTTCACCTCCGTCCTCGAGGAGTTGCCGAAGGTGCTCTTCACCGGCACCGAGCGCACCCGCGTCGCCTCCGGCGAGATGTACCAGTCGTTCCTCGTGACGGCCGCCGGTGGCGTCAGCGTCACGGCCGGGCTCGGCGGCTTCTGGAACGACGTGGGCGTCGAGCAGGTGATCGGCTGGTCGCCCGAGGTCGTGCTCGTGCCGCCCTACGGCCGCGCCTCCGTCGCCGCCGTCGTCGAGGACGCGACCTGGCGGACCGTGCCCGCGGTGCGCGAGGGCGCCGTCTACCGGGTGCCGAAGCTCGTCGCGCCGTGGGACACGCCCGTGCCCGACTCCGCGCTGGCGCTCGTGTGGCTCACCGAGGTGCTGCACCCCGGCCTCGTGGGGCTCTCCTGCGTCGACGAGACGACGTTCTTCTACCAACGCTTCTACCAGTACGACATCAGCCCGGAGGAGGCCGCTGGTCTGTGCAGCCGCTGAGCCGGGGGGCGCTTCTCGGGGGTGAGCTTGGCCGCTGAACCCGCCCAGCCGGGTCCCGGCGCAGGCCGGGCGCCGGCAGGACCGCGGTGGGCGCGGCTCGCGCTCGCCGCGGGCCTTGCCTCGCCGCTCGTGGTCGCGCTCGTCGCGCTCGGTCTCGGCTTCTACCCGATCTCGGTCGCCGACGTCGCGCGCACGCTGGCGTCTTCCGTGGTCCCCGGCGCGGCCGACGGGGTGCCCGAGGTCGCGCGGCTCCTGGTGCTCGAGGTGCGGCTCCCGCGGGTGCTCGCGGCACTGTTGATCGGCGCCGCTCTGGCGGTGACCGGCGTCGTCTTCCAGGGCATCTTCACCAACCCGCTGGTCGACTCCAACCTGCTGGGCGTGACTTCTGGGGCGGG
>Ga0180436_10001096_pt1 | contig 26979 bp, 19 predicted proteins | sample SS_ome_2_FD_132434 | JGI IMG/M metagenome (GOLD analysis project Ga0180436, IMG submission 132434) | Hypersaline lake sediment archaeal communities from the Salton Sea, California, USA - SS_3_S_2 metaG | ecosystem: Environmental > Aquatic > Non-marine Saline and Alkaline > Hypersaline >... | reverse complement strand
TCCCGTGACCTTTTCCGCGAACTTCTGTATGAATGTGTCCATGGCGTCCTCCCGGGGTGTGCTTGTCAGGTTTACCCACTATACGGGATGGACGCCTTATCGTTGAATCTCAACTAGCAACTAACGACTAGCGACTTTGGTTGCGGCCGCAGGCCGCCTTAGGGTGTGGCGGCCGGAAACTCTAGCCGAATTCTCAGGTTGAATCGCGAGATTCGTATTCAGGCATTTTCTTCTTCTGCCCTGCGTGAGGATAAACTACTATTCGGGGATTTGTGACGGTGCACTGGTGCTAAAGAGGAAACGGGATTATGAGTGCGAGCAAGATACGCCTGCGGGCGCAGGGCGACGGCAAGTCGGTTTACAATGACCAACCGGTAACGTTCGGGGTTCCTCTCAAAGAGGGCGACCTGGCATTGGAGAGTTTGGGCGCGGTGTCGCTGACGGACGCGGAAGGACGCGGCTACCCGCTGCAAACCCACTGCACGGCCACGTGGAAGAACGACCTCAAGCATGTCAAGTGGCTGCTGGCCGACACGGTTGTTTCCCTGGGCGCCGGTGAGAAAGAGCGCGAACTCTTTCTGAATCTCGGCGCGGAGGGGACGCGGGGCGCCGGTCCGCGCGTCAAGGTTGAAGAGGTCGGCGACTCGCTGCTGATCGATACCGGCCCGATGCAGGTGCGGCTGCGCAGGGAATTTCCCCTCACCCACGGCTACAGCGGACGGCCAAAGTGCGACCCGCGGTCTTTCTCGCCTGACTTCTTCAAGAGTTGCAGGCTCAAGACCGCCGACGGATGGCGGGAAATGCTGGCCGGCGAACACGGTATACACCTCTACATGAAGGACGCCAACGGCGTAATCTACGATAGCTGCACGCGGGGATTCTGCCCCAGGGTCGCGGTCGAAGAGCAGAACGACCTGCGCTGCTGCGTCAAGGTAGAGGGACTGCATCACTCGCTGGACGGGCGCAGGTTCTGTCCGTACACACTGCGGCTGCACTTTTATGCGGGTAAGGCGGATATCAAGGTGTTTCACACGTTCGTATTCGACCAGGACCCGGAAAGTGTCGTTCTCCGCGCGGTCGGGATTCGTATCCCGCTGGACCTGGGGAAGGGTGTGCGGGCGAGCTTCGCGGGCAGCGATGAAACTCACGTTTCCGCCGACTGGCGGGAAATGAGCTTCATTCAGACGGGGCACAAGGCTTACAGGGTGGAGCGCGACGGCCGGGAGTTTGCGACGGGCACGCGCAGTCGCTGCCGCGCCGCGATGCTCGGCGAACGAGGCAGCCTGGCGGCGGTGTTCAGGGACGGCTGGCAGGAGTATCCGTTCGGTTTCAATCTTAAGCCCGGTGCCATGGAGATCGAGATCTGGCCGGAGAAGAACGACAAACCGCTGGAGTTCACCACGCCCTTCCGCGAACCGCCGATTACTGAGTTCGGCTTCGATCCGCTCAAGGTCATCCCTGGAGAGGAAGAGCGTTTCGTCAAGCTGCTCAAGGAGCGTCCCACCGCGCCTGTCAGCGTTAAGGCCATGAATCCCCGCTCGCTGGAAAAGGTCGCCTGGACGGAGAAAATGCTGGAGAAACACGCCAAAGGGCGTGTCATCGGCTACAACGACATGCATATGAACAATGGCGCCGGCGCCGCCAAAACCTCGGAAATCCACCTGCGTTTCAGCCCGGTGGAGATGCCGGAGGAAGAACTGGATGCGCTGGCCGCAAGCGTGCAGGAACCGCTGACGGTATTGGCCGACGCTGCGAGCGTTTGCGCTTCGGGGGCGTTCGGCCCATTCTATCACGCCGGCGATCCGCTCTTCAAGAAGGTCGATGCCAATCTCGACCGCGTTACGTACGAGGTCGGCTTCGAACCCGATGAGATATTAGAGCACTACGGCAAAATGCGCTACGGCAACCTTCCGGGCACGCATTCCCAACCTTTCCACTGGATCTACTGCTATTACAGAAAGACCGACCCGCTGAAGGCCGCCCGCTACATGGGGCCGTTCAACAACGAGGCCAACGACGAGATTTTCGCATTCTGGGGCGGATTCGTGCGTGCCGGAAGACGCGATTATTTCCTGAGGGCCCAGAAGTTCAGCCGCTGCGTGGCCGATGTAAGCACCATTCACGCCCACCCCGAGAAACCGAGGAACGTGGGGGGAATGCACGGGCATAGTTCTCACTCCTGGACGGGGTACACGTCACTGTCGCATACTCTTGTCGCAGGGTATCTCACCGACTACTACTTCACCGGAAACCGGCGCCTGCTGGACGTAGCAGAGGAAGCCGCGGAGCGTATCTTCAACCACTACCAGGAGCCAATCGGCATCGTGGCGCACCGCGGGAATGATCTGCTGAGGGAGTATATAGGCGCGATATCCGTCCTGCTCGAAACCTACCAGGCCACGTGGAAAGAAAAGTACCTGTGGCTGGCGGGGCGTTCGCTGGATATCCTGCTCAAATCCCGTCACGGCGCGAAATTCCTGCCCAACACCCTTGTCACGGCCGGGCGCCTGGGAAACGAACTCCTGGTGAAGCCTCCGGGATATCCTGAAGTGGCGTGGGGCAACCGGTATCTGGTCTTCGAAGATGCGCTGCGTCTCTTTGACCGGGTACCCGAGCTCGAGAAGTTGATCATGGACGAAGCGGATTACTACACATGGGAGTGTCCGATCGTCGCGATTCAATGCCCGGCTAGCGTCTGCTGCGCCTATGAGCTCACCGGCAACCTTGAATATGCCGCCTTTGCCAGGTGGTTTATCGGTGATCTCTTCGATGCGTTCATTAAGCAGAGGGAAGAGGAGGGGGCCATTGCTTCGGGCGACGACAGGGTCAACGCTTTCGTACCCAAGCTGATGCGCATTGTGAAAGACGCGACGGACCGCGACCCCGAGGCTTTTGAGAAGGCCTGCCGGGAATGGCGCGAGAAGCGCGACGCGACGCCCCCCCGCCGCGAGATGCCGCGGCCCGACGCCGCCTCCCTGAAGTCGCTGGGCCTTATAACTCCCGCCGGTCCGGCGCGGAAGGATAATTCCCCATGCAGGCCTCGGGGTCGCCGGCGCTGATGCCGATAGAACATATTGACGACTGGGAGAAGCGGCTCGACCGCCAGGACGCGTTCTGGGAGCGCGCTATCATCGACCGCCCGGTCGTCAACATGACGGCGCCGAAGACAAACCCGGAATATCCCCCCCCTCCCGCGAAAGAATACGCCTCGCAGAGGGAACGCTGGTTCGACGCGGAATACATCGCCGAGTGCGCGGTCCACAGCGTCCGCAACACCGAGTATCTCGGCGATGCCCTTCCCAACCTCAATCCCAACCTCGGTCCTGACGTTTTCGCCGCGTTCTTCGGCGCGGCGATGGAATTCGGGGAAAGGACAAGCTGGTCGATACCCATCCTGCACGATTGGGCCGATGCCGGTGAAATACGGTTTTCAGAGGACAATGCGTACTGGAAGGCCCTGCTGAAGATGACCGATACTTTTCTGGAGATCGGACGGGGCCACTATTACACCGGTCTGACGGATTTCCATCCGGGCGGGGACGCGGTCGCGGCGTTCCGGGATCCGCTTGAACTGAATATCGATATGATCGAGAACGTCGATGCCGTCAAGGACCTCCTCGCGCGCGTTACCGACGTATTCCTGCACGTCTACGATACGTGCGTGGAGAGGCTGCTGGCCGCCGGGCAGGCCGTGACCTGCTGGGCGGGAATAGTATCCCGGCGGCGGTGGCACGTCCCTTCAAACGATTTCTCGTGCATGGTTTCCAACGCCATGTTCAGGGACGTGTTCCTCGACAGCATCGAACGGGAGTGCCGGCATCTCGAGGCAAGCATCTATCACCTCGACGGACCCAACTCCCTGCAGCACCTCGACAGCCTACTGGAGATTCCCGAACTCGATGCCATTCAGTGGGTCTGGGGCGCGGGAAAGGGTCCGGTTACGCGGTGGCTGGACGTCTACAAGCGATGCCAGGCTGCCGGTAAGGGCATTCAACTGAAAACCGGGGTGGAAGATCTCGACACCATCATGAGCGAACTCAAGCCCGAGGGGGTCTGGCTGCGCATTCACGGCGTCGAGAACCGCGAGCACGGCGAGGCGCTTCTGAAACGCGTCTCCGCCTGGACATGATCGGCCCGGCCGCTACGCGAACTCCAGCGCCCGCTTCCTGTAGTGAAGGTAGTCCTCGTACTTCACTTCCTCGGGCACCCCGTGGTCGCAGGTCGGAATGTATCCCCCGCGCGCCTTCATCACGGGGAAGATTCGGTCGACCAGCCGGTCGATGGCATCCTTGCCTTTAGCCAGCTCGCGTTTGTCGACGCCCCCCCGCATGACCAGCCAGGGATACTGCCGGCCGATCTCCACGACGTCGCACCCGGAGGCGACCTCGAAGGGGCTCATGACGTCCATTCCGATCTCCCGGTAGACGGGAATAACGGGACGGCAGTCGCCGTCGGTGTCGATATGAACATGCAGCCGCCGGGCAGGATCGAGCTGGCGCGACTTGAGATTGTCGATCAACTGCTTGTAGTACGGAAGCAGGAATTCCCGCATCATGTCGGGAGAGATCAGCGGGCCGTTGTTGTAACAGATGTCCTCGCCGAAGAAGAGCTCGTCGATCGTAAGGTACTGCTGGTGCATGGCGATTACCTTGTCGGCAAGCTTGAACCAGGTTTCCATGCAGTCGTGAATCAGTTCCGGCTCGTCGCAGAACTTGTATAGAACGTCGCCCGGCCCCATCAGGCTGCGAAGGTACATGTACCCTCCCACGACCTGCTGCGTGACCATGTAGCCCTTGCCGGCGCTCTCGCGCAGTTGTTGCATTTTCTCTTCCGCGGGCACGCGCTCGGGCGCGTCGAAGTCGAGACGCCACTTCGCGAGCTCTTCCCAGGTCCTGCGATCTTTGACCGGGTGGTCCAGGTATTCCGGCATGAATCCGCTGCGGCGGCCTTTGAAGCATAGCACGTGACGCCCGGCGCGGTCGCGCACGACTTCGTAGTCGCCGCGGTCTTCGATCACCGCTTCTTCGAAAGCCGGAACGAATGCCGCCTCGCACCAGCCCAGTCCCCGCAGGCGGACGTCTCCCGGCGGATCGAACCCGAAAAGCTCATTCTTGTCGGCATCAGCCGGCATTCCCTGCTCGGCCCAGCGTTCCAGGCAGTAATACCCGAACTCCTCCTGCCGCAACGGTGCTCCGGGAACGACGTCGTAGACGTCCCGCCGCGACCGCGGGCCCTCATCCATTTTCTCTCTCGGCACCATGCCGTGAATGCCGTCGTGGAGATCGGTTTTGTTTGCCTGCGTCATGTCAATTACGTTGTTCCCGCCGACTCGCCGTCAGGCAGCTTGATAGTGTCACGACACCTTGTATCGCGCTGCTATTCGTAATTCCCTTCTTCCCGCCACACCTTCAGCATCAGCTCGTAGCGGTCGAGGCTCATGCCGGTGTAGATGCAGTTGCTGGTGCCGAACACGTATCCGCCGCCGGGCATGCCGTCGCGCAGGGCGCGGCGCACGTCGTTGACGACCTGCTCGTCGGTGCCGGTCTGCAGCAGCGCGCAGCTCACGTTTCCTATCAGGCAGACCTTGTCGCCGACCAGCTTCTTGACCTCGGCCAGGTCGACGCCGCCCTGCGGATCGAGGCTGTGCAGCGCGTGCGGATTGGCCGAAACAAGCGCGTCCAGGATCGGCATGATATTGCCGTCGGTGTGCTTGATGACATAGAAACCCATTTCGCGATATCCCGCGACCAGTTGCCGGAGGTAGGGAGTGATGAAATCGTCGAACATGGCGGGAGACAGGAACGGGTTGTCGTTGAAGCAATAGTCCGAACAGAGGCAGAAACCGTCCAGCGTTCCCCACTCGCGGATCCGGCGGCCGCGCGTTAGGGCATTGTCGACGTCGCGCTGGGCATTGTCCTTCATTTCCTGCGGCCGGTCCGCCAGGTTGGTTACGAATTCCATGATCCGGTGCCCGCCCGGAAGGTAGTACGTGGCATCGCCGTGCAGCGTCAGCAGGTATTCCATTCCCGTCAGCTTTCGAACGTGCTCGATCGAGAGGCGGACGTCTTCATCCTTCCAGCCGTAAGGGATATTGTACAACATCCCGGACTGTCCGAAGCGCCGGATTACCGCTGCGTGGAGGTCGGCCACGTCCTCCCTGTGAAGCCGCCTCTCACTCTCGGACATCTGGTCCCACTGGTCGTAACGGCGCTGCTGAGGATGCACACGGCCGAAGGCTTCCATCGTCAGGTAGAACTCGAGCTCGAAGTGGGGCACTCTTCCCTCGACGGGCCTGCGCTCGAGGGCGGCAATGAATCTTTCTCTGTGGGTCACTGCAACTCCTTCCTGCTGTAAGACCGCGCATGTTATTATCGTACGCGATTGAAGATCAAGCAGCATTTGCCGGCCGAGGCGATGCCGGAGCAGTCGTCCCCGTCACATCTTCCTGTCGAAGAATTCAGGCGGTGAGTCCGGGTCCACGGCGTGCCGACCGGGATGCCACAGGATCTCGATATCATCCCGGCGGCCGCCGCGGATTTCGTGGCGGCGCCTTATCTCTTACAACCCAGTCCCCGCTTGCAGTGAGCCTGCCAACGCCGCGCCTCCTCAAGGGTCGAGGCATCGAAGTGCCTCACCCGCGGCGCGTCTGAATCAGTAATTGAATCTTCCCTGACCGGCATGCTTGCTGTCGCCACACCGCTACTGTCCAGCATCGTGAGCCCCGTCGGCATGCTGCTCAGGACGTTTTCTTCATTTCCTCGTAAAGCGTGGTTGGAGCGATGAACCTGCAGCCGGAGTCGGCGGCTTTTGTCAGGAAATCCCGCAGCCACTTTCCTTTGCCGGCCTGGAAAGCCTCGACCGTCGCAGAGCGGTGATCGTGACTGCAGAGGTTCCATACCAGGTCCTGTTCCGATACCTCCTCCAGCATGGCGTCCAGATAGTCATTATAGCTGTCGCCGTACCTGCGGTCGTCGAAGCGATCCCAGTAGAAGTCGTCCTGGTACCCCTGGACGCCCAGTTCAAGGATGTCCGGGAACCCCTGGTCGGCGTAGAAGAAAGGCTGTTCGGTAAAGGGGGTCGGCTGGCAGTCGCGGTAGTCGCGCGCGTTGGTGCGGATCCAGCGGATATCGTTTTCGGCCAGGATCTGCAGAACGTCGGGACGGTCAACCAGCCCCCTGTAATAACCCCACGGACCGGTCAGACCGTGGCACTCCACTCCGAGTATGTCGCGGATGAGGTCTTGTGTTTTGCCGATCTCCTCGCGCAGCTCGCTCGGCGTTCCGCCCTTGTTGAAGAAGTTGGGGCAGGCCCCGTGCACCGGCTTGCCGTCGCCGGGCTTCATGTAGATCGATTTCAGGAGCATGTGGTTGTAGGTGTGCTGGCCGACGGTCAGCAGCGGATCGTCAATCAGCTCGCGTATCTCCTCGCCGCGCGCCTCGACCGTTTTGCCCGTCAGGTAAACCGTCCAGGGTATCTCCAGCTCGGCATGCAGCGCCGCGGCTCCCCTCATGAACCCCATCGTCGAATCAGACGCTGTTTCTATATCGTATCCGCATAGGATCGTTCCGCTCATGGCTTTATCGCCTCCTTGACTACTTTGCCGCCTTCCGCCTGTCCGAAATTCGCCATCATGTACAGTATGCCGCCTTCCGAATCAAGAAACTTGAGCATCCTGCGGCGCGCCATTTCGGTGGACGATTCGGATCTCACCCTGGCAGTCCGTAATCGTCAACCCTTTCCCCGTCCCCCCCCTGCATCCTGCCCCTTGCATCCTCTCTCACTCCACCACTCCATCACTCCAGTGCTCCGCTCCTCTCTCCGTCCCCCACCTGCATCTTGCATCCTACATCCTGAATCCTGTATCCTGCTCCCCCGTGAACAAGCGCGAAGTAATCAGGACGGTACTTGAGGGTAAGAGGCCGCCGTATGTGCCCTGGTCGTTTTCTTTCACGCTCGAAGCGAGAGAGAAACTTGTCCGGCATTTCGGCACGAGCGACCTGGAGCCGCGGCTGCAGAACCATCTGCTCGGCCTCGGCAACAGCATCGGTTTCTTCGAAGAACTGGGCGGCAGCCGCGTCAGGGATGCGTTCGACGTAGTCTGGGACAGAAGCGTCGATAGGGACATCGGCAACGTTGAAGGCACCCGGCTGGTCGAACCCAGCCTGGCCGGCTACGAATTTCCCGATCCCCGCCAGGAGCGTTTCTTTGCGGATATCCCCGAAAAGATCGAGAAGCAGGGAAACCGTTTCCGGATTTTTTCGATAGGGTTCTCGCTTTACGAGCGCGCCTGGACGCTGCGCGGAATGGAGAACCTGATGCTGGACTTTATCGACCACCCGGCTTTTGTGCGCGAGCTTCTCCGCGCCATTGCCGATTACAACATCGCACAGGTCGAGAAGGCGCTGACCTATGACATAGACGCCGTACAATTCGGCGACGACTGGGGTCAACAGCACGGCCTGCAGATGGGGCCCCGCCTCTGGCGCGAGTTCATCTACCCCGAATTGAAACGGATGTACGGCGCCGTCCGCGAGGCCGGGAAGTACGTGTTCATTCACTCCTGCGGCGACGTCGACGAGCTTTTCGACGACCTGATTGCAATCGGGCTGAACTGCTTCAATCCTTTTCAGCCGGAAGTAATGGACGTGGCCGCGCTGCTTCCGAGGTATCGCGGCCGTCTTGCGTTTCACGGCGGCCTGTCCACCCAGCGCACACTTCCTTACGGGACTCCCGAAGATGTCAGGGCGGAAACGCGGAAGCTGATCGCGCTGGGCTCCGACGGCGGCTATATCCTCTCGCCCGCTCACTCCGTGGAAGGCGACGTGCCCCTCGACAACATGCTGGCGATGATTGACCAGACATTGAGCCAGCCCGGCGCCTGACGCGGCGCAAGAGAGAACGGTACGCTCTTACAAAATTGGGAACTTCTTGAACGAATAATGCAGGCTAAAGCGAGTTGAGCAATTTTTCGGCCGAGAGGCGGAATTGCTCTCTTACTTCGAGTGCATCCGGGACCCGGGCGCGACTGATGGCCGTTGAGATGTCGGATCGAGACAGCCGGGAGTGCGAGGCAATGAAGAGGGCGTCCGCCTGGTCCAGAGGATCGAGTCTCATAAGTTTGCTGAGTAGAAGGTCAAGATCCCCCAGCCGGTAAAGCCGCAAATGTTCCCAGGAGCCGTCAATCTTGACTCGATTCTTACGCCAGTCGGGTAAAAGGACAACTTGGTCTTCAGTGAAGAAATGGCTGATATACAACTCCTGGTCGGCAAGTTCCCTGTTCACCTTGTCAACGGTCTCCCAGAAATTGGTTTTTTCGTTAAGTTCCTCCGCCTGCCCGAGCCACAGCACAGCATCTATGTCGTGACTCTTGGCAAAGTCATCCGGCGGATGTGCGAAGCCAAGCGACAAGGCGGCCCGCCCGTAGAGCGTCAATTCCACCGGCTTGTCCAGGTTGCTGTCGAGAGCATCCAGTATCCGGAGGGCATTATTCATGCGACAAGTTCCCACCGTTCGGCGTTGCAGCGGCCGCTTTTCATCACCGGCTGAGCAATACGGGTCCAATGCAGCAGAGGCTCACGCAGTGACGGCGCATTTCCGAATGCCGCCTGCAAACTCTCCCAGAGAGGGTGAGACGGACTGACGCGAAGAGCCTGTCGGGCCAATTCCGCAAAGATTCTCTCCACTCGTTCGCGTCTGGCTGCCAGAATCAACCGCGGCAGATCGATATTTCCGCGAGAAACGATCTGGGCCGCGAGGCGCAACATCTGGGGGCGGTCTAGGCACTGAAGCTGAACGAGCGCCACCGCGAGTTCTTCGTCGGGCAGCTCCCTGACGGAAGGTATGTTTCGGCCGTGCGGTGAAGGCGTTGCCGCTGTAACGATTCTGGCCCCCCGGGCGTTCGCGACGCGGACGAGCCAGTCTTCCAGCACCTCATTCTTGCCGAGAGGAAATGCCCGTGCCAGGGATTCAAGTCTGTAGCGCAGCGGCGATATGTGAACGGTAACACCCAAACGCTCCCCGAGAGTGAGGGCCTTGTTATCCATAACACAACGTTAGCACGCGGATGAGCGCCTCTTCAAATAATTCCTTGCCCTTGACCGTATTAAACTATACGGGAGGATGTACCGTGTTGCCCTTCCGGGCAGGGACACCTTTAAAGGGGGGAGTATCTCATGTCGAACGAAACCGCCGTCGAGGATCGGCCCGCGGTCCACACGCAAGAGACATCGGAATTGAAGGAAGACGACGTCAATGCCATAGATGCGCTTCGGGGTATTTACGGCCGCATCCGGCAGGAAATGGCAAAGATTATCGTGGGTCAGGACGACGTGATCGAGAAACTGCTGACGTGCATCTTTGCACGCGGTCACGCTCTGCTGATGGGGGTGCCGGGGCTGGCCAAGACTCTGATGGTTCATTCCCTGAGCGATCTCATGAGCCTGTCGTTCAGCCGCATCCAGTTCACGCCGGACCTGATGCCGTCCGACATCACCGGCACGGACATTCTCCAGGAGACCGGTCAGGCCGGGCGCAGGGCGTTTGAATTCGTCAAGGGCCCGATCTTCGCGAACATCGTGCTGGCCGACGAGATCAACCGTACCCCCCCGAAGACCCAGGCGGCCCTGCTGCAGGCAATGCAGGAGAAATGCGTCAATGCCGGTTCGCACAGTTTCAAGCTTGCCCCGCCGTTCTTCGTGCTTGCCACGCAGAACCCGATCGAGCAGGAGGGCACCTATCCGCTGCCCGAGGCGCAGTTGGACCGTTTCATGTACCTGATTCACGTCGACTACCCTTCCGAGGCGGAAGAACTGCGCATTGCGAGGGAGACGACGGGCGGCGATCTTGCGCGCCTCGACGAGGTCATAGCCGGACCGAGCGTTATCCATTTCCAGGAAATCGTGCGGCGCGTGCCGGTGCCCGACCACGTTTACGAGTACGTTGTCGGGCTGGTCCGGCGCACGCGGCCGACTCTTCCGGAGGCGCCGGGCTGGGTGCGGACCTGGGTAACCTGGGGGGCGGGCCCGCGCGCCGTCCAGTACCTCATACTCGGCGCCAAGGCCAGGGCCGTCCTGCGCGGGAGTTACCTCGCGCAGATCGACGACATTCACGCGGTGGCCGAACCGGTGTTGTCGCACCGCATCCTGGTTAACTTCCACGCGGAATCAGAGGGGGTCTCCAGCCGCGAGATCATCAAGCGCCTGCTGGAGGAGATACCGGGAGACTAGGGGTTGCAGAGTCCGATCGACAGGGATTTTCTCGATTCCGAGGTCCTTGGGCGCTTGTGCCGGCTGCAGGTCAATTCGCGCCTGCCCATGGCGGGCAGCGTCAGCGGCATCCATCGCAGCGCCACCAGGGGCTCCAGCGTCGAATTCGCCGAGTACCGCAAGTACGTGCCCGGTGACGACGTCAGGCACGTCGACTGGCGCGTCTACGCCCGTTCCGACCGTTTCTACATGAAGGAATTCGAAGCCGACACCAACCTGCGTTGCCACATTCTGCTCGACGTGAGCGCTTCAATGGGATTCGGCCGCCCGGACGGTCACAAGCTCGACTATGCGCGGCGCATGGCGGCGACGCTGGCCCACCTCCTGATCCGCCAGGGAGACGCCGTGGGACTGCACTGTTTTTCGGACCGGGTGGTGCACGACATCCCGCCGCGCCACGCCGCCTCGCACCTGAAGAACATATTCGACACGCTTGCCGCGGCGCGGCCCTCGGGGCGCACAAAGATGGTTGACGTAATCCACGGTCTGGCCGAGCGCATCCGGCGCCGCGCCATGGTCCTGCTCTTCAGCGATCTCTTTACCGACGTGCCGGCGCTTCTGGATTGTTTTCAGCACATGCGGTTTCGAAAACACGACCTGGCCGTCTTCCACCTGCTCGACCGGAGCGAAATAGACTTCGAATTCGACCGTCCCATCCGCTTCCAGGACATGGAAAGCCCTTTCAGCGTGATAACCGATCCCTCGATCGTGCGCGCCGGTTATCGCCGGGCCCTCGACGGCCACCTCGCCGCCCTTCTCAAGGGGTGCCGCGAGTTCAACGTCGATTACGAAAGGATCGTGACGGACGTATCGTACGAAAAACCACTCACGTCCTTTCTGCTCCGGCGCATGAATGGAAAAGGCGCGGCCTGACATGGTCTTTCTGAATCCATTGCTGCTCCTGCTTCTGCCGGCGGCGCTGCTGCCCGTTCTGATTCACCTGCTCAACCGCCTGCGCTACCGGACAGTGCCGTGGGCGGCCGTCATGTTCCTGGTTGCGGCGACGCGCAGCTCCGTGCGGCGCGCCCGCGTCAGGCAGATTCTCGTGCTGCTCGCGCGCATGCTGGTCATCCTGTTCCTGGTCCTGGCGCTGGCGCGCCCGGTCCTGGGCGGCTGGCTCGGGCTCGGTATAGCCGGAAGGCCGGACACGATTCTGGTCCTGCTGGACCGCTCCGCCGGCATGTCCGCCATACACCCGCATCGGCGTATCAGCAAGCGGGAGACGGCATTGAAGCTCTTTGAGGAGGCAGGCGGTTTGAATCCCGGACGAGCCGTGTTCATCGAGAATGTTCTTTGCCGTCCCCAGACCCTGGCTTCCCTTTCGGGTCTCAGGGAGCTGTCGCTCTGCGCGCCCACCGACACGGCGGCCGACATTCCGGCCATGCTGGATTCCGCGATCGAGTACATGGTCGCGTCGCGGGCGGGACGAACCGAGATATGGCTGGCATCCGACCTGCAGCGCAGCAACTGGCATCCGGACCGCGGAACCTGGCAGAGCCTGAACGCCCGCCTGGCAGCCATGCCCCAGGATGTAATCCTTAGGGTGCTCGACCTCTCCGGCGAGTCGCGGCACAACATTTCTCTTTCGTTTAGCGACTTCCTGCGGCACGGTTCCGCCGAAGGCGACCTCGTCTTCGATATCACCGGGACGGGCGGGAATCCCGGGGCGGGCCGGTTGCCGCTGGTGATGGCCCTGAACGGCGTGCGCACGGCTTTCGACCAGGAGTTGTCGTCGGCGTCCGTGCGCTGCGTCAGAAGGATCAACCTGCCGAGCGGCGGTGAGGGTGGGAGCTGGGGCCGGCTGATTGCGCCGCCCGACGGCAACCCGCGCGACAACACCCTCTATTTCGCCTGCGGCGATATCCCGGACTTGCGGGCAATTGTGCTGGCGGAGTACGAGGCGGTGGGCAGAATCCTGCAGCTATCGTGCGCGCCCGCGCCGGATTTCCCGGGCCGCGCCTGCACCGTTGCCGCGCCGGACGCATGGAGTCCGGGTTCGGAAGCTGAAACCGGACTGCTGGTCTGGCAGGGAGAACTTCCCGGCACAAACCTCCGGTCCCGTTTGAGCGCTTTCGTCGAAGCCGGTGGCAACGTCCTCTATCTTCCGCCCGCGGCGGAGGAATTCACTGGCGGCACGGACGGCAACGGCAGCTCCTCGTTCGGACTGCGCTGGGCGGACCGGGAGACCGCCCACGCGGATTCGGCGTTCCGTGTCGCGTTGTGGGAGGAAAACGAGGGGCCGCTGGCCGGGACGCTCGAGGGGCATGCGCTGCCTCTCGGCGAAATGGCATGTTATCGCCGGGCGCGCATGACCGTTGCGGACGGCCTGCGGGACCACTGGCAGACCATTGCGGAGTTCAGCGACGGCGCGCCGTTGTGCGCGCGGCGCCTGCTTGGGCGGGGGGCGGTCTATGCCTGGGCCACGCTTCCCGCGCCGGAATGGTCTACGTGGGGCGAAGGGGCGGTGCTTGTGCCGATGATGCAGAGGTTGATGCTGTCCGGGTCGCGGCGCCTGGGGAACGTAGAATACGCAATCTGCGGAGAGTGGGCGCCACGGGAAGACGACACCTGGCTTCCCGCGGGAGAGGAATCGGGGGACGTTCGATGGAACGCGGGCGTGTATCGCCGCGGACGGCGTCTGCTTGTTCTAAACAGGCCGCCTGAAGAAGACCTGCCTGAATGCATACCACCCGGCAGCATCGCCGATCTGCTGCCCGACGTGCGTGTGCGCGTGGTCGAGGACCTGGCCGCAAGATCGGACATGCCCGCCCGCAGCGAGGTCTGGTGGCTGGTGCTCTGTGGAGCGACGGCTTTCATGGCAATCGAGTCCGCGCTGCTTCTGCAGCGCAATATCCGGCAGCCTTCCGCGGGGCGCGCCGTTGTGCGGGAATAAGAGCGACTGATGGAAGACGCATACTGGACTTTTTCTTTCGACTGGGCGCGCCTGCTGGCCGGCTGTGCGCTCGGCGCCGCGGTCCTGTGGCTTTCCGTTGTGAACCTGCGGCGGGTCAGGGGCGGGCGGCGGGCGGCCGCGGCCGAGGCCGTGCGTATCTGCGCCGCAGCGCTGCTGGTATTTACGCTGCTGCGGCCCGAAAGGGTGCGGCGCAAGACCTCGGACCGGCGGTCGGTCGTGGCAGTTTTGTGCGACGCCTCCGGCAGCATGCGGACCGAGGACGTGGTCACAACCAACCGCGCGGTCTGCTCCCGCGCCGCCTGGGTGGCAGGGATGGCGGACGTTCTTTTCCGGCAACCGTTGCTTGAACGGTTCGGCGTGGCGCTGGAGGATTTCGACGCCTGCTCCGGCGGCGCTTCCAACGCCGCCGCGGAGGCGGGCACCGATATCCACGCGGCGCTCGAAGGCGCCCGCAAACGCCACAACAATCTGCGGGCAGTGGTCCTGTTGAGCGACGGCGATTGGAATACCGGCCCGTCCCCCGTTGCGGCGGCCACGCGCCTCAGGATGGAAGGCATACCGGTCTATGCCGTAGCGGTCGGCAGCGACCGCTACCTGCCGGACCTCGAGTTGACCGGCGTCTCCGCGCCGACCTATGCCCTGGTTGAAGAAGACGTCTCCCTGCCGTTTGTCGTAAAGAGCCGCATCGGCCGCGAAATAAAGACAACGGTGACTCTCGAAGGGCCCGGCGAAATCGAAGCGAGGCGCGACGTCGTTATTCCCGCCATGGGTGAGGTGCAGGAAACATTGATTCTTTCGCCACGCGGAGAGGGGGAATTCGAGTTCGAGGTTAAACTGCCGGTCCTCGACGATGAGATTCTGGCCGACAACAACAGCAAAGCTTTCAGCATGTCCGTGCGCCGCGAGCTGCTCAAGGTGCTGGTCGTCGAAAAGGGACCTCGTTGGGAGTATCGCTTTCTGCGCAATGCCCTGTCGCGCGATCCCGGCGTCGACGTCGACTGCCTGCTGTTTCACCCCGAAGGCGGTCCGGCGGCCGGTCGCGGCTACCTGCCGGCTTTTCCCGCCGGCCGGGAAGAGCTTTCGGTGTACGACGTTGTGTTTCTCGGCGACGTCGGCATTGCTTCCGGCGAGCTCGCCAACGAGGAGGCTACCCTGCTGCGCGGGCTGGTCGAACATCAGGGCAGCGGGCTCGTTTTTCTGCCGGGCCGGAAAGGGAGGCAGGCGACTCTGTCGGGTACGCCGCTCGAGGAGATCATGCCCGTGATTCTCGACGGCAAGAACCCGCGAGGGATATCCGCGATCGTGCCTTCTCCACTGGTTCTGACCTCGCGGGGTAGAAGTCATCTGCTCACGCTCCTGGCGCCGACGCCGGCGGAGAACCACGCCGTCTGGAACGGTCTGCCGGGCAACTACTGGCACGCGGGCGTCCTCAAGGCCAGGGCAGGCAGCACGGTGCTGGCGGTGCACAGCACTGCGCGCAACAGTTTCGGGCGGGTGCCGTTGATCGTGACGAGGCCCTGCGGGAACGGCAAGGTGCTTTTCATGGGAACCGACAGCGCCTGGCGATGGCGGCGCGGGGTTGAAGACGTCTACCATTACAGGTTCTGGGGGCAGGTAGTGCGCTGGATGGCGCATCAGCGCCATATGGCCCATCGAGCCGGAATCCGCATGTTCCACAGTCCGGAGTCCCCCGTTCAGGGCAGCCGCGTCTTCCTGCACGCCACCGTGATGGATCAGGCCGGTTTTCCGGTGGACGGCGGAACGGTGAAGGCCGTTGTTTCCTCGCCCGGCGGCGGCTCGCAGGAAATAATTTTCTCACCGGACGAGGCGGGCTGGGGCGTGTATACCGCCGGTTTTACGCCGGGCGAAGGAGGCGACTACCACGTTGTTGTGGGCTGTTCGGAGGTTGGGCGCGAGATCGAGGCCTACATTCCGGTGGCCGGTTTGACCAGGGAACGTGTCGGCCGTCCCGCGCGGGCCGACGTGCTGAAGGAGATATGCGCATTGACGGGAGGCGAATGCGGCTCGACCGGCGAGGCGGCGGCGCTGGTTGAAAAGATAAGAGTCCTGCCCGCAAGCAGTCCCCACGAGGAACGGTTGCGCCTGTGGTGTCATCCGCTCTGGGCCGGCCTCATCGTGGCCGTTTTGGGTGTTCATTGGGTCTGGCGTAAGCTGCTGGGTTTGTTATGATGAGTTACAGCGCAAAGTGCGCGGAACGGGAGATTTGATGGCATCGGGGCACAAGGAGGCGTTTGCGTCGAGGCTGCCGGCTTCACTGGCCGGGCAGATTGGGCAGTTTGAGCGGCGTCTGCGCCGTATTGAAACCGTGACCGCCGTGCTGGGCGGTCTGTGCGCCGCACTGTCGATCTACGCCGTGTTGTTCGCCTCGGACCGTCTGTGGGATACGCCGCCGTGGCTGCGCTGTCCGCTGACGGCGATCGGTGTCGGCGTGCTTTCGGCGCTGCTGCTCCGGTGGGGAGGTCATTGGCTCTGGAGGCGCCGCGACCGGCGGCAGCTTGCGCGCCTCGTTCAGAGATACCATCGCCGGTTAGGCGATCGTTTGCTGGGCGCGGTGGAGCTGGCCGACGGCGAGAACAAGCCGCCGGGGGCGTCTGCGGCCCTGTGCAGGGCGGCCATCGAGCAGGTGGCCGGCGAGGCGCGGCGCTACGATTTCCGCAAGGCCGTCAACACGCTCGTCTTTCGCCGCGCGGTTCTCATTTGTCTTTTCCTGGCGGTGCTGGGCGGCGGGGCCGCCGCAATGGCCCCTGAAGCGGCCTGGAGCACGCTGCGCCGCCTCTGGCGGCCGATGAGCCCGCTGCCGAGATATACTTTTTCGAGGCTGGTCGACCTGCCGGAGCAACTGATCGTTCCTTCCGGGGAGCCGTTTGAAATTGCCTGTCGTCTGGACGCTTCATCGCGCTGGCATCCCGCGCACGCCGTTGGAGCGGTCGCCGGACAGGCGACCATCAGGGCCGCGTTCGAAAACGGCGCGACGGTGTTCCGCGTTCCGGGGCAGACCGAACCCGCGACCATCGTTATCCGCGCGGGCGATGACAGCGCCGCAGTGCGCATCGAGCCGGCGCTTCGGCCGGAACTCGAGAGCCTGCTCGTATCGGCCCGTCTGCCGGCATACCTGGACCGCGGGACGGTCACCAACCGCGTGGTCAACGGTACGGCCGAGATTCTTGAAGGCAGTGCGGTGACGTTCGTCGGGACCGCTTCGCGAGCGCTGGCCCGCGTCAGTATGACCGCGGGAGCGGAAGACGGCGGCGGATGCGAGGTCACGGTCCGGGGGCGCCGTTTCATGACCCCGGAGTTCGGCGGCGATCTATCGGACGTCTGCACCTTCGCGTGGGAGGACGTGCTTGGCCTGGAAGGCGCCGAGCCGTTCGAGCTGGCGATCCGGACGTCTCCCGACGGGGCGCCGCTGGTAACCTGCGAGGGGCCGGCCAGAGCCGTTGCGATCATCGAAGAAGAGGTCGTCAATTTCGATATCGCCGCCGAGGACGATTACGGCATCCGCGGCGCATGGGTCGCGTGGCAATCGGTGGAGAAAGATCCGACCGCGGCGCCCGGACTGTCGGGACGCGCGGAGATTGCGGAGGGGGCGGTTGACGTTCCGGCGGTTTCGGGGAGTTTTGCTTTCTGCCCGGCAACGGCCGGCATACCGCCCGCCACGGCGATCTCCCTGCGCGCCCTGGCGGTGGACGGCCTGCCGGGGCGGACGCCCTCTGAGTCGTCCGAATACCTGATCTACGTGCTGAGCAAGGCGCAGCACGCCGAGCTGATCAGGCGCGGGATGGAGGCGGTGCAGGCGCGGCTGGACGAACTTGCCAGAAGAGAGGAGACGCTGCTGGAAGAGAACCGGGAAACGCTCGGCCTTGCGACGGAGGAACTGGCGGCGCGCAAGACGGCGGAGGAACTGGAGCAGCGGCGCGGCCGCGAAGACGCGCACGCTGATGAGCTTCGCGACATCGCCGCCGACGCCGGCAAAGTTCTGGGAGAGGCGTTGCGCAATCCGTCTATACGCATCGAGACGCTGTCGGAATGGATGTCGCTGGTCGACGAAATGCAGGCGCTGGCCGCCGGCGAGATGTCGCTTGCGGCCGCGGCGCTGGACCGGGCCGCGAAAAGCCCGGAGCAGCGGCCCGCGGACCTGAACGAGGCTGTCGAACTGGAGCAGGCCGTGGTGGACGCGCTGAGACGGATGGAAGGCAGCATGGACGCTTCCCTGGATGCGCTGGTTGCGGCCAACTTCGTCAACCGCCTGCGCGAGGCCGCGCGACGCGAACGCGGCGTGGCTTCGGACCTGAAGTCTATCGCGCCGGCAACGATCGGTTGCCCCCGCGAGGAGTTGAAGAAAGAGGATCTCTCAACCGTCGACAGGGTCGTGGGCGTCCAGGAGGACACCGCGGGCGACGTCAGGTACATTCAGGATGACCTTGCCGGATTCTTCAGGCGGACCGGGATAGAGGACTTCGGCGTTGTTTACGACGAGATGAAGCAGGCTGATTTCGCAAATATCCTGGCGAGTCTCTCCCGCGAGATATCGCAGAATCGATGCGGGAGATCCATTGGCGAAGTGGAAGCTTCGGCCGCCCGGCTCGATGCATGGGCCGATTTCCTGGCTCCGCGGGCGGATTGCGCGGGGAAGGCCGGGTGCCGGGGATTGTCGGCCATGGACATGGAGACGCTGCTGGCGTTGATGCGCATACGCCGTCGGGAGGAGATGCTGAGGGAAAGTACCCGCGCCCTGGAGGAATCCAGGCCGCGGAATGCGGGGTACGGCGAGGATGCCGACGAACTGGCGCGGCGGCAGTCCGGCATCGCGTCCGACACGCGCGATCTCGGCGCTTCGGTCGGCAATCCGACGCTCAGGCAGCTCCTGGGCATTGTTCTTGCCGACATGGCGGAAGCCGAAACGATGTTGTGCAGGCCGCAGACGGACGCCGAGACGGTCGCCGTCGAGACGGAGATCATAGAATTGCTTTCGCAGTGTATGTCGAGCTGCGCGGGCAGCGCTTGCATGTCGCTGGCGCAAATGGCCGGCATGTCGGGCGGGCCGTCGGGCGGCGGCAGTCTGGCCGGAGGCGCCGCGGGCGAAACCGAGGCGGCCCGGGGGGCTGCCTCGGGGGCGGCGGACGATCCCCGCGCCGTGGAGGGCACGGGCGGGAACCGGCCGGAGGCGGTGCCCCGCGAGTTCAGAGAAGTCCTGGAAGCCTACAGGGCGGCAAGGGAGAATCTGTCGGGATGATGATTGCGGTGCGTAACGGAATCGGGAGATGGGTCCGGTCGGGTCTGCCGGCGGCCATTGCGCTTGGGGTGTTCGTTGGACGCGCTGATGGTGTGCCTCCCGACCTTCTGCTGTACTCGGGCGATCCCGTGCCCGACAACGTGGAGCGGATGTACGCCGGGGGACTCGACTACCTTGTCAGGTCCCAGACCGACAGCGGGTGCTGGGCGGACAGCAACGGATCGCAGCCGGGGGTCTGCGGGCTGGTCGTGCTGGCGATGCTTGCGAAAGGCGACGATCCCGATACGGGGCCCTACAGCGCGCAGATCGGGAAGGCGATCGGCTTTATCCTGTCGTGCGCGGACCAGTCAACGGGCTACATCGGCAGCACCATGTACAATCACGGCTTCGCGGCGCTTGCGCTTGCGGAAGCCTACGGGGTTGTGGACAACCCGCGCATCGGTCCGGCGCTGCGGCAGGCCGTCGACCTGATACTTAGCTCCCAGAAACGCAATCCGCACGGCGGCTGGCGTTATGATCCGCAACGCAACGACTTCGATCTGACCGTCAGCGGGGCGCAGTTTGTGGCCCTGATGGCGGCGCGCAATGCAGGCATCGCCGTCCCGGAGGAAGCGGTGCAGCGGGCGCTGGACCTGTTTCGACGGAATCAGAATCCGTCCGGCGGTTTCGGTTACACCAATCCATCCGGTGTTACGCCCCCCTGTTCGGCAATCGGTACGCTCGTCTTCGCCCTGGTGAAACAGCGCAAGTCGCGCGAATTTAAGTCGGGACTGCGTTACCTTGAGCAGACGGGCAACGTCTCCGACAGCCGGCCGTTCTACTACAGGTACTATGCGGCCCAGGCGATTTTTCAGGGAGACGCCGGGTTGTGGAGAAAATGGAACATCGAGAACGCGGCTGCGCTGGAGTCTCTGCAGCAGAACGACGGCCGCTGGACCGGGAGCAACGGAGACACCTTCAGCACGGCGGCCGCGCTGCTGTCCCTGGCGCTTAATTACCGGTACCTGCCGATCTACGAACGGTAGCGGCGGGCGATTCGCCTTGAAGGTGTGTTGGAAGCGGGACGGACGCAAGCTTGTCCGAGGGAAAGGAACAGATATGAAGTGTGCGGCATTGGGGAAGTTTTGCCTGGCGCTTGCCGCGCTTGTGGCCGCGACTGCTCGCGGGGAGATAGTGCTCGACCCGGCTTTTGTCCCGCAGCGCGCGGGCCCGGCTGCCGCTCAGATTCGCGTACCCCCTCCCGAACGAGGCCCCGGGGAAGCCGTTGAAGATGACGAGCGCGACACTATCGAATTCCTGAATCGGGATTCGCTGACCGGCAGCCTGGTGGGGTACACGGGCGCCGAGTTCGGTCTGATGTGGCGAAATCCCTGTGCGGCCGGTCCGATCGCCTTTGCCCCGCGCAACCTGAAGAAGTTGCGCCTGGCGAAACGCCCGGTCGCCGCTGCGCATGCCTCGCGCGACACGGTATTGCTTACCAACGGCGACGAACTGCGCGGCAGCATACTTGCACTGAACGCGGAATACCTGACTCTGGAAACTTGGTACGCGGGACGCCTGCTGATCAAGCGGCCGTCGGTCAAGGCCGCTCTGCCGGGCAGCTCGGGCGGCGCCCGGGCGGTCGACGGGCTGGGCAGTCTTTCTCAGTGGACGAGTGGACGCGGACAGAGCGGGGGATGGGAGCAGCGCGGCGAGAACTTCGTCTGTTATCAGTCCATGCCGATCGGACGGTTCTTTTCCGAAATGCCGGATGCCGCGAGGATCGACTTCACCCTTTCGTGGCAGGGCTACCCTCAGATGATCGTCTCGTTCTTCTCGGACAACATTGCCGAGTACGGCGGGAACTGCTATTTTCTGGCTGCCGGTCATGGTTCGCTTGCGGTCACGCGCTCTTCCCGGCAAACGGGACATACCACGATATTGAGCAGCAACCCGGCCGAACTTCAGCCCAATACGGGATCGGCGCGGATCAGCTTGCTTGCCGACAAGAGGAACAGCACCGTGGCCGTTCTGCTGAACGGTAAGCCTGTCGGCAGGTATGTCGACAATCAGGGCTTTGCCGGATTGGGTAAAGGGCTGGTGTTCTATCCGCAATCCAACTCCCGGCAGCGCATTTCGGATTTCCGGATCGCGGCGTGGGATGGGCGAATGCCGGACCGGGCAGAGGGTTCTATCGATGCATCGGCCGGCAGCGAGCTTTGTCTGGCCAACGGGGACAGAGTCAGCGGCGCTCTCGAAAGCATAACGGAAGGCTCGGTTGCTTTCAGTACGGCATACGCCTCAATGCAGGTGCCGGTTGACAAGGTTGTGCACATAGCTTTCGGCGGCGGCCAAGCCGCCGATGCGGAGCGGAGGAGCGGCGACGTCAGGCTTCTGCTGAACGACGGAGGCAGTTTGACGGTGCGACTCGACGAGATTGACAACGACGTAATAAAGGGCGAATGCGGAAGCTTCGGCGTCGTGCAAATACCGCTGGCGGCGTGCGGGGCGATCGCGTTCAACATATACGATGAACGGGAGGACGATGACGATGACTGGCTTGGGTTCTGAAGGGGACCGCTACGGTGCGCGGGTGTTGTCGATAGCGGTAGTTACGCTAATGACTGTCTGCCGGGCGCCGGCGGCGGAAGATGTATTGAAGTTTTTCAACGGCGACAGGCTGCACGGCGGGCTGGTAGCGGTCTCGCCCACTAACGGCCTCCTGTGGCATCGCGACGATGCCGCGGCGGATATTCGGTTCGCCCTGGAGAATGTGCAGGACGTCGTCGTCGCGGGGCGGGATGCTCAGGGGGGTGAGGGGGGATCCGCGGTGTTGCTGACGAACGGAGATAAATTGCTCGGGCGGATTGTGGGGCTCGATGAGCAGGTTCTTCGTCTCAGCACGCCGGAAGCGGGCCCGCTGGAGATTCGGCGGCCGATGATCGCGGCCATAAAACCGGGACACAGGTCGTCAAATGTCATCTATGAGGGGCCGACCGGCCTGGACGGATGGACGATGCAGGACCCCGCCTGCTTCGAGTACAAGAATGACGCGATTTACGTCTTGCGCCAGGTCACGATCGGGCGGCTTGTCAAGTTTCCCGATTCATTCAGCGTGGAACTGGATATCGAGTGGCGTGGACCGTATCCCGATTGTCAGATGGTGATCGGCGGTGAAACCGTCGAATCCTACCCAAGCCGGGGGTATGGCGTGCGCATGTACGGCTCATCGATCCGGCTCTACCGCAATGGATCCAGCTCGGGCCTTCCCAGTCAGTCTTATTCGTTTGACGGCAAGCGGCGGGCGCACGTCAGAATCTGCATGAACAAGCAAGCGCGCTCGATAGCGGTTTTGATCGACGGCGTCGTCGCCGCGCAATGGACGGACCCCGGGGACTTTGCAGTAAACGGCGACGGCCTGGTCTTCTACGCGCAGCAGGCCCCGCTCAGAATCAACCGTATCCGCGTGACCGAGTGGGACGGCGAACTGCCGTCGCCGGCGGTTCAGGCGTCGGGGGCTGCAAAGGAGGACACCGTCGATCTCGTCAACGGGGACCGGTTTACCGGCGAAGCAAGGGGGATTGTCGACGGAACGCTGCGCCTTGCTACGTCCTATGCCGAGATGGAGGTGCCGCTGAACCGTGTTGTAAGGGTGGTGTTCTCAGCGGAAGCGGCGGAGCGCGCCCGCAGAAACAGGTACGACGTGCGAGCGCGTTTCCGGTCGGGAGCGCTGATGACGGTAAACCTGCTCTCGCTGGCGGAAGGCGTCGTGCGGGGGGGCAGCGAGAATTTCGGTGAGGCGGAGTTCAAGCTGCGGGATGCGAAGCTCGTTGAGTTCAATATTTACAACGATCGGGTTAATAACGACGGGGGGACATGGTAGGCAAGCCTTGAGGGAGGGAAGGAAGAGCCGCTATGGGAATATCATCCACGGTGCTTCGCCTGTTGTTGCTTGCAGTTACGTCTATTCCGGTAACGCCGGCCGACACGCGCAGGGAGATCGATCGGCTTGTCGGGCAACTTGGGCACGCGGAATACAGCTTCCGGGAGAACGCGACAAGATTGCTGCGCCGCCACGGTGCCGATGCCGAGGCAGCCCTGCAAACCGCCGCGGAGAGTGATGATCCTGAGATCCGCGCTCGGGCGCGGGAAATCCTGCTGGACATCCAATGGGGCGTTCTCGATTCCTGGCCGCCCGATCTCGCGCGGGAAGTGAGGAGCGCCGGCGACCTGCCTTCTCAGCAGCGTCGGGAATTGATGAAACGTGTGGTGGACGCGGTCGGACCGGAGGCATGCGGGTTCCTGATGCACTGCCTGGGTGCGGCCGACGCGGCGGAGGCGCGGGCGGCGGTCGACCTGCTGGACGGGCTCGACAGTCCCGCCGTTCGGCGGGAGGTTATCTCGCGCCTCTCGTCTCCGCGCTGTCCGCATGAAGCGGAAGCCCTCGCGCGCGCCTGCCTGGCTGAGGGCGGGCTGGAGAAGCTTGCTCTGGCCGCGGGGGTTGAGCACCTTTCGGGCGAAACGCGCCAACGCATTATCGAGAAATCCGTCGAGAAGCTGCTGGAGTTCCATTCCGGCAAGTCTTTTGAGGAACTCAGCATTGGCGCGTCCCGCATGGCCCGGGCGGCGCCGGACGAAGCGCGCCTCCTGTATCTCGAAGCCGAGGCGCGCGAAGCCCTGGGAAAGCCCGAAATCGCGGCGGAAACAAGAGAGATGGCGCGCCTGCTAAACCCGGAAAGCGAGGAGCCGCACTTTGCGGCGGGGACCATGCTGAGTGAGCTCGGCCGTGAAGATCTGGCCGAAATGGAATGGTTGCGAATACTTGAAATTCCCCCCGAGGGGGAAGTCTACGATCAGAACGCCCATCTGCGACTCGGCTCAATCTATGCCGGTCGCAGGGAGTTTGCGCGAGCCGCGCGTGCGTATGAAGCGTCGCTGGCGGCATTCCGCGCGGCGCGGCGGGGAAGCGGCGCTTATGCCATGGTCGGCGGCTCGGAGGAAGAACTGGAAAGGAAGATCAGGTCGCTGCGCGAGTTGGCCGGGGAGGGGGCGCAATCAGGCCTTGGTATCGAAGTGACAATTGAGGTGTCCGTCGACGAGGAGTCCGGCGGCATCGAAATGCTGCGGCAGTTCCTGGGGGACGCTGCCGTCCGTTTTTCGCTGAACGTCCAGCCGTACGGACTGCGGCTGCTGGAAGAGGCACCCGCCCGGCTCGCGTACGATCCCGCCACCGATGAGGTAGCGGTCTACCTCAACGAATCCCGGTGTTCCGAGCCGATAGAGATCGCGGCAGAAAAAAGGACCATTTCGTTGGCGGCCTGCCTCCTGGATTACTGCTATATCTTCGAACTGGATACCGTCACCGGCGAGATGGAGCGGCTGGCCCTTTTCAAGAAAGACTATTCCATCAGCTTCTCGCTGGGTGAGGCGCTTCGGGCACTGACAGACATGACTCTCAGAATCAACGAAAAGGAGTACACGGCCGAGGAGGTCGGCGAGGGTATTTTCTTTGACTACCTGCCCGAGAATCTTGACATAAAGGTCACGGGAGCGTCAACGAACGGCCAAGCACGCGCGTATTCTTTCAGTGTCAAACCCGTCGAGCCCGACCTGTCTCCTGCGCCGGATGACGACAAGTGATGGGGCAACTCAGAACGCAATCACGATAAGGTGAATTGCCGTCAGTCCCAGCCGAATACGTTACTGAACTTATGAACCGGTGTAAACAGGTGCGCCCGGAAGAGCTGTTCCGGGGGTGGAAAAAGTCCTGTTGTTCGCACTTTTTGACAGGAATAGTTGACACCTAAGCGCACTTTTTGGCACGATTAAACGCATGAAGAGAGATCTCATGCATCAACTGAACGTTTGGCGGACACGGGTGACCCGCAAGCCCGTGCTTCTGGAAGGCGCCCGCCAAGTGGGCAAGACATACCTCCTCGAGCAGTTTGGAGCCGAACGATTTCGCACCTGTCACCGCTTTGACTTCGAGGAAGAGCCCGGCCTTGCAAGCATCTTCGATGCTGATCTGCGTCCCGAGCGGATCCTGCGGGATCTCGGTCTCGCCCGGGATACGGACATAGATCAGCTGCACGATCTTCTGATCCTGGACGAGATTCAACGCTGTCCCAGGGCGTTGGCTTCTCTCAAGTACTTCGCCGAGAGAATGCCGGAGGCTTTCGTGTGCGGGTCCGGATCCCTGCTGGGACTCGGTCTGAGCGACGACCTTTTCCCCGTAGGCAAGACAGAACACCTGCACCTGCACCCTATGACATTCCAGGAATTCCTGATCGGTATGGGCTGCGGGAAACTGGCGGAAGCGTGGGCCTCGATGTCTGTCCAAAACCCGCTTCCCGCGTTGATTCACCGAAAGCTCTGGGAGCATTTCAAGTATTACCTTGTTACTGGGGGGCTTCCGGAGGTCGTGGATGCTTTTCGCAGGGGCTTCGACCGGCTCTCCGAGGCGTTTGCACACGTGCGGGATCTACAGAAGGGATTGATATCCGACTACATGAGTGACATTGCCAAGCACTCAGGGAAGCTTGAATCGGTTCGCATAGGGGCGGTGTTCCGCAACGTCCCGGTCCAGCTTGCACGTGAGACAACCGGTGTGCACAAGTTCGTCTTTCGCGGCGTGCTGCCCACGGCCTCCCGCTACTCCACATTGGTGGGCCCGATCTCCTGGCTGCTCAAGGCCGGTCTCATCCACAGGGTTGCGATATCGAGCCGAGCCGAGTTGCCGCTGGACGCCTCGTCGAATGAGAGGCGATTCAAGCTCTACCTGTTTGATGTCGGACTGCTGGGTGCGATGCTCGAGCTGGCGCCGAAGACAGTCTTCGCGTACGACTACGGGCATTACAAGGGGTACTTCGCCGAGAATGCCGTGCTGATGGAACTGGTGGCTCGATGGCAGACGGTGCCTCACTGCTGGCAAAGCAATACATCGGAGATCGAGTTCCTTCTTGACGTCGATGGCGAGGTCGTTCCGATAGAAGTCAAGGCCGGCATAAACACCAAGGCGAAGAGCCTGAACGTCTTCCGCGAGAAGTTCCGACCTTCCCGTACACTCCTGCTCACCGCGGGATCGGCGAAGATGCTGGGAGAGGGGCGTGCTCATCTTCCGCTATACCTGGCAGCACGTTTTCCTGAGGCAGCGGAATAGACAGGGGTGGTGCTCTGGGGTTGTCAGCAGCCGGTCTGGAGGCGGGAGCATCTGCCGCCCTGCATGCCGTTGCGTGACGCGTATGAAAGGTGTTCACCCAAGGATGGTTATGCATGCTGTATGGGCGCAATATGCAATCATGACGAACGGTTATCGCAGGTAGCACAAACCGGGCTGGGAACTGCCCGGCTACGACGATTCCGACTGGGTTGCCCCCAAGATTGTCCCCGCGCCGCCTGGCCGGCTGACTGCACAGAGTCATCCGCCGATCCGCGTGGTGGAGTCAATCCGTCCGGTGGCACTCACGGAACCGAAGCCGGGTGTCTACGTCTTCGACCTGGGGGTGAACACCGCCGGCTGGGCCAGGCTGGAAACGCGCGGTAAGCGGGGGCAGAAGGTCAGGCTCGAG
>Ga0180436_10001095_pt1 | contig 26981 bp, 31 predicted proteins | sample SS_ome_2_FD_132434 | JGI IMG/M metagenome (GOLD analysis project Ga0180436, IMG submission 132434) | Hypersaline lake sediment archaeal communities from the Salton Sea, California, USA - SS_3_S_2 metaG | ecosystem: Environmental > Aquatic > Non-marine Saline and Alkaline > Hypersaline >... | reverse complement strand
TCTCCTCTACAGCGTCTTCTTTACTTCATCCCAGGCCGACTTGAACTTCTGCACCATCTCAGGTGAGTCTGCTTCCTGAGCGGCTTTGTCAGATGACATACCGGTCTTCATGGCCAGCCGCATCTTCGCAGCAGCACCACCGGTTTTCTGAGCCTCATCAAAAATCTTGGCGAGTTGTGCGCCCATAGTTGAATCTCCTCTGCTTGTATTTAGCTCTGTGGCGTTAAGACCCTCTTTATCAGTTCTATCGGAATCGACGTTCTGCCCTATAGGGAGTTGTCGGGCGCTGTTGAAATGTTGCACAGCTGTAATCAGCAAGTTATACTCACCTTTGCAGGAGGTACCACCGTGGATGATATCGCTAAATTCAACGAGAAAATGTGGGACGGATACGCCGCCCAGAAATCTGAGTATACCCAACCCTGGCTGGAGCTTAGGCGTTCACTGGTCGAGGATTTCGCGGCCGGTAGGATCGATCCCATGCCTCGGCCTTACATGTACATCTACCCGCAGTACATCTTCGAAAACCTGGAAGGAAAGGATGTCCTCTGCCTGGCCGGTGGGGGCGGACAGCAGACAGCCGTGTTTGGCCTCCTGGGGGCCAATGTGACTAGCTACGATCTCACTCAGGGGCAACTTGATTACGATCGTGAAGCTGCCAGGAAGCACGGCTATCCCATTACAACTGTTAAGGGGGACATGCGCGACCTGTCCGCGTTGGCCGATCGGTCCTTCGACCTCGTATACCATCCGATTTCGTTGCCTTTCGTTCCCGACACACTGCCGGTATACCGTGAGGTGCATCGGGTGTTGCGATCGGGCGGTTTTTACCGCGTTGGTCACATCATGCCGGGCGTAAGCCTGATCGACGAGGATTCCTGGACCGGCGAGGGGTACGTCCAGAAGCGTCCCTATGGTCCGGGTGAGGTGCCTGACTGCGACTGTCGCGAGTTCCAGCACCTGCTGCCGGACATGTTCAACAAACTGATAGATTGCGGCTTTGCGATTTGCTCCGTTCACGAGGATCCGCGGCATTTGCATCCTATCGAGAATGCCAAACCGGGCACCTGGGATCATATGCAGGGATTCGTGATGCAGTATTTCTGCGTTGTTGCGAAGAAATCCTAGTTAATTGCCCTCGACCGCCGGTGGCTCATCGCGGCGCGGGAGAGTTTTGAAAGCCAGAATACACTCGTAGTACAGCGACTCCGCCAGGAATCGCGGAATGCCCCTTTCCGTGATAATCAACTCAAAGATCACCACCTCGGAGCCTCCGTCGAAATACGAGAACGAGACGTTGGGAATGAACCGCGTGGGGTCATTGATATACACCGACTCCAGTCTGCGGCCGTCGAAGTTCGCCACCGAGTCGATTGCGCGTATATCGGCGGTCGGGCCGAAATGCCGCCGAAGGGCCATCGTATCCGCCATCACCAGTTGCCAGAAAGGGTTCTTGCCAATCGTGAAGATGGTCACGGCAATGGTCGTAGTTGCGGAGTCGTAGGGTTCGCCTTCGGGAATGAAGGCAATCGAGTAGCCATCGGCAGCGGCCGCTTCGGTAATCAGCTGAAAACCGGCCGGGGGTCGCATCATGTAGATGAGATCTTTTCCCTCGTGAACGGCTGTGTTGCTGTCGAGGGTGCTCTCGGCCTCGATCGCGCCAACCAATCCTGGCAGCGTGACGAGGACCGCGATGAATACGACCAGTTTCTGACACATAGTTCGAATATCGGCGGAGAAATTCTCCAGACAAGTCATTTCCCCCGAAAATGTTGGGATAATCGAAACTCTCGTTTGTAGAAGGATCAAGTCGTTCGTATGTTAGCGGCTACTCGAAGAAGCAAGACCTATTACACTAGAAAGGGGAATTCAGCGATGCGACGAGGCAACGTTTTGACGGGGACCTTATTGGTGTTGATGGCATTCGGCGTCCTTGCAGTTTCGGCCGGTGCTCAGGACGACAGCTCCCAGGCACGCAAGCACGCGGGGGAGTGGGCGATGCAGTTTCAAGTCGATCGAGACTTAGACTTGAACTCGTTCGACGGAGCGACCTTCGCTGTAACCAAACACACTCATGGGAAGGCGTTTACTCGTTTCGCAATTGGTGCATCTGGCCAAGTGGACGGGTTTGACGGGCGCAATGACAACTACGATGGCCAGTGGTCTGAGGGTGAGTCCGACAACTCCTATATATCCTTGAGGGTTGGCCTGCAACGGCTGTGGTACATTGGAAAGATCCGACAAACGGCGCTCTTTGTTGGCCTGGGACCTGAAGCCAGTTTTGCCTACGATGAGAGTAGCTCTGAATCCCGAAACTCCAGTTACCCTCCGCCAAACTATCGCGAGAGTTCTTCGACCAGGTGGTCAGCAGGTCTAATCTCATCGATTGGAGTGGAGTGGTTTGTCGGACAGACGGTAAGCTTGACAGCCGAATACGGCTTTGATGTCGAATACTCGTACGTATCCCAAAAGACCCAACGGATCAACCGCGATATGAACGACCAGATTAGAACCAGCCACTCAAAGGACTCCCGGGATTCGATTGACTTTCAAGGTCGGGGTGCCCGCCTTGGCCTCGCCTTATACTTTTAAGCTCTCTCCGTGGGGCGGGCAATCGTCCGCCCTTTCGCATCACATCCGTCGATTTACCGGAACTCCCCTGCCTACAATCTGTTAACAGCGCAACGACCAATCCGGGGTTACAATGCGACGCCAAAAAGCCTCCAGGAAAGCTTGTCTTGTACGTATTGTAGCTGTATAATTGGCAATTGTGCCCTTTGTCACATGCAAACATGAAAACTACTAACAGATCGTTAACCATAAGTCTACTACGAGGTATTGTATGGCAGGTATCGTAGGATACGGCGCCCATTTGCCCCGTCATCGCATCAAGGTGGAGGAAATCGCCAAGGTGTGGGGCGCGGACGCTCCGAGCTACAAGAAAGGCCTGATGCTGCGTGAAAAATCGGTTCCGCCGCCCGACATGGACACGATTACATTATCGGTCGAGGCGACCCGACGTGCGCTGATCAGAGCCCAGAATGTCGACCCCAAGGATATCGGCGCCGTATATATCGGTTCCGAATCGCATCCATATGCCGTGAAGCCGTCCGGTACGACCGTCGCCGAAGCGATTGGCGCCACTCCGGACATTCATTGTGCCGATTTCGAGTTTGCCTGTAAGGCCGGATCGGAAGCCATGTTCGTCGCGCTGTCGCATATCGACTCCGGCGCCATGGAGTACGCACTGGGTATCGCCGCTGATACCTCCCAGGGTGCTCCTTCCGACGCTCTCGAATTCTCGGCCGCTGCAGGTGCTGCGGCCTTTATTATGGGTAAAGATAACCTCATCGCCGAGTGCACCGGAACTCATTCCTGGATGAACGATGTCCCGGACTTCTGGCGCCGCGAGCATGAGTTCTATCCCCAGCATGCCGGTCGTTACACCGGTGAGCCGGCCTACTTCCGTACCACCATGGGTGCCTCAAAGGCTCTCCTGGACAAAGCCGGAATGAAGCCGGAAGATTTCAAGTATGCGATCTTCCATCAGCCGAATGGTAAGTTCCCGCAGCGTGTGGCCAAGATGCTTGGCTTCACTCAGGAACAGATCGATCCGGGCTGGCTGGCTCCGCGCCTCGGCAATACCTATTCCGGTGCTTCGCCGCTCGGCTTGACCGCTACGCTTGACGTTGCCGACCCGGGAGACTACATCTTCATGTGTTCCTACGGTTCGGGCGCCGGTTCGGACTCTTTCATCTGGAAGGTGACCGACCGCATCAACGAAGTGCGCGACCTGACCGTCCGCACTCACAAGCTGCTCGATGAAAACGTGATCTATGTGGACTACGGCACCTACGCCAAGTATCGCCACAAGATTAAGAAGAACTACTAGGAGTGAATTCACGATGAGAGACGTTTGTTGTGTTGGCGTCGGCATGAGCAAATGGGGCGAAGTGTGGGAACGCTCGTTCCGTCAGCTCTTTGTTGATGCAGCTACCGCAGCGATCAAGGGCTCCGGCGTGGATCACCTTGACTCGCTTTATGTCGGATGTATGTCCGGCGGAATGTTTATCGGCCAGGAGCATATCGGTGCTCTGTGCGCCGACTATCTCGGCATGAAAGGCCTCCCGGCGGCTCACGTCGAATCGGCCTGTGCCTCCGGCGGAATCTCTGTCCGCTCGGCTTTCTTTGAAGTCGCCTCGGGTGCTTCCGATATCGTCATGGCGGCAGGTGTCGAGAAAATGACCGACTGTTCCGGCGATGAAGCCACGCAGGCTCTGGCCGGTGCGGCCGATCAGGAATACGAAGTCTTCCACGGTGCCACTTTCCCGGGACTGTACGCCATGATGGCTCACGCCCACATGAACGCGTACGGAACCACCTCGGAAATGCTGGCGACAGTGTCCTCGAAGAACCACGATAACGGCGCCATGAATCCGGTAGCCCAGTACCCGTTTAAGGTCTCGGTCGACCAGGTTCTCAATTCGGTGATGGTGGCCGATCCGCTGCACATCCTCGACTGCTCCCCGATCACCGACGGTGCGGCTGCGATTATCCTGACTTCGGAAGAAGTCGCCAAGAAACTCGGCAAGCCGTATACCAAGATCACCGGTTCGGCGGTTGCGACTGACACCATTCAGTTGGCTCAGCGCGACAACATGGCCACGATTGGTTCGGCCAGTATTGCCGTGCCGAAGGCGCTCGAGATGGCCGGTAAGAAACTGACCGATGTCGACTTCGCCGAAATGCACGACTGCTTCACGATCGCCGAGATCATGATCATGGAAGCGATCGGACTGTACGAGCCCGGCAAGGCTGGTCCGGCGGTTATGGCCGGTGAGACTCGCCTCGATGGCAAGTTCCCGATCAACACTTCCGGCGGTCTGAAGTCCAAGGGACATCCCGTGGGCGCTACCGGCGTGGCCCAGATGGTCGAGTTGTACAAGCAGCTCACCGGGCAGGCCGAGGGTGGCCGTCAGTTGAAATCCTCCCCGAAGGTCGGTATGGCTCAGAATATGGGCGGCACCGGCGCCTCTTCGGTGGTGCATATCATGGAGGTGGTGTAATGAGTCAGTTTAGTGCACGCAACTGGCGGGAGTATCCTCAGCGTTATCGCCTTGAGGCTTCCAAGTTCAAGAAGAGCGGTAAGACCTACTTCCCGCCCCGTGATATCGATCCCGAGACCGGTGATACCGAGCACGAAATCGTTCGTCTGCCCGACACCGGCAAGCTGCTCACTTACACCGTCATCCGAATCGCTCCCTCGCAGTGGGGTGATGAGGGTCCGTACGCGCTCGGCGTTGCCGAGTTGTCGGACGGCACCAGGGTGATGGCCCAGATTACCGATTGCGACGTCGAAGAGGTCAAGATTGGTATGGAGATCCGAGTTGAGTTCCGTCGTGTTCAGAGCGAGGGCAGCGCGGGTATCCTGAGCTACGCTTACAAGTTCGTTCCCAAATGGTTCTAGCCTGAACCGTTAGTCTGATTATTATGACCGTCGATCACGAGAGTGGTCGGCGGTTTTCTTTTCAGTCACTTGAGTAGATCGACAAGTGTTGCGATTGTGGTCTGACTACGACGATCGATTCCAACTCTGATTTGCTGTACTAGGCGCAGGTTTGCGTGGTCAATCGCCGACACTCCAAATAGGATCGTGAAGCTGGACACGTACCACCATAGCCCTAGTTCGAAGTACTGAATCACTGCGAGCCATAATACCAAAGCCAAGGGGATGTAATAGTGAATCGACCTGAACATGAAGTATGAGAATGTGTCACCAAGAATGCCGATCCAAGGAAACTCTCGCAGCCTGCTTTGACAATTGCTCATATTCGCGTGTACGAAGCGCAGGTATGGAAGCAGGTAGAGTTGAAGCGCAAGAAAAGCAAAAGGTATCGCTATCATCGCATACCTTCCGTATATCTGCTGCCCGAACAGCTCAAAGATCCGACCTCGGCTCTCTCGGTGCTCCATGTACTTTATGGCTTCTACTAAGTTGCGTTCCTTCACTTCACTCCAAACGCTCATAAGACCCGGCAGCAGCATGGGCGACTCGCTGTCAGACAAAGCGCGCCAGTAATCTGTCTGCCTTAGCCATGAGCCGAAGTCTATATTGGGACCTAGCGAGTCAATCTCTACACCTACGGCTCCAGACAATTTCACGTGCGTAACTGCGGAGTCCCTCAGGTCTTTGATCAACTGTTGGAAACCTTCCTGTCTTTCGAACATCCGTGCCGCCAGCGAACCTGTGTCACCAACAATCCATCTCCTATGATTGTTGTATGACAGCGATTCAATTGGTGAAATCAAGTGAAAGCGGTAGCCTGCAGGTGGGAAGGGTCGATTAGCTCTTTGATGACTGGAGTCGACTAAGACGACCTTGCGTGTAGCTCCACTCTCTAGAGGGACCTCCACTGCTAGTTCTGCATCAAACACCTGTCGATAAACCACACCTGACCATCTCGGCCGGAGGTACCGGGCTGGCCGAGTAGAGACGATCCAGTCCAACCAGTCCTGCAGGTTTCCTTGAATTGGTCCCGGTTCGGATAGAACGAACTTCTCGAATGTGAAACTGGAGTTGGTACTTTCTTGAGTTGGGACGGTCCGAAACAGGGAGTCCGAAGTAGAGTCACCGTAGTCGTAAATGACCATACTCCATGAGGTGATCCATTTACCCTTTGCTGAGACAAACCATGGAGGAGCTAGCAAAGCCTCGGTATTCATGCGGTCAGATACGAAGTCGGCGTAACCGGAGTCATCAAGATTAAGCAACACTGTTGCCTCCTCCAACGCCTTGTCATAGTCCGGCCCCTTCGGTGACAGCAGCAACGTCAGCGCCGCCGCCGACACGACGAGGAACATGCGCGAGATGAAACGTATGGTCTTGAGGGTCTCTTCCACAGATCAATCCGTCTGATTATTCCACCCGAAACTGTCATTGAAATCCACGTTGTCGTGGACATCACAAGGTAGTGTGCGGAGGGGAGAGGCGCAAGGTTGATGTTGGTTCTAGAAGGGACAGACGGGGACGTCTGCCCCCCACGCGGTATGCCGCCCACGGGGGGTACGCCGCCCACCAATTGAGATTGCTTCGCTTCGCTCGCAATGACTCGGGATGGAATGTCTGCAGCCCACCACACTCTTTGTAGGTCGGTGTTCCGAAGTTTGTGAGCGTGAGCGAGTAAACGTAGAAACCCGACATCTTGTCCAGGCGAGAGTTGTCGGGTTTCTTCGCTCGGATGCCGGAGCATCCTCACGCCGGAACCCGACCTACAAGAAAAGCTGACAGAGGGGCTACGTTTCGGTTCCGAGTAGCCAGGCGCGGGCGGAAGATTCGTCGCCGAAAACTCGAAAGCTGATACCGCGATTGCGGGCTACATTCTCCAGGAAGAGGTAGCTTTCGATATGGGCGGCACTGACTATCTCGGCGATGCGGAATCGGCGACCCTCACAGATCTCCAGAAAACGTTGAACTTGCCTGTAGTCGTAGTAAGTCGAAGTGCTCTGACTCTGTTTGCGGCTGTCAACGAGAATCCGGGTATGATCATTATCCATCATGTGGCGACACACTTCGTCCATGAACGGATCGATGTCCCGGTCTTCCAGCCTCCCCAGTAGACTGATGTGAAGATGGTCACCGCGGTCTTCGGATTCAACTTGGTAGTTCATTGCCCCTAAAAGCCAGTTCCAACTCTAAAGCAGGTCATTCGGTCTAGTCTGTCCACGCAGTCTATGTCGTTGCTAATACGCGGAAAGGTCATAAGGTAGTTTGTACGGGGGGGAGGCGCAAGGAGGTTGTTACTGCGGCCCCGAAGCTCCCGAGCGCAACCAGGTAAGTGCTTCCGATTGGTCGTCAAAGACACGGAAGCTGATACCCCGATTGCGGGCCACGTTCTCTAGAAACTTGAAATTATCGACTCTTTCGGGACTAACCAGCTCGACAATTCGGAATCTGCGACCCTGGCTGATCTCCATGAACATCTGGACTGTCCGGTAGTCGCCGAACGTCGAGGTACTCTGATCCTGAGCGGTGCTGTCGATGAACACACGAGTGTGATCACCGTTCATCATTTGTCCCGAGGCATCCCTCACCAGGGACTCGATATCCGGGTCTCTCAGCTGACCCAACAGGCGGATCAGGAGATAGTCTCCACAGTCCTTATATTCAACTTGGCAATTCATTGATAACTACCGTCAACACAAGCCCTCGTCGGTGGGCAATCTCTCTATTCTTTTCATCCGGATCTGTTCACCGCCGGACCGGCCTCACACCGACAGACGCCAAGCTAGCACCCAATCAACCCTTATGCAAGCCTCATGTGCGCGGAAGGTTGCTTACGAGCGGTCCAGTCGTGTGTTCTAACCAAACCCTAACAATCCGCCGGCAATATCAGGACTGTTCTACACCGGAACATCCTTAAGCAGCCACTCAACGGCCTGCTCCTCGTTATAGAATACTCGATAGCTGTGGCCGCGATTTCGAGCGATAGTCTCGAGGAATGAGTAAGCTTCTTCGTACTCCGGTTTGGCCAACGAGGCAACTCTCAGATGACGACCGTCTAATCCAGCTATAAACGTTTCGAAAACAGCAAACTCGGTAGCTGGGGAGGTCTCGATTACGGCCTCGCGGTCGTCGAAAAGAACTGTCCTGTGCTTTGACGAGCAGCAAGCTTGGGCTGCCTCCCGGGCATAGTCGATGTTCTCGGTGTGCCGAACTTCGCCCACGCAACGCACGATTAGATACCCCTCAGCGTCCTCAACTTCCATTCTATACAAGTATCCGCTCCATGTTGAGATTGTTCGCGTTGCGCAAACCTGGCGGGTCTCAACAGAGGCAATATAAACGCATGCAAGAGGTTATGCCACATAAAACGCGTTCTCGACGAGAGGCTGTTGGCGGGTGGCAACTTAAGTATTAGAATAGTCGTTCCGATACTAGTGTCAGCTGGAGGAATTATGTCCGAAGAACGAATTACGGGCAAGTACCGCGATAAATATGTTCCGATCGTGCTCGATTCGCTCCGTCTCGACAGCTTACTCGACTTCGACTTGTATCTTCCAAGGGGCGACGAGATGATACTCTATCGTTCAAGTCAGTTGCCGTTTTGCGAGAAGACGCGACGGACCTTGCTGGAGAACTCAGTCCGGCGACTCTATGTGTCCGTGAATGAATGGTCCGAGTATCAACGCTACGTCGAGGGGAACCTAACGCAGATCATCGCCAGCTCTGACCTCGACGACAATATCAAGGCGGGTATTATCTACGAGGCCGCTGAACGAACCATCAAGGACGTTTTCGACAATCCGCAACTCGGCGAAAACATCCGCCGAAGCCAAAATGTCGTGGCCAACACCGTATCGTTCGTAATTCGCGATCAAACTGCCTTCAAGAGCATGATTGAGGTCATGTCTTTCGACTACAAGACTTACACCCACTCACTAAATGTCTGTACTTTCTCGATAGCGCTGGCGCAGCACATCGGAATCACCAACGAAGCGGAGTTGTGCCGGCTGGGTATCGGTGCCCTGCTTCATGATGTTGGCAAGACTCGTATTGATGACAGAATCCTGAACAAGCGGGGAGCCCTGTCAGAGGACGAAATGGAGATCATTCGCCAGCATCCCCGGTTAGGTGTTGAGTTAATGCAGGAAACGAAGATTCTCGAAGAAGAATCATACCTGCCGATTCTTGAGCATCATGAACGTGAGGACGGGAGCGGTTATCCTCGAGGAATCACCTCCGAGCAAATCCATCCTCATAGTAAGATCGTCGCCGTCGCTGATGTCTTCGACGCGATGACCACTCGACGCTGCTATCGCGAGGCCGTAAACACTTTCCCGGCCTTGATGGTCATGTTCTCTGAGAAGAATACTTTCGACTTCAAACTGCTCGAGCACTTCACGCGGTTGCTGGGTCCCGTCGAGTCGGTTCTCCCGGCAGTCGAGAGAACGCCTTGACATTGGCTGCCTCGTTTACCATCTTGTTTGCCTAACACAAACCATCCTCGGCAATGGGAGAGGGATGAAATGAAGCGACTAAGAACGATCACGATCGTGATAGCACTGGCCTGCCTGGCTGCTTCGGTTTCGGCTGAACGCAAAGGCTTGTCTAAACCTTCGCAGAGAACCTTCGAGGTTAGTCCCAAGAAAGTCTACCTGGGACCTAAGTTCACTGTTGGTATGGTCGTCGGAGATGTAAGTACGTTGATTTCCGACCTGGGCGGAAGCACGTCCGACAAGATTTTCTATGGCTTCGGATTCGATGGCAGCTATACGCTGAGTCCCAAAGTCCTCGTAGGGGGAACGGTGGAGTACCAATGGAAGACGGTGATGGGTGACAGGGACGCCGATGACCCGATCATTCTGACGTCGTTCAGTGCTCACGGTATCTACAAGCTCAGCGGGAAATCTCGAAGTACTTTCTATCTTCGTCCGGAAGTGGGCTCGATCTCCGCCAAGCTACCGTATGACAGGGGAGATGCTGGACCTTCTACGTTTGTCAGATTGGGAGTCGGTCAATGGCATGCAACCGGTCCGACGACTTTGGCTCGCCTGGAGCTGTACTACAAACATGCGTTCAGCAAAGACGAGGCGCTGTTTGGATTCGCAGACTATGATGTCCAGGGTGTAGGCATCGACATCGCTTTTGCTTTCGGGTTGTAGGCAAGTCAAGTATCTTGCTCTTCCCATCAGAAGGAGAGCGATCGGTATGATTGAATATCACAACAGTCTTCAAGGTGTCGACGAATCGAAGCTCGCCGGCTTCTTCGTCGGTTGGCCCAAACCACCAAACCCGGAAACATTCCGTAAGATCCTCCAGGGCAGCAGCCATATCGTGTTGGCAATTGATGAGGAGGCAGACGGACGCGTAGTCGGGTTCATCAACGCCATCAGCGACGGCGTGCTAGCCTGCTATCTGCCTTTGTTGGAAGTGTTGCCGGAATACCAGGGAAGAGGTATCGGCGGCGAGTTGGTCAAGCGCATGCACCACCTGTTGAAGGGCTTCTACATGGTTGACCTGGTGTGCGATGAAGACCTGGTGCCGTTCTACGAGAAGTTCGGATTCGTCAAATTCCGCGCCATGGCGTATCGCAACTATGATCGTCAGGCTGGTCTCTGAGGAATCTGCGCTCTGATAGCTTTGCAGAACTCCTCAGGTTCGTCGCTTCCGACTCTTATCAGGCGTCCGTTGCTTAGCTCCAGTTCAATTGCCTTTAGCCCGCGAATGTTGTAGAGCATACCCTGCGGTCGCATCTTTATCCCCAGACCGTGATACCATTTGTTTCTTACCGGGCGGCAATCCTCCACCAGATGCAGGGGGTAGGTGAATGCGATCAATCCAATTCCGAACGCTATACGCAACTCACCGTTCTCTACCACGACTTTCATGCAATAGAACATCAGCCAGATCGATACCGGAATCGTAAGAAACCCTAACACGATCAAAGCCTGATCCTCCTGACCGGCATACCAGAACCAGAAGAACAGAATCGGGCCAATCGACAAGGGAATCCAGAGCAACCGACTGGCTCCTTGCTTGCGCTCATACCTCAAGTCTACTGTCCTCGCGAATAGAGTAAATAGGCCACCAACCGAACGGCAGCGAATACCGGTACCATGGCCATCATGAAGTAGGGCATGCCTCCCTGCGAGATCTCCCAGCCGATCATTCCCAGCCAGACCAGTCCTACCGACAACAACGTGAGACGATTGGCGCGCAGCCAACAATCGCGCTGACGCTCATCGAGGGCCAATACATCCATCTCGGTTTTCATCGCTTCTTCTCCTTCTCAACCAAATTGAACAATTCGTCGACCGGCATGTCAAGAGCTCTCGCCAACTGAAATGCCAGCAATGCGGAAGGGGCGTATTTGCCCTTCTCAATCGACAAGATGGTCTGGCGTCGCACGCCTACCTTCTCGGCGAGTTGCTCCTGAGTCAGATCGCATCGTGCCCGATGCTGTTTCAGGTTGTTTCGTAGATAACTCACTAAATGATCCTCTCGTGTCCGCCTTGTGTGACATAAAGTACGGCAGAGCGTACATTATGTCAAGTATAAAATACGTCGGAAGCACGATAGTGGTTCTTTAGTGGTTTCTGTGACAACGAAACACCGTCGCGCGGCTTAGGATAGACGCGCACAGGCACTTTCGCATCGTAGTCGCATGCCAGTTACCGCTTTACAAAGTCACTCCGCGAGCCTATATTCGTCCTCCGTAATGTGCCTTATAATCTCACTGGAAAATTCACAGTTTACATCGATAAGAGACGCCCATGTATCGAATTGAGTCCAAGGTAGATACCAGTTCGGAGCAATTTCGCCAGAACCGGGAGCTGAATCTAACCCAGCATCGGGAATTCAAGGAACGACTAGAAAAGATCAAACTGGGGGGACCGGAACGGTCACGTACCCGTCACACCGACCGCGGCAAGCTGCTGCCTCGCGAGCGCCTGGCCAAATTGCTGGATCGCAACAGTCCCTTCCTGGAGTTGAGCCCGCTTGCCGCCTATGACATGTATGACAACGATGCACCCTGCGCGGGAATCATTACCGGAGTCGGGACCGTTCACGGCAAGGAAGTAATGGTCATTGTCAACGATGCCACCGTAAAGGGTGGCACATACTATCCCATGACCATCCTCAAGCACGCGCGAGCCCAGGCGATCGCCGAAGCGAATCACTTGCCTTGTGTTTATCTCGTAGACTCGGGCGGGATCTTCTTGCCGCTGCAGAGTGGCACCTTCCCGGACAAGGACCATTTCGGCCGCATCTTCTATAACCAGGCGCGTATGTCGGCCAAGAACATCCCGCAGGTCTCGGTGGTGTTGGGTTCTTGCACGGCCGGCGGCGCCTATTTGCCGGCGATGTCCGACGAGACTGTAATCGTCCGCAAACAGGGAACCATCTTCATCGGCGGTCCGCCGCTGGTAAAAGCCGCCACCGGCGAAGTTGTATCCGCCGAAGATCTTGGCGGAGCCGATGTCCACTGCCGTACTTCCGGCGTAACCGACCATTACGCTCAGAACGACGAACACGCTCTACAACTTGCTCGCAACATTGTAGAGAACTTCAATACTCCCGCGAAATTTCCGCTCGATCGGGCCGCAGTCGAGGAACCCTATTACGATCCGGAAGAACTGTACGGTGTCGTCTCCAACGACATCCGCAAGCCCTTCGATGTAAAGGAAGTGATCGCGCGTATCGCCGATGGCTCCCGTTTCCACGAGTTCAAAGAGCTGTATGGCACGACGCTCGTGACCGGTTTCGCGCGAATTCACGGTTATCTGGTCGGTATCATCGGCAACAACGGTGTGTTGTTCTCCGAGTCATCGGTCAAGGGCGCGCACTTTATCGAGTTGTGCACTGAGCGCAAGATTCCGTTGCTGTTCCTGCAGAACATCTCAGGATTCATCGTCGGTCGCCAATACGAAGCGGGCGGAATCGCGCGCGACGGGGCCAAGATGGTACACGCCGTCGCCAATGCCGATGTGCCCAAGTTCACCGTCGTCGTGGGTGGGTCCTACGGCGCCGGAAACTATGCCATGTGTGGACGCGGCTACTTCCCGAGACTGCTGTGGATGTGGCCTAACTCTAAAATCTGCGTCATGGGCGGAGAGCAGGCTGCCGACGTGCTTGCGACGGTCAAGGTCAAGCAGCTTCAGAAGCAGGGCCAGGAATTGACCGAGGACGAGATCAAAGCCATTCGCGAACCGATCGTCGAGAAATACGAGAGCGAGTCGACTCCGTACTACTCGGGTGCTCGCCTCTGGGATGACGGCATGGTCGGATTCACCGAAACCCGCGACGCCCTGGGATTGTCGATCGCCATGTCACTCAACGCCGAGATCCCGGATCAGCGCTACGGCGTCTTCAGGATGTAAGGGGGAGACGTGGATTACCAAACTGTACAGTACGAGCTCGATGGCAAGATCGCTCGCGTCACGTTCAACCGTCCCGAGATCCACAACGCCTTCAACGGTACGGTCATCACCGAGATGACCGATGTGTTCAAACGGATTGCGGAAGAAGACTCCATCCGTGTCGTACTCCTCACCGGAAGGGGCAAATCGTTTTGCGCCGGTGCCGATTTGAACTGGATGCGAGGCGTCATAAAGCAGAGCTTCGACGAGAACCTCGCCGAGTCCAACGCCCTGGCTGATCTCTTCTATGCCATCTACACCTGCAAGCGGCCGGTTATTGGCAAGATCAACGGTGCCGCCATTGGTGGCGGGACCGGCTTTGTCGCCGTGTGTGACATCGCGGTTGCAGCCCGTTCGGCCAAGTTCTCGTTCTCCGAGGTTAAGATCGGTGTCGTTCCGGCCTGTATCGGCCCCTACGTCGTCAAGAAGATGGGGGAAGGCAAGGCCCGCGAGTTGTTTATCAGCGGCGAGCGGATGAACGGCGATCGCGCCTTCGAAGTCGGCCTGGTTAACCGCGTCGTCGACGACGAAGCCCTCGATGAGGATGTCGACAAACTGATCAAGCTCGTTCTCTCGTCCGGCCCCGAGGCGGTCGCCATGGCCAAGAGGCTCGTATCCGAAGTGCCCGGCATGACTCCGGAGCAGTTCAAACCATACACGGCCGAAATGATCGCCAAGCTGAGGATTTCGGACGAGGGCCAGGAGGGAATGGACGCATTTCTCAACAAACGCAAACCCAATTGGGTCGAAGACTAGCAACGGACGGATAAACATGGAAAAACTCTTCAACAAGATACTCGTGGCCAACCGCTCGGAGATCGCAATCCGCGTCATGAATGCCTGCCGCGTGCTGGGGATTCCGTCGGTTGCCGTCTACTCTGATGCCGACCTCAACAGCCGTCATCGACTGGCCGCCGATGAGTCGGTGCATATCGGGGCGCCGCCGCCGCGCGAATCATATCTCGACATCGACAAGCTGATCGCTGCGGCTAAAGAGACCGGTGCCGATGCGATCCATCCCGGTTATGGCTTCCTGGCCGAAAACCCGGGTTTTGCTCGCAAGTGCAAAGACAACGGAATCACGTTCATCGGGCCGGAACCGGAGGCGATCGAACTGCTGGGCAACAAGGTTGCCTCGCGAATCAAGATGGCTGACGCCGGCGTGCCGCTCATCCCGGGCATGAAAGGCTCTGAGACCGATCTCGAGGTCTACAAGAAGACCGCCGAGGAGGCTGGTTTCCCCGTGATGATCAAGGCCGCCGCCGGAGGTGGTGGTAAGGGCATGCGCATCGTGCACGAAGCCTCCGAACTGGAAGGGGCCATCGAGGCTGCTCGTCGCGAAGCCCTCAACGCCTTCAACGACGATACCGTCTATCTCGAAAAGTACATCGTCAATCCGCGTCACATCGAGTTTCAGGTGATGGCCGACACGCACGGTAACACTATCCACGTATTCGAACGGGAGTGCTCGATCCAACGTCGGCACCAGAAGATCATCGAAGAAACTCCCTCGGTCGCAGTCGATCCCGATCTTCGCGCTCGCATGGGAGCCGATGCCGTCAAGGTCGCTCAGGCCGCTGACTACACCAATGCCGGTACGGTCGAGTTCCTGCTCGATGAAAACGGTGGGTACTACTTCCTCGAAATGAACACCCGCATCCAGGTCGAGCACCCGATTACCGAGATGGTCACAGGTACCGACCTGGTCGTGGAGCAGATTCGCATCGCCGCCGGTCTGGGGTTGTCGGATCAGTTCAAGAATCTGACGCAACGCGGCCACGCCATCGAGTGCCGCATCTATGCCGAGGATGGCGACAACAACTTCATGCCGTCGACGGGTAAGATCCACCACTACTCCGAGCCCTCGGGCCCGGGTATTCGCGTTGATTCCGGCGTGCAGGTGGGGCAGGAGATCACGATTGACTATGATCCTATCATGGCCAAGCTGATCGTCCACGCGCCCAGTCGCGATCTGGCGATCGAGAAGATGATCGACGCCCTCAACCAGTACAAGCTGCTTGGAGTGAAAACGTCGAAGCGATTCATGATCGATTCGATGCTGCATCCGGCTTTTGCCGAAGGGAAGACCTATACCGATTTCATCGAGAAGCACATGGCCGACCGGGATGCAAACTACGGTGATTTCAAGGAGCTGGCGGTGGCGGCCGCTACAGCCGCGTCGGTTATGACCAAAAAGACGACTGCCGCGTCGTCGGAAGGTGAGGCCACTCAACCAACGGTCTGGAGCAGTATCGGTGCCTGGCAGATAGGAGAGTCGATCCATGAGTAATCACGAATTCATCTATGACGACGAGACTATCGCCTCCACGTGCGACAAGACAGCCGATGGAGTTACAGTCACGGTTGGAGAACAGAAGTTCACCTTCGTCCCTGTCGGAGATGACTGTTTCCGCACGATGGTCAACGGCAAGAGCCTCGTGGTTGCTGCGGTGCAGTCCGAGGACACGGTTTACGTAGACATTGATTCCCGCCTGATCGATATCGCCGAGCCTTCAGAGGACGGGTTCGCCGGCGGTGGTGCCGCCGGGGCAGGGGAGAAGGATAAGATCTTCGCTCCCATGCCGGGCAAGGTGGTCAAGATCCAGGTCGAAATGGGCCAGGAAGTCGAAGAGAAGACTCCCATGGTGATTGTCGAAGCCATGAAGATGGAAAACCAGGTTAACTCGCGAGCCAAGGGCACAGTCAAGGCTATTAACTTTGCGGCGGGTGATCAAGTGGACACCGAGACGCCCATCATAGAACTGGAGTTGGATGAGTCATAGGCCACACCAACAGAGTGAAAACAGAAACGGCCGAGCGCAATGCTCGGCCGTTGTTCGTCGTAATATGCTTTATGGCTAGAGTAACTTGGCACCCACCGAAACGTCGACGAATGACCTGTCGTCACCCTCGGTCATTATCGTGACCCAGTTGGCCTGAACGAGTATCCGGAAGATCGGCATCCCACCTATCTCCGCCCCGGCTCCCAGGTTGTAGTAGAGCTTCGTTTGGTCTTCGACGAAGGATTGCCACTGCACCGTTCCCACCTTTATCGGTTCTCCCGAGAGCAGGCTCAGATCGGAGTTCTTGATGGTAGCGAATCCAAGACCGACAAATCCATACGGCTTGAAGGGCATGCCGGGTGTACTCGGAGCGATTCGTGCATCTGCGCCGAACATAACGATGTTCTGCTCACCACCTGAGTAGATACCCTGGTCGTCGAACGGGAACTGGTGCCAGGCGACCTTAGCTACGCCCTGGACCATGGGAAAGACTGACATACCCACTCCGGCAAATGCGTGGTATCCGTTGTCATAACTGTCTTTGAACGCAGATGGCTTTAGTGGCATAGAGAGCCCACCGCCCACGTAAACCTTGATAGGGTTTGGTGACTGGGCAACGGCATTCGATGCCAGGGCCAGCATCAGGACCATGGCCAGAATTATCTGAGTCTTATTCATTGCGATCTCCTGTTGTCGCGACTAGAACAGCTTCACGCCTGCGGAAATGGTCAGGATCCGCAGATCGTTGTCGTACACGCTGCCGGCCCGCGAGGCCAGCATCTGGAGAAAGCCACCCTGGGCGAAGATTTTGACCTGCGGCATGGCATCATACTCCACGCCAACTCCGGCCTCGAAGTAGCCCTTAGTCTGGCTCCCTATTACCAGTCTATCGGTCGCAATGAAGAAAACCTCCTCTTCGGTCAGGATCATCTGGAAGTCATCCTGTGACAAACTGGCTATACCACCGCCCGCCCAGGCAAAGAGAGTCGTCTGCATAAACCCGGTGGGTATATACCCCCTGGCGTTCAAACCAAACGTAGCCAACTGGATAGTGCCCCCGTCGGCAATGCCAAAACCGCTTGTCATTCTGTGATAGGCAACCTGAAATCGACCGTCGACATGGGGCAGCAGGTTGCGCGATACGCCGGCGCCAAAATGAAATCCCTCGTTGTACTCGGTGGAGAAGAAGCCCGGATTTTCGGGCACGCTCATTCCACCGTAGACATAAACATCAAACGGCAGATTGGTCTGGGCATTGCCGATTCCGGCTGCTATCAACAGGGTCGCAAGTGTAACGACCAGTGTTTTCATCGATTCACCTCCTGGTGTAAAAACATTCCTTTGGCGCCAAGAATACCAGAGTCGCGGGCGCCGAGCAAGTTTTTGATCAAAAGAAAGCGCGGCCCGTCTGTTGAGGAGCCGCGCAAGAAACCTTGTCTCGCAAACTAGAATCTAAAGCCAATCGAGATTGGGATATAGGTCAGAGTCTTTTCCTCGTCAAACGAAAGATCGATGTTCTTGAGATTGATGTCGTCCAGGACTTTCACATACCGGGCCTCAATGAACACCTGCTTGGCCTGATACCCGATCCCGAGCGTGATATACTCCTTAGTCTCTGACGGAGGGTCCCATTTCACCTCTGAAGTCGGCAGGCCGGGTATATCGACGTTGGTCGCGGTGGCTTCCGAGATATCGATACGCGCCCCACCGCCACCGGCAAAGGCAAAGAGTCCGGTCCCTGTCTGGGAGAAGTTGACTCGTGCCTCGATACCGTAGGTCAGCGATGTGAAGTCATACCCTTCAACATCGTAGTCGTAGTCGGCGAACATGTCGTCACCCTTGCCGAACCGATTGTAGAAGATGGCCGCTTGAGGCTCGATAAACGGCAGAATCCCCAGTCCAACCTTGGCTCCGCCCTGCCAGCCCATATTCCAGTCCTCTCCCAGATCCTCCTGGGGAAGGGAGATACCACCTTGTATGTAAGTTTTGAACATCTTCGGGGTCTGGGCACTAGCCGCCGTAGCGAAAACCAACAACAGTGCTATCGTGAGCAATATCTTCTTCATATCCTTATGCTCCTTTTAAGGATTTTCGTTTCCATTATATCCCTAGAACAGTGCCAAGGTTGCAGGATAGGCGCAATTAAAAACAGCGATGCGGACACTCGATATATGATCAATTGCGGTCGTTTTCTGGCCGCATTCTCTTCGCACAGCGGACACATAGTTTGTGAACCGATTCACTTGCGCCCCCTTGTCTTTTGGGGTATAATAGGCTTCTGTACACGAATGTAATTTGTTCAAATCTGGAGGATAGATTTATGGCAGAAAGGAACGAAGCTTACATTATCTCTGCATGCCGCAGTGCGATAGGCACTCTTCACGGCGGCCTGGGAAGCTTCACCGCCCCGCAAATGGGAGCCATGGCTGTAAAAGAGGCCATCGCTCGCGCCAATCTCGATGTAAACGACATTGACGAAGTGATTATGGGACAAGTCGTCCAGGGCGGATGTGGTCAGGCTCCCGCGCGCCAGGCTGCAATCAACGGTGGTTGCCCGCCGGAAACGGCTGCTCTGACGATCAACAAGGTCTGTGGCTCAGGCCTGAAGGCCGCCATGCTGGCCGCCTCGGCTATCCGCGCCGGTGACGGCGATGTCTTCATCGCCGGTGGCATGGAGTCGATGTCCAACACTCCGTACGTCATCCAGGGCGCCAAGACCGGCCTTCGCTGGGGACACAAGAAGCTTGACGACATCATGGTCTCCGACGGCCTCTGGTGCACATTCAACGACTGGCACATGGGTTGTGCGGGTGAGTTTATCGCTAAGGAAGAGAAGATCAGTCGCGAAGAGCAGGATGAGTTCGCGGTCAACTCCCACCTGAAGGCTCTCAAGGCCCAGGAAGAGGGTAAGTTCGATGCTGAGATCTTCGAAGTCGAAGTCCCACAGCGCAAGAAAGATCCCATCATCTTCAAGAAGGACGAGTGCCCGCGCGCCGGTATCTCGGTTGAGAAACTGGCCAAGCTGCGTCCGGCTTTTGAGAAAGACGGTTCAGTCACGGCCGGCAACGCGCCGGGTCTGAACGACGGTTCGTCCGCGGTGGTGGTCGCATCGGACAAGTATGTCGAGTCCAAGGGACTAAAGCCAATGGCCAAGATTATCGACTACGCCGTAGCCGGCACCGAGCCGAAGCGCCTCTTCTGGGCTCCGATCTACGCCGTCGAGAAGCTTATGAAGAAGATGAACGTCGATATCAACCACTGGGATCTGATCGAAGCTAACGAAGCGTTCTCTGTCCAGGCTCTGGCCGACGGCAAGAATCTCGGCTGGGATTGGGACCGTGTGAACGTCCACGGTGGTGCGGTTGCCCTGGGTCACCCGATTGGTGCCTCCGGTGCCCGTGTCTTGACGACACTTATCTATGCTCTGAAAGATCGCGGCCTCAAGACGGGTATGGCTACCCTCTGTCTCGGCGGTGGTAACGCCGTGGCTTGCGCGATTGAGATGGTTTAACAGAAAGTTCGCATTGCGGAGGTTATGAAATGAACGTTGACGACATCAAGACTATCACAGTGGTTGGTTCCGGCACTATGGGCAACGGTATTGCCCAGGTTGCCGCACTCACCGGCTACAATGTCAACCTGGTAGATATCAAACAAGAGTTCCTCGATCGCGCCATGGCCGTTTTGGCCAAGTCGATGGATCGTATGATCAAGAAAGAGAAGATCACTGAAGACGACAAGAACGCCGCCCTCGGTCGTATCAACGCCACCACCGATCTGGGTGCCGCCAAAGACTCCCAGCTGGTTATTGAAGCTGTCACTGAACAGCTGGATATCAAACTGGAGATCTTCGGCAAGCTCGAGGAGATCTGCGGTGATGACACTTACTTCGCCTCTAACACCTCCTCGCTGCCGATCACGAAACTGGCCGCCGCGACCAACCGTCCGGAGAAGTTCATCGGCATGCACTTCATGAACCCGGTTCCGATGATGAAGCTGATCGAAGTGATCCGCGGCATCGCCACCACCGACGAGACTTACGCCTTGATCGAAGAGCTGTCCAAGAAGCTGGGCAAGACTCCGGTGGAAGTGAACGACTATCCGGGCTTCATCGCCAACCGTATTCTCATTCCGATGATCAACGAAGCCTGTTTCGCCCTCATGGAAGGTGTCGGAACCAAGGAAGCTATCGACGAAGTCATGAAGCTCGGAATGGCTCACCCTATGGGCCCGCTCACCCTTGCGGATTTCATCGGTCTGGACGTATGTCTGGCAGTACTGGAAGTCATGCACGAAGGCCTCGGCGATCCCAAGTATCGTCCCTGCCCGCTTCTGAAGAAAATGTGCCAGGCGGGTTATCTCGGCCGCAAGACCGGACGTGGCTTCTACGACTACAGCAAGTAAGGAACTGTCATGGATTTCAAACTGTCTGAAGACGACCTTGAATTGAAAGAAATGGCGCGCGACTTCGCCGAGAAGCGCTTGTATCCCCATGCCGAAGAGTTCGACGAGAAGGGGGAAACCCCGGCCGAACTGATCGCTGAGTTGGGTGAGTTGGGCTATCTCGGTTTTACCGTGCCGGAGGAGTACGGCGGCAGTGATCTCGGAGCGGTCACCTTCATGGGTGTACTCGAAGAGATCTGTGCAGCCTCGGCCGGAGTGGGGATCCTGTTGTCGGTGCATTTGAGCCTCTGTTGTGAAATCATCAACAAGTTCGGCTCCGACGAAACCAAGAAGAAGTACTTGCCGGTCATGGCAACCGGTGAAAAGATCGGCGCCTATTGCATCACCGAACCGGATGCCGGCACCGACGTCGCCTCGCTCAGCACCACCGCTGAGGACAAAGGCGACCATTACCTCGTCAACGGTACCAAGACCTATGTGACCAACGGCGGATTCGCGGGTGTGTTTATCGTCTTCGCGAAGACCGATCCGGAAGCCGGCCGCAAAGGCATCAGCTGTCTGGTGATCGATGCTGACTCCGAAGGTATCAGCATTGGTAAGCCGGAGAAGAAGTGCGGCCTCAAAGCCTCCGACACTCGCGAAATCAACTTCGCCGATGTCAAGGTCCCGAAAGAGAATCTGCTCGGCGATTTGGGTTCGGGTTTGAAGATGGCTCTGACCATTCTTGACTCCGGTCGTATCGGTGTCTCGTTCCAGGCTTGTGGCGTGGGACAGGCGGCGCTAAACGAAGCTATCAAGTACTCGAAAGAGCGCAAGCAGTTCGGTCAGCCGATTGCCAACTTCCAGGCGCTGCAGTTCAAGATGGCCGACATGGGCACCAAGCTCGAAGCGGCCCGATTGCTGGCCTACCGGGCGGCAGCCATGAAGGATGCCGGCGAAAACATGGCCAAGGAAGCTTCCATGGCCAAGGTGTTCGCCTCCGAGGCGGCCAACTTCATCGTCAACGAGGCGGTGCAGATTCACGGCGGCTACGGCTACATGAAAGAGTACGCGGTCGAGCGGTATTTCCGTGACGCCCGCGTGATGATGATCTACGAAGGCACTTCCGAGGCCCAGCGCATGGTGATCTCGAGGGCCCTACTGAAGGATTAACATTGCTCGAAAAACATCAGTTAGAGTTTAGAGAGAGAATCCGGGCGTTTGCCCTTGAGAAGATAGAACCCGGCGCCAACAAGCTGGACGAGGAACAGCGGTTCCCGACCGAGTATCTGCCGCTGCTTGCCGAGGAAGGGCTCATGTCGATGCTCATCCCCGAGGAGTACGGCGGTAAGAAGGTCGACACCATCTGTTACTCGATCGCGGTCGAGGAGTTGTCGCGGATTTGTGGCTCCACCGGAATCACGATAGCTGCGCACAACTCGCTGGGGACTTTTCCGATTCTGGCCTTCGGTAGCGACGCCCAGAAAGAGAAGTACCTCACGGCGGCCTGTAAGGGAGAGCTGCTCGCGTTTGGTTTGACCGAACCGGATGCCGGCTCCGATGCCGGCGGCACCAAGACGATCGCGCTGAAGAAGGACGGCGAGTGGGTGATAAACGGTTCGAAGTGTTTTATCACTTCGGCGACCTATGCGCTGGCCACAATCAGCACGGCGCGCACGTCGGACGATCCCAAAGACCCGACCATCACCTGTTTCGTTCTCGAGAAGGAGATGGACGGTTACGAACTGGGGAAGAAGGAGAACAAGATGGGGCTGCGCGGTTCCGATACCGCTTCGCTGCATTTTGACGACCTCCGTTGCTCCGACGACTATCTGTTGGGGAAGATCGGCGATGGTTTCAAGCAGATGTTGATCACGCTCGACGGCGGACGTATCAGTATCGGTGCCATGGCGATCGGTCTGGCTCAGGGTGCCTTTGATTGTGCCCTGAAGTATTCGGCCGAGCGGGTTCAGTTCGGGAAGCCGATTTCATACAACCAGGCGATTCAACATCAACGGGCCGACATGGCCATGGAGATCGAAGCTGCCCGGTTGATGGTCCACGAGACCTCGCGCATGAAGGACGCCAAGGTTCCGTTCTCGCGCTACAGCGCCATGTGCAAGCTGTACGCATCGGAAGTGGCCAATCGAGTCTGCGCGAAGGCGATTCACATTCTCGGTGGGGTAGGTGTCATAACGGGCGCACATCCGGCCGAACGGTTGTGGCGTGATGTCAAGTTGTGCGAGATCGGAGAAGGCACTTCCGAGATCCAGCGCCTGGTCATCGCCCGCGACCTCTTGAAGTCGCTGAAGGACCAGTAGACTCACCTCAAGTGAGTCATTCCTGCGAAAGCAGGAACCCATCTTATCTTCGCAATCAACACAGGCCCCCGTCAGGGGGCCTGGTTCGATTTGGATTCAATCCTTCGGTTGTGATGTATGTCACCGAGGCACGGGCAGCTTCCAGTCTCGATCTAACTCTATTCTCGAAAAATGGGGAACAGGGACCCGGGTGATAGGTGTTTTTGACTAGAGTCCGTGGATGGTAACTCTTCTACGCGGACTGAGGAGCCGAAGCGGTCCGGTCGCATTGGGCGATTGTTGGCCGGGGCTCCAAACTAATCTCTTGTACCCTTGACAATAATGCGACTAGGAGAATTGATATGATCAAGGCGGTTTTCAGCGGGGCCGAAAGCGAACTGGTATCTGAGGCTCGAAGGTTAGCGCCAGAGGTGGCGGCGATGGTAGATTCGTATGCCCCGGAGATGGCCAAAGAGTACGATGACTTTCGACGGATCGATTTGAGTGATTGGTCTTTCTTCGGCACCGTTGCCGTTGTGTACACGGTGGTGCAGTTCTTTCCATCGGGTCGGGGTGATGCAGGACTCAAGAGCGAGTTCGAGTCGGCCGTTGCCGAGGGTCTGGAGGCGTGGGACCCCGCGGGGCTCCCCACGTATGAGAACATATCCAGTTTTGTCTCGGACATGATTCCCAGGCTGGATGCGGCGGTCGTCGATGAGAAGTCCAGGCCTATGCTTGCAAACGGAATGTGGCTGGTGCAGACCCTACTGGAAAAGGCTCCTGAATCGAAAGACGAGAGAGAGTTGATGAGAGGCCTTGGTGTATTCAGTCTCACACTAGGTTCTTTCATGTGGAATGCTTGGAGATGATAGCCTTTGTAGGGCGTGACTGTCTTCAGTTTCGCTATCTCGAATCCCAGAGCAAGCCCTGGGGAGCCCAATCCGAACCAATGCTCAATACAACCGCACTCCCAATGTCGCGATGAGTGACGAGCCGGTCCACTTGCCCTCCCGGTAGTGGTTGCTACTACTGTTCTGCATGTAGTACCACTGGGCTCCGACATGGATATGTCGAGAGAACTCGTATCCTGTCCCGACGAAGTATCCAATACCGTCATAATCACGACTTACAAGATCGTCATCGAAGGGATTGCTGATGACACTGCCACCGACACCCGCCTCGAAAAACCAGGAGGGAATCCCCGGCCTCACATAGTATGTCACCCCAGCCCCGGCCGTAGCGTGTTTGTCCTGAAGCAAGATCCCTATCGGTCCCAGAAGAAACAGCCAGGGGGAGGCCTCGCCGTAAGCGAATAGACGGACCGTGCCCTCCACCACGACCTGATTACTCACGCCCACTCCGACTCCGAAAACACTCCCAATACTTCCTTGATCCTTGGACCACGCCGTCGGCGACCAGGATTCGTGCTCGGCGTCCACCATCGACGTGCCGCCGCCGATGTCGACGCGTACTGTTAGCCCCTTGCGCTCGCCGGGAACTACGATGTCCTTGAAGAAATCTCCCATGGTGTACGGCTCGGCGAAGACAGCGCCCGATGAAGCCATCAATAGCGCGATGATCACCAGGGTTTTCATCACTTGCTCCTTGATATGAGAAATCGATTGATTGCCTTTGAACTACAGATCGACCTGAGACTCAGGCCCCGTGTACCCTAATATGGCTAATCATGTCGGTGTTGGCAATAGTCGACTGGAGCTTGTGGGGATGCGGCGCCGAGGACGGAACCGCCCTACGCAAGACAGAAGATGGATTCCTTTTTCAAGGGAATGACGGCCAGAAGGGCGCTCGTCTCTGTAGGGTGGAGTCTTCGACTCCGCCATCCTCTCTACAGAAATTTCATGATGGCGGATTGCAGGCAATCCACCCTACGAAGACTCATTGCCGCAAGGTATGATCCCAGGGCAAGTCCTGGGGCACCCAGAAAGGGATACTACTCACACGGCGCGGGTGGATCGCCGCCTCCGAAAGCGTAGTCGATCAGGTGGATCAAGTCGGTGATGTCAACACCACCGCTGCCGTTGATATCAACCTCGTCGATACAAACTGGCGGGGCACCGCCCAGGAACATCCACTGGATCATGTAGACGATATCCGAGATAGAGAGCGGCAACTCGCCGTCGTGATTGGCATCGCCGCGAATCTCGCAGCACGTGAAAGGATCGCAGCCGATCTCATACCGCCCAATCCAGGCGTTACACGGGCTGTTTTCCGGCATGCACGGGGAAGAGGCGGCCAACTGAAAGTCGCCATTGAGAGTGTCGCAGAACTGCGGGTCGGCTGAGAAGTTGTCGACCCAGGTTCCTGAGGAAGTATCATACCACACATTGCCGTCGGAGTTACCGAAGACGTCGTTGCATCTAAACGTGTGCCACAACGACCAGTGTGACCACATGCCATAGTGGCGGTTGAAGGCGATGATGTTATAGGCCATCAACAGCGAGTCGACACTCTTCTCACCGCCGGCCTTGGGCGGGTCTTCCTCAAATGTGAATCCGTCCAGCTCGTTCTGAACAACTGTGTTGTGGAGAATCTCGCCCTGTGAAACGGTGTAGAAATAGACGCCGCTGCCGCCGTTACCGCGAATCAGATTTCGTGACAACAGGATACTCGAGGGTGGCCAGACCATCTCGGCAATCACCACGCCATTCTCGGTATTGTCGCTGATCTCACACCATCGCACGTTTGGCTCGGAAAACAGCTGAGATTTAATGCCGCTGCAGTCGTTGCCAATAATGCGACAGTTGTAGATCCTCGGCGAGGAGGAGGAGTCGACCAGAATTGCCGCATTGTACTCCCAGGTCTTACCATAGGCGCCGGTGATTGTGAAGCCATCGATGGCCGAGTGGGCGTCCTCGCCCGAATGGAACCAGAATGCTCGTTGTGGGTTGCCCTCGGAGCCCTCGCAATCGATGATCGTGGACTCGGGTCCGCTGGCGCTAAGCAGCACGATTGGCTTGCCTTTGAAGTCTATGTTGCGGTTGCCATCACCGGAGTAGGTGCCGGAGGCAATAATCACCGTATCATGCGGATCGGCGGCATCGATTCCGGCCTGGATCGTGGGATAGTCATCAGGAACGAACTTCCAATCAGCGAAAGCTGAGGGGCTAAGCAGCAAGACGAGTAACAGGACAAGACAGGTACGCATGACGAATCTCTCCCGGTAATGTGGTTTGATCTAAATGTAGCGGAAACTGACGTTTTGTCAACGACCGTGAATCGACCCTTTTCCCTTGCGTCGTATCGCTCAACTTCATAACTTCCCGGCCAATGTGAGAACAAGACTCTAAGGAGATACACCATGGCCCAACAGGCTGTCGCTGCCTATGATCTACTAGTCCGCCCTTCCAAGAAATGGATGACCATCCCGATCCTGCTCGGATTCAACCTCCTTCTCGTAGCCTGCTCATATTTGACCGTCCACCTGCCGTTCTCACCGGTACCAATTACCGGCCAGACGCTGGGTGTGCTGATCGTGGCGATGGTTCTCGGGCGCGCTCGCGGTACCGCCGTCGTGGCCGCCTATCTCGCCGAAGGCGCCATGGGGCTGCCGGTCTTCGCCGGTGGCAAAGCCGGC
>Ga0180436_10001094_pt1 | contig 26999 bp, 23 predicted proteins | sample SS_ome_2_FD_132434 | JGI IMG/M metagenome (GOLD analysis project Ga0180436, IMG submission 132434) | Hypersaline lake sediment archaeal communities from the Salton Sea, California, USA - SS_3_S_2 metaG | ecosystem: Environmental > Aquatic > Non-marine Saline and Alkaline > Hypersaline >... | reverse complement strand
TGATCAATTCGTTATACTGGCGGACAAAGCGTTCCACGGCGTTCTCCTTGGGATGGCGGCTTGAGAACTACCATTTTCAGGGATGAACGCCCTTTTTGTGAACCCATTGACCACTGACCATTTTGGTTGCGGCCGTAGGCCGCGCTAGGTGGTCTGTGTCGATTCCTTCGGACGTGCAAACGACGCGGACGTCATGATTATGGACCAAATCCGTAAGTAGCGGCAACGTGATCACCGACTCGCGCGAGAGTCGGCTCAGCGAATACAAATAGAGTACCCGGAAGCGTCTCACGCGGGCCGCGGCGAGCATCTCCTCCAGACCGGCACGCGCCAGTTTCGTTCCGGAGATGGCGCAGTCCGAAAACTCCATGTCGCTGGATATGGCGTGCCCGTTGGCAGCTGCCTTGTTGCGGCACGCTTCTTGCTGATTCTCAATCGATTCGTCACGCTGATAATCGCTGCTAAAACGAGCGTAGCTCGCCGCACATGCATCGAGTTGCGAAGCGAGGAGTACCGGCGGTTGGCCGGCGTCTGTTGTCACAATACTCATTTCGTGAACCTCCGCCCGAAGGGCGTTTGGGAAGCGGCCGTCCGCGCGGCCCGATGTTGGCAGCCGCGCGACAGGCCTTCTATGCGGCCCGGGCGTCCATACCGGGGCCATTCAGCAGCCCCGGGAAAACCGGACGAAAACCTAACTTCCGCCCGGCTCGGCCGATGGAGGCGGGACGGGCTCTTGCCGTCGATTCAGCGCGCGGGCCGCTTGCCACTCGCCGTGCCATGCGGCGGCCAAGGCACGGCCCACGACCGCGGCAAACTGGGTTTGGGCGGGGGTGAGCGGGGACGCCGGAGAGGTTGGTTTCCCGGGGTGGAAGGCGTCGTCGCTGAGTGGCAACGGTCGATTGGTCATGTCTTTTTTTCCTGTTACAAAGAGGGGTGTTCTGGACTGCGACGGAAATAAACAGTGCGGCGCATTGCCCTGCGGGCCCCGTGGAGGACCCTCGATCCAGCCAACGAGAGGCGCGGGCTGATGGCGAGATTCAGGTTGCCCGCGATTCAGACCGCGCGCTATACTGATGAGGTCAGTCCACGCCCACTTGCCTGGAGAACGAGATGAGTATTGCTGATTCGAATCACTTCGGGACGATCACATTCAGTGCCCCGGAGCAGGTTGAACTGTCCTCACCCGGCGATCCCAGCCGGACAATTACCGTCGCGCGTCAGCGGGGCGAGTGGCGTCCGCCGGACCGGATTGCCGACCACGTATTCGATGGTTTCGCCGTACCGATCGACTGTTACCGGGGAAGCGATGGAATCCGGCGAATCATCCCAACTTGCAGCTTCGATGAACTGATCGACTTGGGTGCGGTCGGCGGGCTGGCAGTCCTGCACGGAATCCGCCGGATCGACGCGCAGACGGACCACAGCTACCGCGCCATGCACCTGATCCATCAATACGTCCGCGGCCGCTCCTACCGCAATGCGCGCGGAATGAAGGAACATCTTACGCGATGTTTCCAGCACTCGCGCGATTTGTACATCCGCGTTCCAAGTCGCGATATGGATAGCGAACGGAATGTCCTGCCGGATGGATTGGGGCGGACCAAAGCGGGAGACGGCCATGATTGGTCCGTAGCGGCGGTCACCGCGCGGGGTCGAGATGCCGCCAGCGAAGCGGGTCACGTCAACCCGACCAGTGACCGGGCCATTACCTTTGGCTTGTACGAGGCGGCGCGGCGTAATCCGCTAGATGTGGCACCGGAGGAGGTACCGCGATTGATTCGCTGCGCGCTGTTCCAGCTGGATGACACGGATGGCGACTTGCCCAGGAAGGAAGGCGGCGAACTCGACGACGACCTGATTGACGAGGTGACCAGAAGGTTGCTCGTGGCTATCCAAAAACACCTTGGTGATACACAGGAAGCGTTTGACCGTTGGTTCCTTGCGTCGAGCAATTCCGTGATCCGTCAAGTGGCCAAGCAGAAGAAGGCGCCCGGCGGAGAGTTGTCTCATGGCGTTGTTCGCCGCATCGTGCTGGAACTGGGTTGGCGAGCGTATGGCTACGTTGGGCAATGCGTGCATGCGATGATGCGAACGATCGCAAACGCCCTGCCCGAGCCGCTCGACGAGACCGAGAAGCGACTCTACGAACACATGCATGAGGCCCAGTCGTACTATGGCGGCCATCCCGCCGCGATGCTGGCCGAGCGGATGGGCCTATTGCGTCCGGCGGTGCTGGCGATCTGGGAGGAGCCGGACAATCGAGAGCACGTCCGTGTGTTGCACCGCATGCTGGAGTACTATGCCCACATGGCACGCAGCCGCCGGGAAGCGGATCGGCGCGGCAAAGGCAGGGTCGTCGTCCCACAGCCCTCGGCGATACCAGGCGATAAGATCGCTGGCTCTAATTGCCATGTGGAGCGGCAAGATGGTGTTGATGCCGAGAGAGTCGATGCGGGAGGCACCAGCGGTCGCCATCAGTTTCACGAGGCCGTCCACGCGATACAACAGGGTGACGAGGAAGACGCGTTCGCGATCGCCGCGGAGCGCATACGTCTTGTGGAAGAACTGGAGTGCCCAGAGGGATGCCGTGATTGGGAATACCGCTTGGAAGCTGCGGAAAGAGGCGAACAGCTTCGCATTCAAATGCGTTGTCGTTGCGGCGCAACCGACCAAGGGGTGTCGATCTCGTATGGGGAGTTTGCCGAGCTTGCTGCTGCGGAATTGGATTGGCGAAGGAGGGATCTGGACCCGGATAAGGGTGCTGAAAGCTAGGCTGTTCCGTCACTAAGATATGCCGCAAATCGGCTTGTTTTTAAGCACTGGACAGCTGCCTTCCACCATCATTTGCGAGCGGCATTTCCGCGCGAAAGTCCGCCGAGGGCGGGCTATCTTTAAGGTCATGCGACAGCTTCTCCAGCTGCTTGATCGCCTGACGAACCACGGGACCACAATAGCCGCGTCGCGGGGTTTAGCGTAATCGGCCGCGTCGATCGTATGCTCGGCCCGCCCGCCAGCCTTGGTAATCGGGCGGCGCCGGCTCGCCATGCGGTGTTGGTCGGACGTGAAGCCGTCCGTCCGGTTCTCGCCCACAGATTTTCTCGGCGCCGCTTCTGGCAGGTCTCCCCGGCGGTCAATCCCCCGGCATTGCCTGGCTTCTCGAACGTCGGGTGAATCGCACGGGGCTTCTCCTGAGCTTGGTCGGGGTTGAGCCTCGGGAGGTTTGGCTGCATTGACCATGGACCAATGACTTTCTCGCTAGCTCTAAATCGTGCCCCAGACGCCAGGAGGCGTCCGATCACCCATGACAGACCGGTCCAGCACGGCGGTGGCGAGGTTTTCGTCCGGATTTCCCGGGGTCCCCGGAGGGCGCAGTGGACGCCCGTGTTCAGGGGACTTGACAATGGAGAAGGACCGCCGCCAGCCTTGCCTCATCGGCAGCATCGATCAGGGCATCCGGACTGGCGGTCCCGAACGGCGATGGACTGCAATCTTCAAACAACCGCCGAGGCTGCCGCGTGTCTGGGCATTTCTAGGGCAACACTTTATGACTGGCTGGCCGATTCGGACGCCGGCACGTTGGTGATCCGCGGGCAGCCCGTAACGATCGACTACTATCAAGGTGGCCGCCGCGGACAAGGACGGATTCGAATCGACGCCCAGGAGATTGACCGGCTGCTGGAACTGACGCGGGTCCGCCCGCGGCCGGTTCGGCGCCGTCAGCCACCGGCGCGGCGCGAATACTATCCCGGGATCCACGTGGAACTGGGCGACCCGGGAGATTTGTGATTCAGGTTGGAGCCATACAAACATCCCCCGACGCTTGATAAACAAGGGAACAGCAATGCGAAGTCCGACGATTCCTCATGACGCTGAAGTCATTTGTACATTTGATCAACTCCGCGAGTTTCGAGACAGCTTCTTTCGGGGAGAACTGTCCTTTCTGGTCCTCGTTGGTCGGCCGGGCCTTTCGAAGAGCTGGGAGTTCAAGGACCAGTGTCGGCCACGACGGGGCAGCGATGGAACCGAGTTTGTGGTGGCGCACTATGTTCGCGGTAATGTGACGGCCGCGCGGGCCTATCGAATTGCATATGAACACCGCAACAAGCTCCTCGTGCTCGACGACGCCGAGCGAATATGGCGCGACCCCCATGGTCGCTTCCTCCTGCGCGACCTGACTGAAGGCACGGCGGAGAAGCGGGTCAGTTGGCAGGTAAACAACAAGGACTTCGAGCGCGACGGGATCCCGCAATCGTTTCACACGACGTCGCGTGTGTGCTTGATCATGAACCGCTTTGTTTTCGGCGTGGACGAGGAGTACGACGCGATCATCGACCGTGCCCACTTTGTCTACTTCGATCCAGCACCCCTGGAGATTCACAAGAATGCCGCGCTGTGGTTCTGGGATCAGCAAGTCTACGATTTCATCGGTCGGCACTTACCAATCATCGACCACGGCAAGCTCTCCTCGCGAACATATACAAAGGCGTACGAGCGAAAATCCAAGGGTGACTGGCAGGAGTTCATCTCTCGCCGGTGCTTCTCTCAGTCGAATGAGAGGTGGGTCCGCGCGTTGGAGCAGGATCCACAATACACTACAGTGGCCGATCGGGTGGCTGAATTCAAGCGTCGGACCGGCTGCAGTCGCGCCACGTACTTCAGCATCAAGAAGGCCCTTGGCGTTGACTGCAAGAGGGGGGCCGGCGAGGTGCCGACCTACCAGCGCCGCAGGCTCCAGACCCCGAGGGCGAAGCGAAGGCAGCAGCCGAAAGGAGGCAGCGCGAAGCCGAGCGGCGGCGCCTCAAGGACAAGGAGGAGCGGGAATACCGCGATCTGGAGCAGCGCTACTTCGAGGATGACGAAGAGGACGATGACCAGAAGGAGGGTGAGTGACCGGGTGCCATTTCGCTGGACTTTGGACTTTTCGGATGGCAGTCCAAAGTCCAGGATAATAGGCTGGAACCGCAGCGGACTACAGTTCGGCCGCCGAGCACATCCCGAAGGGGAAGGGCCAACCGGCCAGGATAATCCCGTGCTGCCCGCGTTCAGCCGGAGCAACCGCGGGCCACGGCCGATCCACGTTTGGGACCCCGTGTTTTCCGCTCCACCGATCCGCGACGGGCATTGAGAACAGCGAATGCCAGTAAGCCGGACTGCGGGATCAAGCAGACCAAACCGTCGGTCGCCGAAATGCTCCACCAAGCCAACGAGGTTCATGGCGGCATCGATGGTTGGCCGCCGAAGGCACTGCTCCGCTGAGAAAAGAATGCTCCGCCTTCAATCCACCGGCTCCACGCCGATGGCCGCCCAGAGCGGGTCTTGATAGTATTGGCCCCACTCGCGTCCGTAGTGATCGAAGGCCACCTTCGGCGTATCGCCGATCAGCTCGGCCAGCGTCTCGATCGAGCAGCCCACCCCGCCGTTCCAGTAGCCGGAGAGCATCCGGTGGGCGAACGTGTGGCGGCAGGTGTAGGTCGAGTAGTGCGACCGGACCGGATCCTGTTCCCAGCCTAGCTTCGCCCTGCTCCGGCGGAATCGCTCGCCGCCGGTGACTTTCTTCCAGGGATTGCCTTGGGTATTTCGAAACAACGGCACCTCGGAACCTGCCGGCGCGGTGGTCATGAGCCGCCCCGTCAGCTCGGCGACATCTGACCGGATCGGGATCTTCCGCGTCTTCCTGGTCTTCGTCGAGTACACCCGCCACATCATCCCCCGGTCGGTCTCCTCGACATCGTCAGCGGTGATCCGGGCCAGCTCGCAGAATGGGCGCAGGCCCGTGTGGATCGCCGCGAACAGGAAGTCGCCGAACACCTCGTCGGTGGCGTCGTACAGCGCCGCCTCGTCCGCCTCGCTGAATGAATGCAGGCGGGGGCGTGACGATCGCTTCTTCACGCCCTTCAGGTGATGGCTTACATCATGGCGGTCACGCACATAGTTGAACGCCGCCAGGACAATCGTCAACGCGTTGCGTCGCGTCACCGGCGAGTGCCAAGCCGTCTGACTTTCGCTCCAATGCTCCAGGTGACCCTTGGTCAACTGAGAGACCGGCAGGGAGCCACAATATTCGCAGAGCTGATTGAGTCGGCGCTCGACCTCGTCCCGGTAGCCTTTGCTGATCGTGCCGCTTGCCACCCGACCCCTGCAGTAGGCGATGTACTCCGAACAAACGCGGGCCACCAGCCACTCATCCTCTGGCGCCGGTTCGGCCTCGGGGCGCCACTGCCCGGCGACCTTCAACCGAGCCAGAGCCAGATCGGCTTCCTGGCGATTATCTTGACCGCGAATTCGCTTGCCATCTCCGTCGCACAGGGGAACCCGGCGCTTCGTGCCCGGTGGGGTGAAATACCAACTATCCGTTTGCCGCCAATACCATGCCGAGCCGCGTGGCCGGCGACGCTTGCCTGTAGCTGCCATGTGCTCGTCCTTTCATCCGCTCGTCCCGGACAATTCGTTAACCGCCGGATCTTCGTCGATTGCCTCCCCGGTTGCGTCCCCCTGCCGTCTCTCCCACCGCCGCCCAGAGCGGGTCTTGGTAATGCTGGCCCCACTCGCGTCCGTAGTGATCGAAGGCGACCTTCGGCGTATCGCCGATCAGCTCGGCCAGCGTCTCGATCGAGCAGCCCACCCCGCCGTTCCAGTAGCCGGAGAGCATCCGGTGGGCGAACGTGTGGCGGCACGTATAGCACGAGTAGTGCGACCGGACCGGATCCTTGTCCCAGCCCAGTTTCTTCTTGATGGCGATGAAGCGCACCACCCCGGTGCCCCGCTTCCATGGATCCCCTTTCGTGTTGCGGAACAGCGGCTTTCCTGAGCCTCTCGGCGCCTCCTCCATCAGCTTGCGAGTCAACTCCGCCACCTCAGGCCGCACCGGGATCTTGCGGGTCTTCTTCGTCTTCGTCGAATAGACACGCCACATCATCCCCCGATCGGTCTCCTCGATGCCGTCGGCCGTCAGCCGTGCCAATTCGCAGAAGGGCCGCAGGCCGGTGTGGATGGCGGCAAAGAGGAATTCGCGAAACCGATCTTCCGTGGCGCCATAGACGGCCTGTTCCTCTTCCGCGCTCAATGACTGCAAGCGAGGTTGCGATCGGGGCTTCTTCAATCCTTTCAGCGGGTTGGTAATCCCGTGCATCGTCTCGGCGCGGTTGAACGCCGCCAAGACCACCGCGATCACACCTCTTCGCGTGGCCGGACTCCGCCACGTGGTGTGCTTCTCGATCCATTCCTCGATGTGTGCGTTCTTCATTGCGGCGACCGGCCGCTTGCCGCAGTACGCGCTGAGATCGTTCAGCCAATTGACCGTGTTCTCTCGGTGCGACTTGCTGATCGAACCGGCCGCAAGCCCCCGCTCGCAGTACGAGATGTACTCCGAGCAGACCTTTGCCACCAGCCAAGGACCGTTCGTTTCCGATGTATCGTCCGCCCAGGAAAGCTTTTCTCTGGCCAACGCTAGTTCCGCGGCGTCCTTGCTCTCCTTGCCTCGGATGCGTTCCCCCTGCTCGTCAAAGAGTGGCATGCGTTTCCTGGTGCCGGGCATCGTGTAGTACCAGCAGTCGGTCTGCTTCCAGTGCCACGCCGACCCGTGCGATTGCCGCCGCTGCTTTCGCCTTCGTCCCATCGATCTCGTCCTCCCCAGCCCGTTCTTGGGCTTGCCACGCGCGTTGACTGATCAGCGCGTCCAAGGCATACTGGAACATCGTTACCCGCACGACGCTCCCGGATCGCGGAGCCCCGTCCCTCGCCAGACGCGTTCTGGCGTTTGTCCCACCAGCCCAAGGCGAGAAAACCATGCAGCTAGCAGCCCAGGCGCCCCGCTTAGAGCCCCCAGAAATACTAGTCGCTTTACTACACAGAATAGCTACACTAACTCTTACCATATCCACCGGGTTCTTGTCAATAGGGGCGTTAAAATGCGAAGCAAAGGCCCCGAAACCTAGTGTGCCAAATATCGTACTAATACTTGCCGACGACATGGGCTGGTCCGACCTGGGTTGCTACGGCAGCGAAATCGCTACCCCGAATCTCGACCGTCTGGCCGAAAGCGGAATCCGCTTCACCCAGTTCCACAACACGGCGAAGTGCTTCCCTTCGCGGGCATGCCTATTGACCGGGCTCTACGCCCAGCAGTGCGGCATGGCCCGAGGTCCGGGCTCGTTTGGCCCCTGTGTTACTTTGGGCGACGTGCTCCGCGCGGCCGGCTATCGCACCTTGGCGGCGGGAAAGCACCACAGCAAGGACAACCTCTACGACATGGGGTTCGATCGCTACTTCGGTCTGCGCGACGGTTGTTGCAACTACTTCAACCCCGGCAAGCCGCGCCCCGGCGAGGGCATTCCGTCGCAGAAACGACCGCAGCGCCGCGCCTGGTGCATCGATGATAAGACGCTGGTCCCATACACGCCCGAGGAGAAGGACTTCTATACCACGGACTATTTCACGAAATACGCAGTCGACTATCTGGATGAATATGGGAAGGAAGACAAGCCATTCTTCCTCTACTTGGCCTACACGGCCCCGCACGATCCGCTTCAGGCATGGCCGGAGGACATCGCGAAGTATGCGGATCGCTACGTGAACGGCTGGGAGAAGCTCCGCGGCGAACGGTACAAGCGGCAAGTGGAAATCGGGCTGATCGATCAATCCATGCCGCTATCGGAGCCGACCTATCGCGATTGGGAGGGGCTCAACGCGGCGAAGAAAGAAGAGGAAGCCCGCAAGATGGCCGTCTACGCGGCGATGATCGACCGCATGGACCAGAATATCGGCAAGGTGCTAAAGAAGATCGAGCAACTTGGCGAGTTGGAGAACACCCTCGTGCTGTTCGCCTCCGACAACGGTTGCTCGGCCGAGGTCGCCCGCGGCAAGACGTCCACCGGGCCGATCGGCAGCATGACGCGCTGGGCCTCGCTCGGACGCGATTGGGCCAATGCTTGCAACACGCCTTACCGCTATTTCAAGAACTACAGCCACGAGGGCGGTATCTGCACGCCGCTGATCGCCCACTGGCCGGCCGGTATTCGCCAGCCCGGACGCATTTCGGATCAGCCGGGCCACTTCATCGACATCATGGCCACGCTTGTCGACGTGGCCGATGCCGAGTACCCCGCCGAACACGACGGCCGCCCGATACCGCCCTGTGAGGGAACAAGTCTGAAGCCGATCTTCGACAATCAAGGACGATTCGAACGCGAGCCGATCTTCTGGCAGTGGTCGCGGGGAAAAGCCGTGCTCAAGGGGCGATGGAAGCTCGTCTCCTGGGGCGGAGACTGGGAACTCTACGACATGGAGAAGGACAAAACGGAAACGAACAACTTGGCCGAGAGCCATCCGGAAGTCGTCGCCGAACTGAAGTCGCTCCACTCCGCTTGGCTCGACCATTGCAAACGAAGCGGTGGCTGATCGATCGCCTTAACTGTTGTTGTCACATCAACTGGAGATAACCCGCCATGCCCGCCTTCCATCCGGCTGCGACACGCGGACCGATCCTTGCATTAGCGCTTGCACTAACCATTTCCGCCTCCTCGGCGTGTGCGGAAGACGGCTGGACTCGGCTGTTCAATGGTCGCGATTTGCAGGGCTGGACGGTCAAGTGCCGGCCGAAGGATCGCGCAAAGCAAGGCTATTGGCGGGTCGAGGATGGCGCGATCACCGCCCGCACGCCCAAGGGCAGCCGACACGACTATATCTGGCTGGTGGCCGACGGGGAGTACGCCGATTTCGAGTTGCGGATGCGTGTGCAAACCCGCCCGGCCTACCCCGGCAACAGTGGCGTGCAGGTCCGCAGCCGCTACGACGCGGAGCGGGGTTGGATGCATGGCCCGCAAGTGGACCTGAACCCGCCTGGCCCGTGGCGTAACGGGTTCATCTACGACGAGACGCGCGGCGTGCAGGTGTGGCTCTGGCCGGACGTCGGCCGCCCGGCTAACGCGAAGCCCAAGCACGCCCCCGAGGGATGGAAGTGGCGACACGCCGACGGGAGTCAGGCCAATGGGGTGGCGGCGAGTGCGGGCGACGCCGGTGGTGAAGAAGGGCAGGGCGACGAGGCCGATGTTTGGAACGATGTGCGGATCGTCTGTCGGGGAACGCGGATTCAAACGTTCATCAACGGCGTGCCGGTGGCCGACTACGATGGTGCCGGCCGGCTGGACGACGAAGCGCATCGACGTCACAACGTGGGCATGCGGGGGAAGATTGCCCTACAGATTCACCCCGGCGGCCCACTGCTGATCCGCTTTAAGGATATCGAACTGAAGCGCTTCGATGACTGAAGCGGATCGATGCGGCGGAATGATCGCCAAGCTTCATCCCATCGGGCCATGATCCCGGCAGGGCGAGGCTCCGGCCGAGTCCCGAAAATCGTGTGCCCTGGCCTTCACCTCACTTCGTGAAGGGAACGCCGAGGTCCTTGCAGATCTTGCGGGCGAGTTGATCGACAATCTCGGAATGCCTGGGAATGGAGGAGCGTCTATTCTGGCTTGGGTTGGTCCACCACGAATGGTTGCCGCCCTCTCGCACAAAGACGCAGCCCTGCTTCCGCAGGTGTTTGAGAAGAGCCGACCGCTTCATAGGACAAGCTCAACTTCCTTGTAGCCTGACGCCGCGGCGTCGATTGCCTCGTCGCGGTTGAACTGCAAGGCTTCGCGGAGCGCGTTGCGCAGACCCTCGAGGAGTTGCTCCTCCGAGCGCTCCTGGCAGTTAACGCCGGGGACCTCCTCCACCCATCCGATCCACCAGTCCCCTACCTGCTTCGTGACCGCCGTATAGGTGTTTGCCATTGTTCATCCTCCGATCGTCATCCTAGCATTGATAGCCGGCCTTGTCGATGCATTCCGCGGGTGCCACCGGCTGCTGGCCAGCGAGTGCCCGGAGCGCGAGGCTCCGGCCGAGTCCCGTAGATCATGCATGCCGTGCATGACGAATGGTCTTGTCAGGTGCGGGGTACCCGGCCCACTTGGCTACGCACTTGGACCCCGTGGTTGCGTTGCTGTCGCGTTGAGCTTTGTCCGATTTGCCAAGCGCGGCGCATGGTCCTTCTCCGATGTCTTCAACTTGTTGAAGAGGCGTCGCAGGTCATGGTCACACTCGGCGGCCAGACCGTCCTTGATTTCCCACAGTTCCTTGAGAATGGGGTCAGCTTTCATCGTATTCTCCCATCAGTTCCTCCGGCACGCAGATCTCCGGACAAGCGTAGCCGCGGTCGAGGCAAACGGAATGCACGATCGGTTTGGTTTCCGCGTTGTCGATATGTCGGCAGTTCCAGGTCAATAGGTAGTCCATGGCGTGAACTGCCGCCAACGCGATGTGCGTTGCGTCATCCTTGGCCGAAGGCGGCAGGGCACCTTCGGCAATCAACGCGGCAGCCAACGCGTAGGCCTCCTCAACGATCTCCAGCAGCGGCAGATTGCCAAGTGCCTCGATCCGGCGACGAGCGGCCCGTGGATCGCCTCGTCTGGCTTCCTGGTCCACCAGCGACGAAATGAACAGCTCGAACCGCGCCCGGCGTGTATCCCACCACTCCCGTGTTACTTGCTGGCGAGCGGTGGCCACGAGGTCGCCGGTGGGGCGCGCGGTCAAGTAGCTCAGAACGGAGGTTTCCACGTCCTCCGTTTCCATTCCGTTATCGTACCACTTCCGTGGGTGGTTGTCAGCTTCTGGCGGCAACTTAGCGTTTTCCGACACAGCCTGGCACTGCCACACGACGATGTCCACTCGGCGAAACCGATCTACCATATCGGCCGTGGCAAGGGATTCCCGCCAGCAAGTGCATGTCCACGACGCGTCGCGCAAAAGAACAGCCCGCGCCGAGCAGGTCGGCGCGGGCTGTGTGGTTCTGCTTGCTGGGTCGCAGTGAACCCAGCCCTCAGGTGAGGCGTTTCTAACTTACACGCAATCATTGGCCGGTCGAGGCCAGCGTCTCAGTCGGCAGCGTGTTGAAGCCGAAAGCGACCGACTCGTCGGCGCCCGCGGTGAGCGTGATCTTGCGGACGTCTTCCATCCACTTGCCGTTGCGGGGGACCTGGGCCCGAACCTCATACTCGTACTGATAGCCGGGCTTCAAGCCGTAGGAGACGAACTGACGGCGACTGCCGGTGCTCGTCGTCTCGTGGCCATTGACGAACACCCGCGCGTCGTGCGGCACCCAGACGGTGATCAGGGCGCTGTTGTTCGCCGTGGGTGTGGTGCTGGTGCCCGGGGTGCTCGGCTGGAGCGGGTCGAAGTTGAAGTTCGGCTGGTTCAACTCGTTCGACGGCGTGTTTGGCTGCGGCTCGGGCGGCATCTGCAAGGGGACGGATGGCTCCATGTCGCCGGGCTGCGCTGGAGCAGTGGATTGCTCGGCAGGAGCCGATTCGGCCGGAGCTGGTTGCGGGGTCGCCGGAGCCGACTTCTGGGCCGGCGTGGGTTGCTTGGTTGCCTCGCGCGGCGCGGCGCTCGGCTCCTCATACACCACCGGGTAGTCGTTGTACGAAACGGTGTAGGCGTACGACGGTGTCGAATAGCAGCCGTAGTACCAACGATACCGGCCGAACAACAGCCGGCGGATCGGGCCGGGACGCCAACCGACGTAGTAGCCGCAGCTGGTTGTGCTGCAAGGATCGCAGTAGCTCGTCGTGTAGCTGTAGCATGGAGTGTAGCACGGAGTGTAGCACGTGCTATAGCACGGCGTATAGCAGGCCGAATAGCACGGCGTGTAATACGTCGAGTAGCACGGCGTGGGATAGTAACGATGCCAGAAAGCGCGGGCATCCGTACTGGCAATGGTAACCACCGCGGCCACCACCGCAACGCACAGCGTCGACCGGAGCATTTTGTTCCTCATAATGACTTTCTCCCTCTGCTGAAAATTGTTGACCTTCATCACGCGTCAGATGGCTTATGACTATCCAACCCTAGCTTGCGGGCGCGGGTTGGGCAGGCGGGCGCCCCGCGCCCGGGCGGCAAGGTGGAGTGATCCACTCGCACCGCCGAAAGGCTTCGGTCGCACGGCGCAAACGCCCCGGCAAAACCAGACCCGGCAACAGTTTGCAATCGTCCGACTCTTGCGCGATTTTACTTCTCGCCGGATGAGAAATCAAGCAGCCTGGGGCGATTGTGCGAGATCGGCGGAATATGCGTTCATGATTGGAGGGGGGAATTGGCAGCCGGATACGGCGAAAATATCGCAAGTCTTTTTGTTTCAATAGCTTGCGGCTTGCCGCCGCCTGCTCGGCAATGTCGGCGGTCCAGCGGCTGTCAGCAGTCCTCCCCGGGGCAGAGAGGCGGGCGAGGAAGCCCAGGGGGAAGCACGCGGAGAAGCCTGTCCCCATTATCCCGCTGACATTAGAATGCACCGCATGGATGTCCGCACATGGGCGGGGCGGATGCCCTGGTCGATTCCGCTAACCGCCATCACCTTGATGCTCATCGGCTGGCTGGCCATAGCCCGCGCCGAGAATCTGCTGGGGCTCGCGGGCCGATATGTCGATCGGCAAATGGTCTTCTCTGGTGTCGCCGCGGCCGCCATGTTGCTGGTGACCGTGGTGAACTACCGCGTGTTGATGCGTTGGGCGTATGCGATCTTCGCGGCCACGCTGCTCTTGCTGGTAGTCGTCTACTTCTTCCCGCCGATCAATTACGCCCAGCGGTGGATACGCGTGGGACCGCTCAGCTTGCAGCCTTCGGAGTTGGCGAAGGTGGGCTTCGTCTTGGCACTGGCCCGATATCTAATGCACCGAGAGAGCTACCGGCGATTGCCCGGCTTGTTGCCGCCGATGGTGATCGCTTTGTTACCGATCGCTCTTATTCTGCCCGAGCCCGACTTGGGTACGTCGCTGGTCTTTTTGCCTGTGCTGTTGGCCATGCTCTTCGCGGCCGGGGCACGACGGATCGATTTGGTGGCGGTGGTGGCGGTGGGCATCGTGCTGCTGCCCGTGCTCTGGCTGGGCATGAGCACCGAACAGCGGAGTCGGGTGACCGCCCTGTTCGATCAGCCTCCGCCGGGCGTGCGCCCCAGCGACGACGCCTACCACTTGTATCAAGCCAAACGTGTGCGGGCAATGGGCGGCTGGTGGGGAAGCGCCATCGCGGGCGAGGCGACCGAAGATCGGGCCGTGTATCGCCTGCCGCACGCGCACAGCGATTTCATCTTCAGCGTGATTGGCGAGCGGTATGGGCTGCCGGGCATGGGCATGGTGCTGGCGCTCTACCTATTTCTGATTGGGCGAGTGCTGATGGTGGCCGCGGCCACACGCGAGCCGTTTGGCCGGTTGATCGCCGCTGGCGTGGCCGCGCTGTTCGCCGTCGAGGTGCTGATCAACACGGGGATGACCGTCGGTCTGCTGCCGATCACCGGGCTGTCGCTGCCATTGGTCAGCTACGGCGGTTCCGGCCTATTGGCTCACGCTTTGGCCGTGGGGCTGGTGCTGAACGTGGTGCAACACCCGAGCTACGAGGTGGGTCCGGAGCCGTTTCGATATGCCGTGACACATTGAAATCGGCACAAGGCGACGCCCCGGCGGACACGAACGGAAGAGCAGGGCTCCCGCTGGACCTCGATCCTCGGCGGGTACTCCCCGGCCGTCGCCTTGTCCTTCTGAACTTGAACTGGCGGAACGGCTTCGTCCCTAGCGGCGCCGCTCGACCCGTGCCTCAGACATTCACCTCCGCCTCGCCCTGCAAAGAGTCGGCGTAGCGAAGGCGGATCGGCTCGACCTGCTCGGCGACAAACTCATCCACTTGCTCCGGTGCCCGACCGACAAAGTCGCGTGGATTCATGAGCGACTCGAAGTCGAGGCCGGCGAACGCCGGGTCGTTGCGGAGCCGGTCAATCAAGTCGTTTCTGCCGCCCTCTTGCTTCACCACGGCGGCGGCTGCCTGGCTGTGTTGACGAATCCGCTCGTGCAATTCCTGGCGATCGCCACCGGCCGAGACGGCCGCCATGAGGATGTTCTCGGTGGCCATCATTGGAAGTTCGGCCTGCAAGGCGGCGGCGATGACTTTGGGATAGACGACCAGTCCGGCGCAAACATTCTGGCAGAGGATCAGCACCGAGTCGACGGCGAGGAAGGCTTGCGGCAGCGTGAGCCGTCGGTTGGCGCTGTCGTCCAAGGTGCGTTCCAGCCACTGGACGGCGGCCGTCTCCACAGCGCTGGATTGCAGCGAATGCACAAACCGGGCGAGCCCGCAAATGCGTTCGCTCCGCATGGGGTTGCGTTTGTAGGCCATGGCGGAGGAGCCGATCTGGTCGCGTTCGAAGGGCTCCTCGATTTCCTTGCGATGGGCCAGCAGACGCAGGTCGGTGGCCATCTTGTGGGCGCTGGTGGCCACGCCCGACAGCGCGGCGAGCACCTGGGCGTCGACTTTTCGGGGGTAGGTTTGTCCGGTGACGGCGTATTCCTCATCGAAGCCCAGCTTCCGCCGGACCAGTTCGCCCAGTTGCCGCACCTTTTGGTGATCGCCGTCGAAAAGGCTGAGGAAACTGGCCTGGGTACCGGTGGTGCCCTTGACGCCGCGGGCTTTGAGTTCGCTGAGCCGTGTTTCGATTTCCACCAGATCGAGCACGAAATCGTATGCCCACAGGCAGGCCCGCTTACCCACGGTGGTGGGTTGCGCCGGCTGGAAATGGGTGAATGCCAGGCAAGGCAGATCGCGGTATTCGGCGGCGAACCGCGCCAGGCGGTCGATTACCGTGGCGACCCGCGCGGCCAGCATTTGCAGTCCGTCGCGTAGCAGGATCAAGTCGGTGTTGTCGGTAACGAAGCAACTGGTCGCACCCAGGTGGATGATGCCTCGGGCCTCGGGACAGGCGTCGCCGTAGGTGTGGACGTGGGCCATCACGTCGTGCCGAAGGCGGCGTTCATACTCGCGGGCGGCCTGGAAGTTGATCTCATCGACCTTCGCCCGAAGTTGCTCCAACTGCTGCGTTGAGATCGGCAGGCCGAGTTCGGCTTCCGCTTCGGCCAGTGCTACCCAGATGCGTCGCCAGGTGCCGAACTTGCGTCGCGGGCTCCACAGCGCGCTCATCTCGGGGGAAGCGTAGCGGGCGATTAGCGGATTGTTGTACTGGCTAAGTGGATCGGGCATGGGCTGGTCTTGGTTGCAAGGGGAAGAAGGTCTCAGTCGCGCGCGACCTTGCGTGTCGGTGTGCTACAAGCGACGCGCGAATTCCTCGCTGGTTCACTGGCCGGGTGTGATCGGGCCTGAAGGAACTGGCTGGCCTCGGGCGCAAAAACTACTCCGGGAAATCGGTGAGTTCGACGAACATGCGGGCCACGCGCTGAAGTCCCTGGCGATCGTCCGGATCGAAGCGGCCCGGCGTTTGGCTGTCGAGCTGCAAGACACCGCGCACGTAGCGTTGGTCGAGCAGCGGGGCGACGATCTGCGAAACCGGGGGCTCATTTTGCGCGGCGGAATGGCCGTTTCCGTCGATGGCCCGTTCGTCGGGTCGCAAGTCGTCGAGGGTAATCACTTCGCGGCGCGCGGCGGCCATCCCGCAAACGCCCTGGCCGATGGGGATGTGTGTCGAGGCGGGGCGCCCTTGGAACGGCCCGACGACCAGTTCATCGCCCCGTCGCATGTAAAACCCGGCCCATTGGATGCGCGGCAGATTGAAATAGACCAGCGAGGCTGCCAGGGCGGCGTTGACGACGAAGTCGCGCTCGCCCTCGAGCAACTGCTCCATTTGATCCAGCAGGCACTGGTATTGTTGTGGCTTGGTCGTTGACATGGTTGACACGTTATGTTGTGGGTTCCTTGGAGCCGCGCACCGCGCCGGCCAGCTTGCGTCCCAACTCCGTGGCTTGATCCAGCAACGCTGCTTGATCCTCGAAGCGTTGCACGCCGACCGAGTCGACCGATGCGACCGGACCATGGACCATGCGGATGCCGCTTACGGCGCAGCTATCGCCATGGCCGCAGCGGATGCACGGCACGTTGCCCACCAGGACCATCGTGCCGAGCAGGTCCAGGCCTTCCTCAAGGGCCCAGAATTGGATCTGCGCCCCGGCCGTTTCGGCCGCGGGAGGCAGGTCGTCGGTTTCGGCCGGAAAGGCGGTGGTGATGACCGCCACGCCCGGCTTGCCGCGATTCCCGCCCGTGCGATGCCGGAAACAGTACATCCGCTCCATGAAGGCTTTGGTTCGAGCGTCCAAACTGCTGTAGGGGGTGAACGCTCCGAGTACGAAGCCGGCGGCGTCGCGAAACTGCTCGGCCAGCCGCCGACCGTCGTCGTCGATCACGCACTCGTTGTCCTTCACGCATCCCAGGCACGCCCGGCACGGCTCCAGGTGCAATTTGCTCAGCTTAACGAACTCATGGTCCAGGCCGGAACTAGCAAGAATGTGCCGCACCGCCCGATCGGTGTTGCTATCGGGAATGGGACTCCCGCTGATGCCGAGGATCTTCTCGTTGTTGGACATATCACTGAACCTATATCGCTGAACTGGCGCCGCTGGGAGTGTGAGTCGGTGCGAAATGGCCGGTCGACCCTGCCCGCGAAAGGCAACCTTGGCTGCTGCTGTCACATATTCGTCAAATCATCGGCCGAGCCGGTGCCGGTGAGCCGGTCCATTGCTTGGGCCAGCTCTCCAGCGTGCTGTGGCTCGGTAGTGTAAACACGGCAGATGCGGAAGCTGATCGCGATCCGGCGGAACAACTCCCGCTCGTCGAGTTGCAGGATCCGCCCGCCGACCGGCTCATACAAATAGTTCTGCCCGGCCGCCGGGACATGGGCCCCCGGCCGGTGGACGTGCCGGGCCGTGTCGACCCGCAGCGGGATGTCACGAAGCTCGGGGGGCAACGAGTCGCGCACGGCCGCCTCAAAGGTCATCGGATGCGCGAACACGCTACTGTGTTCCGATTCGCCAGGAGCAAAGAAGATCGTCCGCTCGCAGGCCATCCGCCAGCGAATCTCCCGGCCGAGCAACTGACGCCATCGATGCCCCAGGTCTTTGGTTTCGGGATCATCCGAGCGATGCCAGCGGGCCACCTCGCCCAAGAGCGACCACTCGGTGAAATGCTGATAGGCTTCGAGATGCTCCCGCGGATCGCCGGGGAACAGGCGTTCGCGGCTCTCGGCAAACAGCTCTTGCAACGAAAGGTCGATTGCCCGCACCGTCCGGTGAAAATAAATCGCCCGGAATAAATCGGCCCGCACCGAGATGAACTGCACCAAAGCCGAGAGCCCCCGCTCGTGGATCGTCAGTCCCTGCGGGCTGAAGAAACTGTAGTGGAGCAAGCGATCGATGTCGAATGCCCGCGTGCTGTAGCCCGACATGTAGGCGTCGCGGAGCACGAAGTCCATGTTGTCGACCGTGTACAGACCGCTAAACAGGGCTCGAAGCAGTCGGAGCCATTGTGGCAGGTGGGGGTCTTCGCGGCGCGGACGGGTAATCAGCAGCATGATCTGCTCGGGGTCGAGCGTCTCGTCGTCCGCCAGGAGGCTATTTGGGTTCCGTCGAACGCCGCGGATCAGTTCGGACAGATCGCGGCGGATGATCTCGGCGCCGAGCGTTTCGTGGGTTAGGTCCCAGTGGGTGAGGAAGTGCGAGTCGAAGAAATGGCCGAACGGCCCGTGGCCCACGTCGTGCAGCAAGGCGGCCATGCGGGTGAGCGACTCGACGTAGCCACGCGAGGGGACATCCGGGCAGACCTCCGCCAGACTGTCGTACAGTACGTCGACCGCCCGGCTGGCCAGATGCATCGCCCCGAGGACGTGCTGGAAGCGGGTATGTTCGGCGGTGGGGAAGACCCACCAGGCGGTCTGGAGTTGGTGGATTTGGCGCAGCCGTTGGAGCCAGGGGTGGTCGATCAGATCCTGCTCGGCCACCTCGCTGGGGCTGAGTCCGTCGCGCGGCGTGAAGGGAATATAGCCGTGGATCGGGTCGTGGCTCAGGCTTTCGTGACGGAAGTCGCGTATCATGCGAGACATTATGCCCGGCACGGGACGTCCTGGCGAGTGGGTATGTCGGCGTTGGGGTGCGACCGAGCGAACTGGTCGCCCCCCAAAGGGAGGCGGCCGCCCGCATTCCTTGCCTAAATTAGCTGATCCGTCTAGCGTCCGGGGGCAAATGCGTTTAGACTAACGGCTTGATTTTGCCGGCTTTTTCATCCGCTGCCACGCAGACGCAAGCGGCGGGGATTCGCGGTATCATGTGAAGTGGTCAAATCCTCGGCAGTCAATTTTCTAAACTTGGCGGGCCCTCGGGCGCTGCGGGATCAGGCCTTCGGATGCAGAGGCCCTGGGATTTCCGACACCCGAACCACAACGCGACGCGGATGGATGCCGTGACTAATCGGACGAGAATCGAGCGACCGTAACTGAAGGAGAAGCAACGTGTTGCGCCCATTTCTGTTTTTGACGACGCTGAGCGGCCTACTCCTGACCAGCAGCCCTGGCTCTCTGGCAGCCGAGTTCAGTAGTGAACGACTCCTGCCGGATGAGACGGTTGGCTACGTCTCGATCCGGGATGTGGATGATCTGCGAAAACACTTCGACGAAACCCAAATCGGCCAACTCATGGCCGACCCGGTGATGAAGCCGTTCGCCGAGGATATCAAGCGTCAGTTCCAGGAACGGTGGTCGAAAATTGGTGATCGGCTCGGGCTGACCATCGACGATCTTCGCGGCGTGGCAAGCGGCGAGATTGCCGTGGCCATGTTGCGTCCGGCTCGTGATCGCGTGGCCACCGTATTGTTGGCCGACGTGGGAGGACGGCTGGAAGAGGCCAACCAAATGTTGGACAAGGTCGAGAAGCGGTCGAAGATTTCCGATGAGGAGCTTCCCGGCTTGCCAGGTGTCCGCCTGGTGATGATCGATTTGCCGAAGGCCGAGGAGCTGGGGTTCGACAGGCCGTTCGGTTCCGAGCAGGAAGAGCCTGCCGAACCGGCCGAGCCGCGTCGGGCGATTTACTTCCTGGAGAGGTCGGGCGTGTTGGGCGTGACGGACGACGTTCGCCTAATCGGCGACTTCCTTCGCCGAATCGGTGGCGCGGCCGGGGACGATAAGCTGTTGACCGACGTGCCGGCTTATCGGCAGGTGATGGAGCGGATCGCCCGCGACGCCGGTCGGAAGGATGCCCAAATTCGCTGGTTCATCTCGCCGATTGCCTATGGCGAGGGGCTGCGGCTCTACTCCACCGCGGCGCGACGTCGGGGCAAGGACATCTTGGCGTTGATCCGCGACCAGGGGTTCACGGCCATCCAGGGCGTCGGCGGCTACCTCGACTTCGCCGTGGAGGACTTCGAGTTGATTCATCGTACGGCCGTCTTCGCGCCGAAGCCCTACACGCAGGCGATGCGGATGCTGAAGTTCCCCAACCGCACCGACTTCACCCCGCATCCCTGGGTGCCGCGTGAGTTGGCCACGTACAGCACGTTCTACGTCGATATCCAGAATGCTTTCGATAACTTCGGTTCGCTGTTCGACGCACTGTTTGGTGGAGCCACGTTCCTCTTCGCCGTGGAGCAGTCGCACGCGGGCGCCCTCCAGGGGGGGGAAGTGCCGCCGGCGATCCGCGATGAATTGGCCGAGTTCGAGTACGAGCTGCCGGCCGAGTTGCCCGTCAAGGAGAAGATCCCCGGCGAAGCCTGGCAGTTTGAGCAGGGCCGCGACGTGTTCATGGCGCGTCGGGCGGGTGGCGAACTGCGCGTTTACCAGTTGCAGACCGGCCTGTGGGAGGATGTGCTCAAAAGCCTCCGCGAAGATCCGCACGGCCCGCAACTCGACCTGAAGACCGATCTGGTTGACCACCTGGGCCCGCGCGTGTCGGTGCTGACCGACTATCAACTGCCCATTACCCCGACCAGCGAGCGGCTGCTGTTCGCCATCGAGGCATCGGAGCCGGAGCAGGTGGCTCGGGCGATCGCCAAATCGATGAAGAACGACCCGACGGCCAAGCGCCGCGAGGTCCACGGCTACGAGGTATGGGAGATGGTGGAAGAGGAAGCGGAAACCGGGGCGCCGGACGTCTCCTTCGGCGAGATTCCTTCGCTGCCGCCGCTGGAAGACCCGCTGGGTCAGCCCCAGGGCCGGGACGGGGATGAGGAGGAAGAAGAGGAGGAGCGACTCCTGCCCCACGCCGCCGTGGCCGTCGCCCACGGCCATCTGCTGGTCGCTTCGCACCTGGATTTCCTGGACAAGATCCTCGATCCCAAGGGGGCCGAGCGGCCGCTAGCGGATGATATCGATTACCGCATCGTCCAGCAGAAGATCATCCAGCCGTTCGGTATCGAACAGCGATGCGCGCAAACGTTCTCGCGGACCGACGAGGAGTATCGGCCCACGTACGAGTTGATCCGCCAGGGCAAAATGCCCGAAAGCGAAACCCTGTTGGCCCGATTGCTCAACTCGACAATGAGTACCGGCCAGCGCAACGTAGCGCGCGAGCAGAAGATCGACGGTTCGAAGTTGCCCGACTACGAAGTCGTCCGCCGTTATTTGGGCCCCGCCGGGGCCGTCGTCACCAGCGAAGAGGACGGCTGGTTCGCCAAAGGGGCGATCCTCACCAAGGGCGGTTAAGAGTTTCGCGGGCGTTGCTTCCGCGCTTCCTTGGCCTTGGGCCCGCGGCCTTGCGTCCAACGTGCCACGGCTCTTCCTCGCGGGATGCCGTCGTCGGCGAGCTACTTGGCCAACAGAAACCAGATGAGCAATGCCGCGCCCAGAGCCAGCAGGGCGATGATCGTCACGATGGCTTGGGGCGTGAGTGGATCGGACGGTTCATCCGGTCGGCCCGCCTGGCTCGGTTCCACGTCCAACTCGACGCCGTCGGGGAATGTGTGCCCACACCATTCGCATCGCCGAAGGTATCGCGGGGCGAATGGCTCGTCGCAAGTCGGACACATGACCATCAGCGGGATGTCGTCCTCTGCTACGTCGTCGGTCGCGTCGACAGCGGCCAGCGATTGATCGCCGTCGTCCGCGTCCTGTCCGCTTCCCGAGCCTTGGTGTTGACAGCCGCTACCGCAGCCACCGTCGCATCCAGTTGCCTTGCCCTCGCTCTGGCCGCCATCCTCGTCCACTTCGACGACGGAGAACTCCCGGTCGGCGAAGGAGAAGTCCTGGCCGGCCGTCTGGCAATAAGGGCACACGGTCATTCGTCGCTCATCGCATCCGGGACAAGCCGGCCAATGCTCGGCCGATCCGCCGTTGGGCTGGGCAGCGCTCATTGAATTCTCGGGGGCTGTCGATGTGGCTGTGAACAACTACTTCGCCATGATGTGAACGATTGGGCTCCGCCGGGGACCCGGCCAGCGGGGAAATTGGCGCGCCGCTCCCGCCGAGCGATCCCAGCCATGCCCCGGACGCGGCGGCCGAAAGCCTGCCTTGCCCGGCATTACAGCTCGAACTCCTTGCGCATCCGCTCCAAGATGGGGCGTTCGAGTGTCTCCAAATCGCCCTCGGTCAGTCCCTTGTCGAGCGCCTTGGTGAGCGCATCCTTGGCCTCTTGGCGATTGCCCGCCAGGTGGTGGGCCCGGGCCAAATGGAACAGATGCACGGGAGTGGCCTGTTCAGTCGTGGCCACGAGGAGATCATCGATAGCGTCCTGGTGGCGGCCTTGCGCCATCCGGACGGTTGCCCGCGAGTCGAGCATGGTGGCGACCGGTCCAGCCTGCTCGACGGCTTGCTCGATCAGTTTCGCGGCCTCGTCCAAGCGGACGCCACGAAGTGCCAGCAGCACGGCCAAATTGTTCATGGCGATCACGTTATCCGGATCGTTCTCGAGGATTTGACGATAGTAGCGCTCGGCTTCGTCGAAACGAGATTGGGTCGTCCGGACGTCGGCCATGGCCACCAGCCAGGGGGCGGCATCGGGCTTCTCCTCCAAGGCCGCTTGGACAATCGCTTCCACGCGATCCGTCTGCGAGGGCGTGATTTCCGGGCTCTTCAACAAGGTTCGCGCCAACTGGGCGGCAGTGCCCGTGGGGATTTCCTCCCATTGTTGCTCCAGCGTCTCGATGGCCTCGGCTGTCTTCCCCCGGCGGGCGAGAAACATGGCCAACTGCACGTCGCCTCGCGGGACCGCCGCCGCAAAGCGGCGATAGAACGCCTCGGCTTCGGTGTCGAACTCGACGGCCAGTTCGTCCTGGCCCATCTCGCGCAACCGGTCGGCGTAGTTGGCCATCACGCCGGCGACGGCTTGCAATCGGGCGGGTGGTTCGTTGGGAACGGCCTGAGGGAGATCGACGAACTTCCGAAGTGTCTGCAGCGCCTCGCGATGAGCATCGGTCTCGAACTGGAGTTTCGCCCGCAGCGCGTGAGTCACGAAATGCGTGGGCATCATCTCCGCGAGTTGGTTGAGGTAGGTCGCCGCGTCGGCCGTTTCGTCGTGATCGATCAACGCTTCCACGTACGAGGCCAGATACCTTGGCTCCTCCGGGTAGTCGGAAATCAATTCGCGATACAGTGAGCGGGCTTGACTCCACTGATCATCCCGGAGGTAAATCCTGATCAGATTGAACATGTCCTGGGCGGTTCGCGTGGCTTCATCCGCCACCAATTCCTCGAGCGCCCTTTGCGCTTCGGACCGGCCAACGCGGCTGGGGTCGGTTTGGTCCAGCGTGGCCTTCAGCCGCCGGTCGGCCTCGGCATTGGCCACCTCGATGTTCTTCTGGATCAACTCGCGGGCAGCGACCAGATTCGGGTACCCACCCCTGGCGACCATGATCCTCGCGATCAGGCGGCGTGCCCAAACCTGATCGCTCTGATCGGTTTCAAGGGACTGATCTTCCAGTAGGCGCCTGGCCAATTGTTCGGCCTTTTCCGGGCGGTCATTGCGCCAATGGAACTCGGCCAGGGCCCGCACCGGCAGGGGCATCTCGGGATTCTGCTCGGCGGCCTGCTGATACTGCTCGAGGGCCAGATCGTCCTCGCCGATCATCTCATAGGCCCGACCGAGAGCCATGTGCTTCGTCTCGTCGGTGACGTTTTCCTTAATTCGCGAGACCACTCCCACGGCATCGCCCCGGCGATCGGTGGAGAGATAGAATTGCACCAAGGCCAGTCGCGGTTCGGCCGCTTCGGGGGAGAGTTCGATCGCCCGCTGCAACGCATCTTCCGCTTCCTGCAACAGGGAGGCCGTCTGCTCGGGATCGCGGTTTTCGTTGTCGCGCGTGGCGGTGGTGGCCAGAAGTCGGGCGAGCCAGATGTGGTCTTGCGGTTGCTCGCTATTTTCGGCCGTCTTTCGTGCCTGCTGGAGGGCCAGCTCGAAGTCGCCCGTGCCGATCAGCGTTTGGGTCTTCAGTCGTTCGAGCGCCTCGGACCCTTGGATTTGCTCGCGTTCCATTTGACGCAGCCGACGTTGTGCCTCGGCGAACATCTGTCGCTTGTTGAGCAGGCTGATCAGGCGGCGAAAGGCCCCCGGATTCCGCTCGCCCAAGTCGACCGCGGCGCGGTAGTTTTCCAGGGCTTCCTTTTCGTTGCCCAACTGTTCTTGGAGCCCAGCGATCAGCAGCGGCAGCCGCGACCAGCGGGGGCGCATTTCGCGGGCCTGCTCCAGCAGTTTCAGGGCCTGGCGGATTTTCGTTTCGTCGTTGGTGGTTTGCTGGCCTTGGTCCCAATCAGCGGGGACGGTGAGCAGGACGGCTCGGCAGTAGAGCCAGTGCGGCCCCTCGCCTTCGATGCGGCGAATGGCGGCCAGCCGCTGTTCGGCCGCCTTGCGATCGCGCTGCCGCAGGGCCTGTTCGAACAGCGCGAACTGAAGCTGCAAGTTCTCCGGGTTGCGTTCCGCCAGCCGCTCGGCCCAGCGCTGGTAGAGTTCGTTGGCACCGGTCTGTCGGGCGATGTTCATGAGGCCGGCTCGCAGCGCGTCGACCTGCTCCGGGGTGAATTCCTCGGTATCCTCCAGCAGCTTGGGAAGCCGTTCGGCCACCTCGTCCGGGTAACGCACGGCCAGATACCTCGCGCGAAGCACGCGGAGTTGGGGCGTGTCGCCGAATCGCTCCTCGGCTTCCGCCAGCAGCGACTCGGCTTCGTCGTGGTTCTCGGCCTGCATCGCCATCGTCACGGCGAGAATCCACAGCGCGGGTTCGTCCGGCTGAGCTTCACGAGCCTCCTGGACGCGCTGGCGAGCTTCCTCGCGCTTGTCCTGCGCCAGAAGCATCTGAACCCGCAACCGCAGGGCGGGGATGGAGTCGGGTTGTTGCTGTTCGATCTGGCTGACCAATTGCTCCACGGAAGCCCAGTTGCGCTGGCCGGGCGGCTGTTGCAACACCGCCGACACCCGCAGTTGAGCCAGTTGGGCCAAGACACCCGGCGTGGCGGCCCCCAAGTTGGCCAAGGTGACCAGCATCCGCTGCGCTTCGTCCGTCTGACCGGTTGCGGCCAGCACTCGGGCCAGCGCCGCGCGTGGCGGGGTGAAAAAGCGGTCGATCCCCAAGGCCGACCGATAGGCCGCTTCCGCGCGCTCCAGTTGGCCAAGGTTCTCGTAGCAGACCCCTCGCCAGTAGTCGGCCTGCTTCAGCAGGTTTTGCCAGGGCTGGAGGTTGCCGCGGACGCTGGTGAATTGCTCGGCCGCCTGCCGCCAGTTCTCGCGGGCGTAATCGATTCGGGCTTCGAGGTAACCGGTTCGCGGCGGCGAGTAGTCCTGCTCCTTGAGTTCCGCGATCAGCTTCTCGGCCTCTTCCAATTGCCCCCCGTCAAGCAGCAAGCTGGCGACGAACCAGACCAACTGCGCATGACGCTCCGTGGCTGCCATCCCTCGTTCGAGCCATTGCATGGCCTCCTCGCGCTTTCCCGCGCGGAGTTCGATATCGGCCATGGTGGTGTACATGGGGACGTGCTCGGGGTGTGTCTCCACACCTTTGGTCCCAAATTCGCGTGCCTTGTCCAATTCGCCTTGCCCGAGCGCACTTTGCGCGGCCAGCCACAAGGCGTCCCGCGCGTCTTCATCCAATTCCAAGGCCTTGGCGGCGCACTTGGCCGCTTCCTCGAAGTTCCTCGTCTCCCGATAGTAATTGCCGGCCAGCACCCAAGCCTCAAGCGACTCGGGGTTATTGGTAACCATTTCCTTGATCACCCCGTCGGCATTCTCCGGCTGCTCCAACTCCCGTTGCAGAGTGAAGGCCAGGAAACGGTAGGCCTGCAATGTGGCCGGATCCAGTTGAATCGCCTTGCGAAAGCTCTTCACCGCCTCGTTGGGCTGGTCGCTCACCAGTTGGCAACGCCCGAGTTGGTCCCAGAGTTGCGGGTCGTCCGGCTCTTGCTTCAGCAGGTGATCCTCCAAGTGCTCGCGGGCATCGCCGAACCGTCGAAACGCCATCGCCAGTTCGACCAGCTTGCGGCGCGCCTCCCGCTGATCAGGGTCGCGACGCACCACGTCTTCCAGCGTGCGGTGTGCCCCCTGAAAATCGCCCAACTCAAATTGAAGCAGCCCCAGTTCCGCGCGCGCGTCGACGTCGTCGGGTTCGTAGCGGACGTACCAGGCCAGGCTCTGCGCGGCGTCCTTGAGCTTGTCCGCGCGTTCCTCTTCGTCGTCAATCTCCTCGGCCTGTTGCTGGGCCTGCTGGGCTTCCTCCAGAAAGAAGCCCGCGTTGCGATGAACTTGCCATTCACGCAGGAAATAAACCCCGGTCACCAAGAGAGCGCCCGAGACGATCAAAATCACGAGCAGGCGGATGTTCAACGTACGCATCAACTCACCTCGTTCGACAAAGGTTCAGCGAAATGGAGACGGCCGCCCAAATGCGGTCGAGCGGCGTCCGACGATAGGAAACGCGGGAAAATACAAGGCCTTGCCTGATGCGGCGTCCATCGGTCCAGCCAGCCGGCGATTGGCCAGCCATCGGCCCCTCCCACCTCGACCAATCGCGGGAATCGCGGCGGGTCGGGCTGCCCTGACCGGTTGCCGCTGTCGGCGACCCGCCGTGGCCCGATCGTTGTCTATTATAGCACGGATGCTCAATTCGAACAGCAATTCCCGGCGGCGCGAAAAACCCCGTAAAATGGGGGTCCGCGGGATGGTGTTTTCGTAAACTTTCTGCCCTGGGCAAATGCTCTCCTACGGTTTGGTCTTATCGGCTATCATGGAGGC
>Ga0180436_10001093_pt1 | contig 27015 bp, 18 predicted proteins | sample SS_ome_2_FD_132434 | JGI IMG/M metagenome (GOLD analysis project Ga0180436, IMG submission 132434) | Hypersaline lake sediment archaeal communities from the Salton Sea, California, USA - SS_3_S_2 metaG | ecosystem: Environmental > Aquatic > Non-marine Saline and Alkaline > Hypersaline >... | reverse complement strand
GGTGTTGTTGATTTCCGAAGACCTTAACCGGAGGTTCACATTTCTTCAATCACCCCGGATGGAGCGAGTGGTTGGAGCATTCAACTTGCGAGCCAAATCGCCATTTACTGAGGTCTGGAGTACCTGTGCCGCATGCGGGTGGCAAGGGGCAAGGAACTGCTGCTTGAAGAGCCGCGCAAGGAAATCAGGGAGATTGCCGTAGAATGCGGATTCAGCTCCACCTGGCACTTCCTGGATACTTTCAGACGCGTTACCGGCATGACACCTTCAGGGTTCAGGAAGGGGCGGAGGGCCCCCTCACCCTGACCCTCTCCCCCGGGGGGAGAGGGAACTGGATTGAGAGTGTCTCCCCGGGGGGAGAGGGAACTGGATTGAGAGTGTCTCCCCCGAGGGGAGAGGGAACCGGATTGAGCCTATAGTCGGCAGTTCAACTGCTCTGCAGTTGCCGTCATGATTCGCAACCATCGATGCATGAGCACGTTACGAGATGTGCGGCAGAGAAAGAACCCGCACCCAATGGGTGAAAATCTTCAACACTCAACAGCCAACAAGAAACGTCCAACTCCCAAGGAATCCGCTGGATGTTGGGCGTTCCTTGTCCGCTGTTGGATGTTCAACTGCTCGTTTTAGGTTGAGAGTGTCTCCCCCCGGCCAGAGTCCCCCATCTGGTTCCCTCTCCCCCCGGGGGAGAGGGTTAGGGTGAGGGGGGATCACTCAACAGCGTGCGGATCCTGAATAGAACACCATCAAGATTCTCCCTGATCTGGCTATTCCAGAACCTGATAGTCCGTACCCCCTCCTTTTGCAGAAACACGTCTCGCACCTCATCCCGTTGCCGGTGTTCCGGACAGTCATGCTGTCCACCGTCAATCTCGATCGCGAGCATGGCATCCGAGCAGTAGAAATCCAGGATATATGGACCGAAGGGAACCTGCCGCCTGAACTTTGCGCCTTCCAGCCTGCGGTTCCTCAGGCATGACCACAATCGACGTTCTGCAGATGTGGTGTTCCTTCGAAGTTGGCGGGCCTTTTCCTTGGATCGTGGTGGTGTTCTCATTCGAATCGGTCCTCTATACAAGCCCCCCCCTCACCCCAACCCTCTCCCCCGAGGGGAGAGGGAATTGGATTGAGGGCAACCCTCTCCCCCGGGGGGAGAGGGAACTGGATTGAGAGTGTCTCCCCGGGGGGAGAGGGAGGTGGATTGAGACCCTCTCCACAAGGGGAGAGGGAGACGGTTGCCCCTCCCCCGAGGGGCAACCCACTGTCTTCGGGTAAGAGACGGAAACAAGCGGTCGGTTCAGAAGCTACCTGTCGAACCAAGCGGATTTCATCTCGTATACTTCGAGCGACTCCACCGTCAGCGCGCCGCCTTCGGCGGCGAGCGAGATCTTGCCGAGGGGTTTGCCGGCGCCGCCGCGGCCGCTGGTCTTGTAGCAGGCGCCGCCTCCGCCGATCACCTCGAACATCGGCCTATCCACCAGGACGCGCAGCGTGATCCTGTCGTCCTTCATCTTCAGCGGCATTTCATCGAGCCTGGCGGCGTTGAAGTCGTACGAAACGGCACTCCCGCCGAAACGCAGGACGGCCCTGGCCGCCGTGCCCTTCTTCAGAGTCGCGCTGATGTCGAAAAGCTGGCCGTCGACGTTGAACTCGACCGCCGGCGATTCCGGGGTTAGCTCTGTGTTCTTAACGGTCTTGGGATCCGGTTTGCGAAGCTGTTCGAGTTCCTTGACCGGGTTGGCAAACATGCGGATGCCGTCTTCAGTCGTGTGCAGCGTGAGCTCGGTGGGCAGGCTGAACGTCTGGTTGAAGGGCATGCCCGGCATGTCGATGCGGGCCCAGCCGATCTGGATAACTCGCTTTTCCGGCGCCTGGCTGAAGCACTGCGACGCATAGTACGGCCCCCAGTGCACGCGGTGTTTGCCGGGGTGTTCCGGCTTGAACGTCTTGCCGTCGAAATGCCCGATCGCGTACCAGGCATCGGCGGCGAAGACCACCCACCTGGCCTTGGCCTGGTCACCGTCGACGGGGAGCTGAAGGATCTCCGCGCACTCGTAGTAGCCCGGGATGCTGCTCTGATACTCCCACTCGTGGAGGTCCTTGCTGGTATAGATGGCGATGTTTCGCCCGTGGGGGGCGCGCTCGTCGTAAACGGCAATCACCCAGTGCTGGCCGGGCTCGTACCATATAAGTTTCGGATCGCGGCCGCCGTGCCGGATGATGGGATTGCCCTCGTAATACTGCCAGGTCCTCCCGCGGTCGGTTGAATAAGCCAGCGCTTCGCCGCACCCGGTGTCGGTGAAGGCCACGACCATCGTCTTCTCGTCGCCCTTCTGCCAGCCGGCGGTGTTATAGATATCAACGTTGCCGCTGCCGGAGAAGCAACTGGCGTCGGCCATGGCGGGATGACGGTCCTTGACGTTGCCGCCGAAAGAGCGCAGCGCCCGGTTCAATTCGGTCCAGTGAACCATGTCGGGGCTCACAGCGTGCCCCCAGTACATGTTGGCCCAGTTGCGTCCGCCGGGGTTGCATTGCCAGAAGAAGTGATACTCGCCGTCGTAGTAGCACATGCCGTTAGGGTCGTTGTTCCAGCCGCGCATCTGGCTCATGTGGAACTGCGGCCGCAGCGCTTCGTCGTAAAGCGGCTGCAGGTGCCGGATCTCGTCGCTCGATTCGATCATCTCGGGGATTCCCGCCGGCGCCGCCGCTTGAACCCGCGCGGTTTTGCCGATGTATTCCGACATGTCGAGGTACGACCACCAGTCGATCGAATCCTTGTTCGGCGCGAAGTCGCAGTCGAGATTGTGAACCAGTTCATCATCGACGACAATCGTCATGCGGCCGCGATGCCCGTTGTTCGAAACGGGAAAGAGCAGGTACTTACCGGTGATCTTGACTTCCATTGCGTTCTCCAGCTTTGGCGCTTTTTCGGTGTGTCTTGACGGCAAAGGGTTCTTCTTCGATTTTGTGTTGCTCTGCAAGATCTGGTCTACGTTGATGTGGCCCCAACCGCCAGGCTCGGAATCCGCTATCTCCAGGACGGCTTTACGGCCCTTGAACTGCTTCACGTCCCAGTTCTTCCAGTTCAGGAACTCGTTGTTGTCGCCCGTGGAGCTGCGAACGATCTTCCCGTCGATCAGCAGGTTGATGCAGGTCTTGCCGGGGTGCGCGCCGCCCCCGATCAGGAACTTGATGTAGTCGCGCTTGATCGTGAACCCGGGTGAGGTCAGTTTGCCGGTCGTGCCGTCGCCGTTGAGAAACGTGTTGACCAGTCCCTCACCTTCGAAGCCCCTGACCGCCTGCTGCCCCGGCAGCGTCCCCGTGGCGGGAGCTGAGCCGAAGGCCTCACCCTCACTCTTCCAGTCGCCGTAGTCGGCGCCCTCGAAGTCGGCCAGCATGATATCGCCGGCGGCGCGAGCGCCCGCCGGTCCGGCCAACGCCGCAAGCCCCAGAGAAACACACATTATAGCAAGAAAACGATTCATCATTTCAACTTACCTCCGTCTCAGCGCACTCCCACACTCACACACCCACACACTCTCAAACCGCCTCTCCATCCCCCGCGTCAATACTCCCCCCTCACACCATGCACAAGAGCTCACCTTCCGCAAGATCGTTTTGCAGCGACAGCGAAAACCCGTTCCACCTGAAGTTGTGGTTGGTGGTGTTGCCCACGACCACGCGCACGACGTTCAGACCCTCGCGCAGCGTGGCCGCCGGTTTGAACGTCTTGAACGGGTCGGGCTGTTGGCGGCCGTCGTCCTTGAAGACGAGATCGCCGTTGACGTACAGGCGGACCGGGTCGTCGCAGCCCAGCAGGAAAACCGTCTCGGCCTCGCGGGCCGCCCAGACTTTCGTCTCGGCGCAGGTGCAGACATCGCAGGCGATTGCGCCGCTGCCCGGCGGGTACGGGGTAATGTAATTGCGGCTCGCGTGGCAAAGATCGATGAAGCACTGCTGCGCGGTCTTCAGCCATGACCGCACGGGCAACGCGATACCGTCCCCGGGGCGCGGCGAGGCCTCCGGCGGAAAAGGCGCGCCGGGCCTGATGTCGTCGATCGCCGCCAGGGCAAACGGGCCGGTGACTTCATAGACCAGCTCGCGCGCCGTCCCGGACGGAGCCGGCTCCCGCTGGTACCAGAAGGCCACCGTCTTGGCCGGCTGGCCGGCGAACGCTCCCCAGTTGAAGACAAACGACTCCTCGAACGGCACCGGCATTTCGAGGTGATAGCGGTACCGCGCGGAGTGAGTGGGACATCCGCTGTAAGGAGTGATATACCATGGCCTGGACCAGGCCATGTGGAAGTAATCTTCGCCGCACACGCCGTGAAGCTGCCCGGCCGATTCGGTGCGGCCGTCGAACATTATGTTGTCCCCTCCCCCGTGGTCGTGCCCGGTGTCGAAGATATGCACTCCGATGAAGTGCCCGCTCCCGCGCGTCGAGCAGACCTCGAAGTCGTCGTACCCATTGGTCACCCCCGCGCGGAAGCGGGCGTGGAAGTACCCCATTTTTTCGGTTGGCGGCGGGGCGGTCTCGTAATGCACGCGCACGTTGACGAGGTGCGTCTCGCGGACGCTGGCGAAGTCCGTCGCGGCCAGCAGTTGAATGCCGGCATGTTTTCGGAAAGGCATTGGGAAGTGGATCACGGCCGTGTCTGCGCGCCGTTCCACGCAGCCGTTGCTGAAGGGACCGACCAGGTAGCGCAGAGGTCCTTCCACCTGGAAGGGACCGTCCAGGCGGCCGTCTTCGGGGCGCTCGCCGTCGAACGCGATCCGCAGCAACAGACAGTCCAGCGCCTGTCCGCTGAGCTCGATGCGCCGGATGATCCCGCCTCCTTCCAGCCAGAGGTTACCAGGCCCGCCGTTGGTGAGGTTGAGATCCTCGTTGAGCAGCGCCGGCGGCGTGTCGGCAACCCGCGCCGGCGCCGGAGGAAAGTCACACAAGATCAGCGGCTTGCCGTCCGCCGTCTCCTGGCGAGGCATCGGCAGGTCCTCGTCGCAGTCGAGTTCGTAATCGATCTGCCAGAGCGGGCCGCCGCCGGTTTCGCCCACCGGTTCGGCCTCGATCCGGAGCGATTCCTTGAACGGGACCGGCAAGTACAGGTTGGCGCTGCGATGATTGAAGAACCCGCCCAGGGGAACTTCGGGGCGGGAGATGTCCCCGGCAGCCATGGCAAGCTCGTGTACGAAGCCGCTCAGCACCGGCTCCGGGGCCCCGTCTACAAAGATGTGGAGCTTGACGTGCGTGCCGTCGATCTTGTGCGTCGTCCAGATGTGTCTGAGCGCGCCCCGGCCCCGGATGTCGAGCAACGTGTCGCGGGCGGTCTTACCCCGCTCCAGGAGCGTCACCTTCCCTGCACGATAGTAGCGCGGTTCGTAAAGCGTCCGCACGCAGCCCTGCCTGGCAGACTCCATCATCGTCCCGAGCGCCCTCAGCTCATCCGTCATGCCACCCCCTTTTCCTGCCGTCACTGCGCCGCCGAACTCTGCCCGCAAACATAACCGCTCGCCCACCCGAAGACAACCCCTGTTTCGTTAAAATTAACCCCTTGCTTCAGCAAGCCCGCATTGCTACATATGTGCGATGAAACTTCACCTGTCACCTTCCGAAAATCACGCCTATCTCGCGGCGCGGACGGTTCAGTCGCTGGCTTACGACGGCGGAGACGTCGTGAAATGGCAGCGCAGACTGCGGCGCAAGTTAAGGGAACTCATCGGCGACATGCCCGCGGAACGCGCCGAGTTGCGCCCCAGAACCATCTGGCGGCGCACCGGTCCCCTGGAAACGATCGAAAAGATTGTCTTCACGACCGAGCCGCGCTCGGACGTCCCGGCCTACGTGTGTCTGCCAAAGGGCGTAGAGCCCCCGTACACGTTTATGATCTGCCTGCAGGGACACAGCACGGGAATGCACAATTCCATCGCTGTGCAACGGGATGACAACACCAGGCCCTGCCGTGTCCCGGGCGGCCGCGATTTCGGCCTGGGCTGCATGCGCCGCGGGATTGCCGCGCTGTGCATCGAGCAGCGTTCGTTCGGCGAACGGCGCGAGCTCACGCAGAAGCGCAAGGCAACAGACGGTTGCCACGACGCCGTGATGCACGCGCTGATGCTCGGGCGCACCCTGATGGGCGAACGCGTCTACGACGTCGACCGGGGAATCGATTACCTGGCCTCGCGCGGCGACGCCGACATGAATCGCATCGGCGTGATGGGTAATTCGGGCGGCGGCACTATCAGCGTTTTTTCAGCCGCACTGCTGCCCCGCCTGGCCTTTGCCATGCCGTCCTGCTACTTCTGCACGTTCCGCGATTCGATCATGTCGATCTATCATTGCTCCGACAACTACGTGCCCGGGCTTTTGAAGTATGCCGAGATGCCGGATGTTCTGGGGCTCTTCGCGCCTAAGCCGGTAGTTATCGTCGCGGGAAGGGACGATCCGATCTTTCCGATTGCGGCGACCCGCCGGGCATTCAAGGATTTGCAGCGTATCTACGCCGCCTGCGGCGCCAAGGACCGCTGCCGGCTGGTCGTCGGAAACGGCGGCCACCGCTTCTATCCCGGCAAAGCGTGGCCGCTGATGCTGGAACAGATCGCTCAGTGCTCCGAGTCGTAAACAGTCTCTGTTGCGGTAATGGGGTCGCTTTCGAAAGCCGTCGGCACGAGGTGCGCCCTGTCTTGGAGTACTCCAATACTCCAATACCCCAGGTCCGGGGGCCGAACAAGACTCAACAATATGGCACGTTTCCGAATGATCGCTGCGGCCTGCTTGACGGTGTGCGGCCTGCAGACCCGCGACGCAAGCGGGGGAGAGGAAGAGAAGAGCATGGAACCTGAATACCGTGTCGTATACGCGCGCGGAGACGGCGGCGGCTATCACACTTACCGTATTCCGGCGCTGGCGGTCACCGGCAAGGGAACGATCCTGGCGTTCTGCGAGGGACGCAAAAACTCGAAGAGGGACGACGGGGACATCGACATGCTGCTGAAGCGCAGTTTTGACAACGGCAGGACCTGGGGACCGATGCAGCTCGTTTACGAGGAAGGCGGCGGGGCGCCCATCACCATAGGAAACCCTTGCCCCATCGTCGACCGGGACACGGGAACCGTCTGGCTGCTCTTCTGCAGGAACAACAAGCGCGCGTTTGTTACTCACAGCGCTGACGACGGAGAAACCTGGGCAGAGCCGGTCGAGATTGCGGCTGTCGCCGGCGGGCCGGGGCGCAACGGGTATGGCACGGGCCCCGGGCAGGGCATCCAGCTTGAATTCGGCCCGCACAAGGGACGGCTCCTTGCGACGGCATGGACGGGCATGCTCTACAGCGACGATCACGGCGCCTCCTGGCTGATCGGCGGCATGGCGCGTCAGCCGGCGGAAGGGCTTACGCAGGCCGACCCGCCTTACATGCAGGGCGGCGAATGCCGCGTGGCCGAAACTGTTGCGGGCGATATCTACATGACCATGCGCAACGGCCCCGCGGGCCACCGTCGAGGTATTGAAGGCGGCAAGGCTGCGTTCTCCTGGAGCCGCGACGGGGGAGCGACCTGGGAGGCGCCGGGGATCAAATCGAACATTATCGACGGCGATTGTCAGCACAGTCTGGTCCGCTTTACCGACGAAAAGAACCATGACCGCAACCGGCATATCTTCGCGAACCCCGATCACCTCAGCAGGCGCATGAACCTGACCGTTCGCATCAGCTACGACAACTGCGCGACGTGGAGCGATGGCAAGGTGCTCGAGCCCGAGCGGGCGGCATATTCGGATTTATGCGTGCTGCCCGACATGAACATAGGCTGCCTGTACGAGTGCGGCCGCGGCGGGCGCAGTGTTTACGACAGCATCATGTTCGCAAGCTTCAGCCTCGAATGGCTGACCGATGGAAAAGACATCCTTACTGATTCCGGACCGGCTCGCGCCGCTCAGGTTTCCTCAACGCAGAATACGAACCAGCACTTTCTTGTCGACGACCTGACTGACAGCCACGCCCAGTGAACGACCGGGGTCTGCGTTCGCATTGTCCTTTTCGGCATGGCGTGATCGAGAAGATGTCACGAGTATGTCTCCAGGTTCAACCGATCCGGCTACCCTGGCCCAAGCCAATCCGCGAGCCATAACGAACGTTCTTCCCGTTGCATCGACTCTTGCCACGACGAAAGGCACCTTCGCTCCCCGAATCCCGACCGGCTTGACGCTCAATCGGGCGCTTGTGTCGAGGGCAACGACGTCGCCTTTCGCCAGACCTTTCGGCGCATTCATGAAGACTGCAACACCCGCGGGGTCTCCGTCCGGCGGGATCGGGAGTCGCAGATCCATAGTTGCTATATGTGCGTCTCCAAGCCAGAGTCCCCCGCCGGAAATGTAGAAGCCCGGCAAGGTGCATATGCCGTCATCGGCATCGTTGAAGCCCCACGTCAACACGGGTTCAGAGGCCGAGTCTATTCCCAGCAGATCCCTGGCGTCAGGCAGGCCCCCTCTTCTCCTGAAGTTGTAGAACATGCCCAGTCCGACTTCCGTGTTGTGCGACTGAAATCTCCACCGGGCGCCCACCAGTTTCCCGTCTTCGTCCAGTTTCTCTATCATCAGTGGGAGGTTGATCTCTCCTCCGCCGGGCGGCGTATCAAGAGACAATGCGGGCCCCCGTTCGTCCGCCCTGATCGTTCGCGGCCGGCGAGGATCGTAGATGGATACGTCGTCATGGTCATACAGAAGCTTCCTCTTCGGGGAGAAAATACGCAATCTGTATCTTCCGTCCGCAACATGGAAACCGTATCGTCCGTCCGCGCCGGCAATGACGGGATTGGCAAGAGGTACTCGACCCTCCGAATCAGCGAATACGTCCGCTTCCGTCATGGAGCCCGAAAGAAGAACGGAGACTTGCGCGCCCGCGACCGCCGCTCCGGTCACAGGGTCGGCCACTCGCCCGAAATACCGCTTCATCCCGTACCCGTATTGGGGAGACAGGACAAGAACCGCGAATACAGCCAAACAGACAACAACAGTGCGTTCGTGTTTCATTTCTCAATGACCTCCTATCTCAGAATGACAAAGACATAGCCGTCACGCGTATCGCCTGAACGCTCAAGAGCCCAGCCGATAATTCTATTTCGGTCCATCTGTAAGTTATCCACTTCGGCGCATCCGGACTGGTCGGACGCGACCAGTGTATCGCCGGGCTCGACGGTTACTCCGTTGGCAAGCTTTACAAAGGATTCGCCGGTCGACGCATAGTAGAGGAAGCCGCTGGCGATCACCTGGGGGTGAGGTGCTGCTTTGCCGGTCGCGGTACGAAATCTGCCGAAGTGAGCGGGGTCCGGGTCGATTACGCGCACCTCGCCGTAGCGCTGCGGTTCCGGCTGCGCCGGTGTGCCGAAAGTGGTGCTGAACGCGAAAGGAACCCAGTTGTTATAGCGGTTTCGAAAATACCGCGTGTTTTCGTCAAGTCCTTCGCCTACCGTCAGCAACGAGCCGGCAGGATTCACGGGACCCGTAGAATTCACGGCATCAGCGAAAACAGGAGGGGTGTCGGCGGCCCCGGACGGTGCAACTGCATAGTTGAAATGTCCGGACGTGCCGGTGCCGGGAACCGCGCTGATCCTGAGTCGTATGCAAACATCTTCGATGTCGCGCGGCGCCCACGTCTCGCCTCCCTGCGCGTCTTTTTGCAGGTCTGTATTGTACAGCAACATGAAGCTGCGGGGTGGTGTCGGCTCGCCGCCCTTGCCGGCGTAGACCATGCGCCAGGGGCCTTTCTTCTCAATTCCCGGTCCGTCCTCACGGCGCAGTACAATGGAGCTGCTGCTCTCAACCTCGCCGGAATCAACATGCGACAGCGTCAGTGCAACCTCGTCGGATGTCGCTGTCAGGGTCTGAGGCTCGCACGGGTCAAAGACGTGCACCTCGGACTCAATTATCCTGTATCCGGACCCGACTTTCTCCGCAATCGCATAGCGTCCATTATCCGCATAGAACCAGTACACACCGTCGCTGGAAGTAGTGACGGGATTCTGAAGCGCAACACGTCCTTCAGGATCGCTATACAGCTCTGCCGGTTCCTCGCCCGACAGAACATGGATTTCCGCTCCCGACCGGGGTCGCCCGGTCTCAAGGAAGAGCTGCCCGATATGTTTTGCCTTGCCGAACGCGTTCCCGGCACACAGCAGCACCGTGGCGCCAAGAACCATATTCTTCAGCAAGCATGATCGACTTTCTTCGCGCTCTGACATTTTACATTCCTCCTGCTACGTACACGGTTTCATGAATACGGTGATCACCGTATTTATGAAATCGTGTACTAAGGTACAATGGTGAGAAGTGATCGGTCGCTCACTCTGCCTATGACCGCGCGGTGATCGACTCCCTCACGCCCGACAACCGCTCGAAACGAACCCGCCCCCTCGGTGACCAGCACATCGCCTGCCTTCACCAATCTTCCGATATCTCCGCCCGAATACGGTGTGTTCGGAGATATTCTCCCCGCAATCAGAACGAATACCCGGGAACCGTCCAACTTGTAGACCACCAGGGGATTCTCGTCGGCATGCTTGCGCGGCGCGATTACGGAGAACGGGTCGGAAGGATCCAACACGACCACGTTTCCGACGCTCAGCCTTTGTCCGGTGCGATTCCGCACTTCCATTGCCAGACCGTTGTACCCCCCGGTGAAGGCTTTGGTCCATATGTCTCCGTCCGCGGAAATCCGGAAGAGGGTTTCCATGACTGGCGGTGTAGTCGTCGTAAAGGAGTCGTTTCCGTACTCCAGCGAATGATCCTCTCCGTTGATCCGGAAGACAAACGACTGATTTCCAATGGTCCGTCGCTTCCATGCGCCCGCTATTTCATCCCAATCGGCATTCAGGGTCAGCGCCCAGCCCTGTTTGCCCTTGTTGACGATCATCCGGTACGGCGTTGGCGGATTGTTGGCGTCCGTGGACCCCGGCCGGCCGAATGCCAGTGCGTTGTTGCCTCCACTTGTCTTCACGCCTCTCTCGACGAGAGTAAGGGGTGGTGTCTTTGAGGACGATCGAACGGCGTGCGGACGAAGAGGGTTGAAGAGGGTGACATTGGCGATGGAATATTTTACAGAAGCGCCGTCGGAGACATGAATATCGTAGTCTCCATTGGCGACAAAGAAGCGGAATCTGCCTTCCTTGTCGGCAATCATGGGATTCGACTGTTCAACGAAGTTGTCCATGGCTGTCGTGTAAAGCACATAGTCCATGGGGGGGCCGTTCTTGACCCATTCGGTTTCGACGGTGATTTCCCTTATCGAGACATTCCCGTAGCCGCGGTCCGATGCCTTCGTCGTGTCGACCATGAGGTAGCGTCCGACCGGATTGACGGCACTGACTGTTGCCGTACCGGCGGCATTGTCCGGAATCACGGCCGTGCCGGTCGCAAAGTCCCACTTGTCATGGACACCGCGCAGTTTCCGGTTGGGACTGGTTGTGCCTTTCGGCAGCCCCTCGCCGGTCGCAATGATCTTCCACTTGTCCGGGCCGCCGCCGGCCCGGCCGTTTGCGGCCAGCCCCAGGGACGCGCCTTCCGCCTCCGTGAGTAGTCGAAGCGTGTAGTCAACCGCGGCGGCATTCTCGTAGTCAACCCAGACGGAAAGCAACGGGACGTCAGCTCCCAGGTCGACCCAGATCCATTCGTGACTTCTGGAAGCCGGCGAAGCGGGCGGCAACCCCGGTGCGGAGGACCAGCGGCTGCCGGTGTTGCCGTCGAACGCGTGGGAGGCCGGCAAGTTCCATCCCGTGGAAGACGCATCCTTCGGGGCAGCGCTCAACTTAAGCAGGACGGCGGACTTCGCTGTGCCCGCGCTTTCGCCCTTGAATAATCGCGCCTTGACTTCCGTCCCCGTCTTGCAGACGCGCACAGTCGCCCCGGGAACAGGCTTGCCTTCCGCCGACAAGACTATATCCGAATAGTACGCGTGCGGCGCCAGCGCCGGGGCATCGACTCCCATCCCTGTAGACATGCCCAGTATCAACAGCAGCTTGATTCCTTTTGCCATCGTTGCAGCTCCTTTCCACGCATCGCGTTCCGTCAAGAATTCTGCCCCGTTTCTTGATAAATCCGAGTGATACAAGATGCAAGATACTCCTGAATCCTGCATCCCGCATCGCCCTGAATCAGTTGTCGACGATGAAAGACGTGAGGTAACAGGCTTCACCCGCAATTTCCGCGAAAGATTCCGACTTGTAGCTCAATGCCCGCTATCCCTTCCGCATTTTGGAGATCCCCCCCCTTTGTCGCTTGAATATAGCGCACCGGCAACCGTGCGGCAACCCCTGTCCTCGAAAAACACGTGGGGGCGGCAGGGATGCCTTCCTTCCGCGAATCCATGCCGGCAAATGCAGTTATTGAGGCGAGGTCGCAATGCTCGGCCACGAACCGCCGATACGACCTGTGTGGAAAGTGACGCGTCCGGCAAACAAGGCCTTGCGCAGTTCAGCGGGCGGATCGCGCAAGAGCTCCCTCTCCTCGGTCAGCACGCATGTGCCGACATGTTCCGGGGGTAGCTGCGAGCAGATCGCTTCGGCATCCCGGAGGGCCTCATGCCAGGTTCGGCCCAGTTCCGCTGCATCGGGCGGTTCGCCGTCGAATTCCAGGGACCCGATCTCCTCGCGGCTGAAACGGCGCCGGGCGCAGTAGTTCAACAGGGAAAGAGGGTTATAGCCGGGATCCTTGCCGCATGCCGCCCAGACGAGATAACCGAGAGGCTGAAGCCGACTGTGGCAATTCAAGGCATCTATCCAGTCTCTTGCCTCGACGCGCGAGGCGATCGTCAGCACCTTGTTGGTCGCCAGGTCAAAGGGGTGCAACGCCAGCCCCATCAGGTCATCCTCGATCAGCGGGAAGAATCGGTAGGCACTGTCGCTTGCCCACTGCATGGCCGTGCTGCCTGACGCGTTTGATATCACGGCTTCGACGAAGCTCGGTATTTCGCGGGTCACATTGACGTCGTAGCCCGCGCCGCACAGCGTATCATGATCCGCGGTCCAGGTGGCGTGCAGTGCCTCGCCGGTATCGTGGAACAGGTCGATGTCGCGCGAGCGGCGCGGCGCGGCCAGTAGGGCGTTCAAGGCTACGCCGCCTGCGACGTAGCTTTCGCCGCGTTCGCGCCGCTGCCGGGCAAGCAGCTTGAGAACTAGGCTCTGGAATGGCGTTGGAGCCATTGCCTGATCTCCTCGGCGCGTACGTAGGCGGCACGGTCCCCGTAGCGCTCGATCTGATCGAGCGTGCGCAGGATCTGCTCGGTGGTGGTGGGCATGTAGTCCTTCCGCAGGAACCAGAGACACCGTTCCCGATAGTCCTCCACCAGATGTTGAACCTTACAAACGACCGACTCCATACCTGCGCATTCCTCTTATGAACGAAGCTAACAGGACGCAGCCGCGCATTCAACAGAAAATACCGTTCAGCAGCGGGCAAAGAAGCACCGCATTTGCACGGGGACGAGATTCGTGCCGCGCTGGAGCAAGCAATGGAAATCAGGATCGTTCGCAAGCATTGTGGGTGAAGCCTGTGATGCTCTCACGTCTTTCATCGTCGACAACTGATTCAGGGCGATACAGAACTTTATCGATGCCCGGCGCGAAATGTGCGACCATTGAGACGTCAAGGCTGGGAATGCAGGAACACAGGGATCAATGCAGGTAGACTTTCCATACAAGGAATTCGGGCCTGTACAGGTGCCGAACGCGAACCTTGCGGGCATATTCGGATGCCCTGAGGCCGACGGGCCCGCAGACGCCGGCGAACTGACGGCCGCGGCCCTGGCGCATCCCCGCGGTACGCCGCCGCTGCGCGAACTTGCGGCGGGCAGGAAAAAGGTCCTGGTCGTTACCGACGATGTCTCTCGCCCTACACCCGTGCACATCCTGCTGCCGCCGTTGTTGCGCGCGCTGAAGCAGGCGGGCGTTGAAGACAGCTCCATCGAGTTCCTGATGGCGCTCGGCACGCACCGGTTCATGACCCGCGAGGAGATGTCGCGCAAGCTCGGACCCGGCATAGTGGAGCGGTACGCTGTGTCGAATCATGACTGGAAGGACCGCGATGCCTGCAAGTTCGTGGGCAGCACACCGCAGGGCGCGGAGGTGTGGGTCAACAGGAAAGTTTTCGAAGCCGATCTCGTGATAGGCATCGGCCGCATCATGCCCATTGACATATGCGGGTTCACGGGCGGCGGCAAGATACTGATCCCGGGCGTCTGCGGCGAGGTAACGAACAGCGACATGCACTGGACGCGCCTGGGCGTGCCGGATGAAGACGTCGTCGGCCGCCGTGACAACCCCATAAGGCAGGCCATAGACGAGATGGCACGCAAGGCCGGCCTGGACTTTATAATCAACGTCGTTATGGATTCCGCGCAGCGGATTGCCGCCGTGGTGACCGGCGACATGGTAGAGGCCCACAGGAAGGGATGCGAAGCGGCCCGGTGCCTTCACGAGGTCAAGGTCCCCTGTCCCGCTGACATTGTCATAGCCGACGGCTACCCGTTTGACAACGAGTTCTGGCAGGTGAACAAGGCGCTGGACACGGCCGGCAGAGCAGTGCGCAAAGGCGGCGTGGTGATCGTGGTTTCGCCATGTTATGAGGGCTTTTCGGCGACCCATCCCGAGATACCGCGGCTCGGCTATCGCGCCGTAGCCGACGTGATAGGCATGGTGGAATCGGGGGTAATCAAAGACAAGGTCGTGGGCGTGCATATGGTCCAGGTGGGGAAAGTTGCAAAGGAGAAGGCCTCGGTGATCCTGGTAACAACGGGGATTTCCGCGGAAGACGTCAGGAAGGCCGGACTGCTGCATGCGCCGACGCCGTCGGCCGCGCTCGATACGGCTTTCGCAATGCTGGGCAGTGATGCTAGAGTGGTGGTCTTGCGGAATGCGGCGGAGATGCTGGTGAGGGGAACGGTTGATGAAGGAGTTAAAGAATAAGACGGCGGTGGTGACGGGGGTGGCGCGCGGAATCGGGCGCGAGATTGCGCTGACGCTGGCGCGGGAAGGCGCGAGCATTCTGGCTGTCGACCTTGACAAGGCGGGAGCGGAAGAGACCATCGGGATGCTCGGGGAGCTCGGAGCGGCGGCGGACGCCGTCGTTGCGGACGTGTCGGACGAGGGAGCCGTCCGCGGGATATTCAAGAGCGCGCTTGACCGTTTCGGCGCCGTCGACATCCTGGTCAACAACGCGGCGATCTGCCGCATGATACCCATACTGGACATCGCCGTCGAGGAATGGGACAGGGTCATGGCGGTCAACCTGCGCAGCGTGTTCCTGTGCTCCAGGGAGGCATTCCGGATCATGCAGGAGAAGCGCGAGGGCAGGATCATCAGCATCGCCTCGGCGGCGGCTAAGATCGGGGGCCTGGCCGCCGGCGCGCACTATTCGGCGTCCAAGGCCGGCGTGATCTGTTTCACCAAGTCACTGGCGCTCCAGGCCGCGCCTTTTCGTATCAACGTGAACGCGGTCTGCCCGGGCCCGACGAAGACAGAGATGACTGACGAGTGGGGAGACGATGTCAACGAGGAGTTCGCACGCAAGATCCCGTGGGGCGAATACGGGAGCGCAAAGGACGTAGCGAACGCGGTCGCGTTCCTGGCGTCGCCGCGCGCGGCCTACATAACCGGCGAGATCCTTGACGTGAACGGCGGGCTGGTGATGGATTAGCGCGAGGCGCCTGCATAGCCTGGATTATTCATCTCAATCGGCGGGATGGGCAGAGCGAGGAAGCATCATGAGAGGACTGAAGGACAAAGCGGCCATTGTGACGGGTGGGGCGTCGGGGATCGGGAGGGCGTGCATGGAGCGGCTGTGCGAGGAAGGCTGCTCGGTGACGTTCACGGGAATCAGTGATATCGGCGCAACCACGGAGAAGGAATCGGTTGACCGCGGCTACAACGTGCAGTTCCTGCGTGGCGACATGGCCCAAGAGGCATTCTGCAAGGAAGTCGTCGAGGCCGCCGTTTCGAGATGGGGCAAGCTCAACTACCTGGTCAACAACGCCTTTTCCTTTGTCGCCGAGGGGTTGAAAGCCACGCGCGAGGACTGGAACCGGGTCATGAATGTCGGCCCGGTTGCCTACGCCACGATGGGTGCGCTGTGCTACCCGCACATGATGAAGCAGGGCGGCGGCGCGATCGTGAACATGTCGAGCATCTCGGCACACATAGCCCAGCCGCACCGCTGGACGTACAACGCCGCGAAAGGCGCGGTGAACCAGTTGACGCGCTGCATGGCGCTGGACATGTCGCCCGGCGTGCGCGTCAACACGCTGAGTCCCGGCTGGATCTGGACGCGGGAAGTGGACAAGGCGGCGGACGCGGACGGCGGCGGACGCGAGAAGTGGGGACCGATATGGGGCAAGTTCCACATGCTCAGGCGCCTGGGCGAGGTCGAGGAATGCGCTTCTGCCGCGGCGTTCCTGCTCAGCGACGAAGCCGGCTTCATAACCGCCACCGAACTCATGGTCGACGGCGGATACTGCGGCATGGGCAGCGAGGGCCTGGGCGAGGCCTCAAGTTTCGCGGGTAGTGAATGAACAACGGAAAGGCATCTAATCATGGCTGGAATCATTGATCTTTCTCTCGATATTTACGACAGGGCTCCGACATTCTGGCCGGACCCGAAAACCGCGGTGATCGAGCATCTGAAGATCCCCAACCTGCAGTACAACATTACCCAGCTCGTGATGAGTACGCACCTCGGCACGCATCTTGACGCGCCTTTTCACTTCTTCGATGACGGCAGAACGTGCGAGAACCTGGAGTTATCGAAATGTTTCGGCCCGGCATGGGTGCTGGACTTCACCGCGAAGGGCGTGCCGAAGGGGAAAATAGGGCCGGACGACCTGAAGCAGCATGAAGACAAGATCACCGCGGGAGCGCGCATCATCATCCGTATGGACTGGGACAAGAGGTTCCCGGATGACATCTATTTCAGCGAGGGACCGGCCCTGACGCCGGCGGCATGCCTGTACCTGGCGGATCGGGACATTGCAACGGTCGCCATGGACGTGGCGAGCATCTGCTCGGAGGACTATGTAGCGGCGCACCATGCGCTGCTCAAGAAGGAAATCCTCATCGTCGAAGGGCTGGCGCACCTGGACCGGGTCAGGGAAGAGCGCGTTCTCTTCTCGGCCCTGCCGCTACGCATTAAGGGGCGCGACGGTTCGCCCTGCCGGGCGATTGCCGTCGAGGGCTTGCCGGAAGAAGTACTGCAGGCGCTGGAGGTCTGACTCCTTACTGCACGATCGCGCGGGCGTAACCGGCCTGCCGGAAGACGACAATTCAATGACCGGGGTCTCGATAGACGATAGACAGGAGCAACCCGTCGGCGCAAGCCGGGTGGCGCCGCTTCCCGATACGCTGCCGCCGGAACCGGCGCCGCTCGGCGAGGTACCCGTGGCCGGCGTCGCGTTCGTCACCAGTGACCCTTGGCTCCAGCGGCTGTACGACGCCGCCGAAACCGTCTGCCGCGGCAACATCGTGCGGTACCCGCCGCCGTTCGATATGGACATTCTCATCGAGGGCAGCGGCTACACCGGCGCCTTCCTGGAGACACAGCCCATGGGCGGGCTGATGTGGGGCAAGCGCGACCTGCAGATCGCCCGCAACAACCAGATGATCTTCATATTGAACCAGGCGCCGGACGGGCAACTCGCCTACCGGATCAACACGGACCTGCGCAAGTTCGGCGCCCTATCGGGGTACTGCTTCCCCACCCCGGCGTGGGAGTTGTACTTCCTGCTGGACAGGGACAGGGAGTACCTTCGCCGGCTGTACACGGCTCTCGAGGGACACGACCGGTTCCTGTGGGCAACGCGCGACAACGACGGGAACGGATGCCTGGAGGCATTGTCGTCCTCCGACGTCGGGGAGGACGGCGGCTCCCGTTGGCCGCAGGGCGAAGACGGGATCCCGTACTATTACGAATCGATGGACGTGATGTCGTATGCCTACGACGGCGAGGCAACCCTTGCGAAGGCGGCCGCTGAGCTGGGAAACGGCCAGGCCGATCAGTGGAGGGCTAAGGCGAACTCCACGCGGCGGAAGCTGATTGAATACCTGTGGCGGCCTGAGAGGCACGCCTGCTACGACCGCGGGCCGGACAACGAGTTCATGGACGTACTGCTGCACAACAACCTGCGCTGCATGTACCATGGCGTCTTCATGCAGGAGATGGCCGATGCGTTCGTCCGCCATCACCTGTTGAACCCGGAGGAGTTCTGGACCCCCATGCCGCTGGTGTCCGTCGCTGCCAACGACCCGAAGTTCGAAAGCGTGGGGTGGAACAACTGGAGCGGCCAGCCCCAGGGCCTGACCTTCCAGCGGGCCGTCCGCGCCCTGGAGAACTACGGGTACTGCGCTGAGGTAACCCAGCTCGGTGAAAAGCTGCTGGCGGCGGTCGGCAAAGACCTGATCTTTACACAGCAGTTCGATCCCCGGACCGGTGAACCGAACCCGCCACGCGGCCGGCGAACCTCGACCTACGGCCCCACGGCCCTGGCCGTGCTGGAATACATCGCGCACATGCACGGTGTCGAGCTGGTCCGCCACGAGGACCGCGTCTGGTTCAGCGGACTGGCGCGGGAAGGGAATGATCACACGTACACGCAGACCTGGAACAGCCGCACGTTCGAACTGCAGATGAAAGAAGGACAGTTTGACGGGTGCGTTGACGGCTGCACAATGTTCACCTGTTCGGCCGGGGTCCGGGTGGTGACCGACCTGTCCGGACGGCCGGTCGAAGTCGTCGGCATCCATCCGGAGCCACGCGATGTGACGCTTCGATGGGGTTCGTCGACGCAGACGTGGACCGTGCAACCGAATCGTACGTACACGCTGAATAATTGACGCAGAGAAAGTGAGGAAGCTATGTGTGAGGAAAGACAGAGAACCGCGCGGCTCCGGCCGGCCGGTCTTCGGTGCGAATATCTCGTGAACCCGCTCGGGGTCGGTGTGGCGGAGCCGCGTCTGTCGTGGACGCTGGAGGCCGCCCCGGGCGCTCGGGAACAAGTCCAGTCGGCCTGGCAGGTGCTGGTGGCCCGCACGCCGCAAACGCTCGCCGCGGATCGCGGTGACCTGTGGGACAGCGGCAAGGTTGAATCCGGTCAACAGCTCCACGTTGAATACACGGGCAAACCTCTTAAATCCCGCATGCGCTGTTACTGGAAAGTACGGGCGTGGGACGGAGACGGCCGGGCGTCGGACTGGAGCGAGCCGGCGACGTGGTCGATGGGATTGCTCCAAACTCGGGACCCGTCTTCGCCTGAAGGCTCCGCCGTGGCAAGCTGGCGGGCGCGGTGGATCGCGGGCGCGGACCCGGCCCTGGAACCGGGCTCCGAGCACCGTCCGGCAACCATGTTGCGGAAGGAGTTCACCGTCGAAGGCGCGGTCGAGAGGGCCACGCTCTATGCGACGGGGCTGGGCCTCTACGAGGTCTACTTGAACGGCGCGCGCGTGGGGGACGCCGTGCTCGCGCCCGAGTACACCAAGTACGTCTGCCGGGTCCAATACCGCGCGTTCGACGTTACGGACCTGGTGAGAGCCGGCGACAACGCGGTGGGCGCTCTTCTCGGCGACGGGTGGCACGGGGACAGGTTCTTCAGCGCCCCGCCGGTCAAGAAGCGCAAGTTCCGCGGCCGGCGCGGATTCCGGATGCGGCTGGACGTCGAGATGTCGGGCGGTCGGACGGTGACGATAGTGACCGACAAGACGTGGCGCGCCACCCGCGAGGGGCCAATCCGCCACGCCAGTTTGTACGACGGCGAAATCTACGACGCCCGCATGGAGATGCCGGGATGGGACAGGCCCGGATTCGACGATCGCGTCTGGCCCGAGGCGCGTGCGGTCACGTTCCGCGGCACGCAACTGGTGTGGCAGCCGAACGAGCCGATCCGGGTGACACGCGAACTGACGCCGGAGAAGGTGACCGAGCCGGAGAAGGGCGTCTACTTATTCGACCTGGGCCAGAACATGGTGGGATGGTGTCGGCTCAAAATCCGCGGCGCTTCCGCCGGCTCCGAGATCTCCCTTCAGCACGGCGAGCGCCTCGACGACGACGGCAAGATCTACACCGCCAATCTTCGCAGCGCAAAACAGCGGGACGTCTACACCTGCCGGGGCGAGGGTGAAGAGATCTTCGAGCCGCACTTCACGTACCACGGCTTCCGCTACATCGAAGTGCGCGGGCTGCCCGGTCCTCCTCGCAAGGATGACCTGACGGGGCGCGTCTTCCATTCCTCTGCGCCGGTCACCGGCCGCTTCGAGTGCTCAAACGGCCTGGTCAACCAGTTGATGCACAATGCCCTCTGGTGCCAGTTCGGCAACATGCCGAGCATTCCCACGGACTGCCCGCAACGCGACGAACGGGCCGGCTGGATGGGCGACATCCAGGCCTTCTCGCAGTCAGCCATCTTCAACATGGACATGGCGGCGTTCTTCACGAAATGGCTTGCCGACGTGCGGGATTCGCAGGCCGACGACGGCCGGTTTCCCGCCTTCGCGCCGTATCCGGACGATGTGAACACCGCCCGCGGTTCGGGTGCACCCGCGTGGGCCGATGCCGGGACCTTCATCCCCTGGCGGATGTACCAGAACTATGCCGACACGCGTTTGCTGAAGCAACACGTCGAGGCCGCGCGGCGTTGGGTCGATTTCGTCCACCGCGAGAATCCCGACCTCGTCTGGATGAATGCCCGCGGCGGCGACTACAGCGATTGGCTGAACGGCGACACACTAAAGCTCGAAGGCTTCCCTTCCGAGGGCAGCGCCGTGCCCAAGGAAGTGCTTGCCACAGCCTTCTGGCACCAGTCGACCCGCATGGTCTCAAAGATGTTCGCGGTCCTCGGCAACACCGGCGAGGCGGAGCGATACGAGAGGCTGGCGGACGGGATCCGCACGGCGTTCAACGAACGCTTCGTCTCGCCCGAGGCGCGTATCCATGGCGACACTCAGGCGGGGTACGCGCTGGCGCTGCGGTTCGGCCTGCTCGACGAGACGCGGCAGTCCCGGGCGATGGAGTACATGCTCGAGGCGATCGAGCGCTATCACGGGCACGCGTCCACGGGCATCCAGGCGACGCACCGCATGATGCTGGAGCTGACGCGCCGCGGCCGGCACGACGAAGCCTGCCGACTGATCAACCTGCGTACCGTCCCGTCCTGGGGCTACACGATCGACATGGGCGCCACGACCATCTGGGAGCGGTGGGACGGCTACGTGGCGGGCCGCGGTTTCCAGGATGCCGGTATGAACTCCTTCAACCACTGGGCGCTGGGGTCGGTGGCCGAATGGGTGTGGCGAAACATTGCGGGCCTGAATCCCGACGAGGAGCATCCGGGCTGGAAGCGCTTCACCGTCGTCCCGCGGCCGCACGAATCGTTCACCTGGGCGCGAGCCGAGTACGATTCGATCCGCGGCCGCGTCGCGAGCGACTGGCGCGTGGAGGACGGCCTCATCACGCTGAAGGTCACCGTGCCGCCGAACACCGCGGCCACGGTTTGCGTGCCGACCACTCAATCCGACGCCGTCATCGAATCGGGCCGACCCGCGCGGGACGCCGACGGCGTGGATTTCCTGGGCGCCGAAAACGGGGCGGCCGTTTTTCGGGTCGGCTCGGGAGAGTATGCTTTTGAGGCGCAGTTTCGAAGCGATGTTCAAGCAGGGGGAGACTGATGGCTGATCACGATGTCCCACTGAAGGAGATGCGGAGCTGGAGTCGGCGCGGGGGCTGGACGGAAGGGTGTCGCCTGTACGAGTGCATACTCTATTTCGGCAGTTGGGCCTCCGTCCTGGGCGCCGGCGGCAGGTTACGACGCTCGAACACGCAGTACAACGCGTTCGAGTTCTCGTTCCGGGGCCCCGCCGTGAAATGGATCGGCTCGAAGGGCAGCGATCACGGCTGCGCGGACGTCTATATTGACGGGGAGTTCCAGCAGAGCGTTGACTGCTATTCGGCCGAAGCCGTGGCCCGATGTGTCAAGTTCGAGAAGGACGGCCTCGTCGGCGACAGGATCCATACCTTGCGCGTCGTCGTCCGCAAGGAGAGAAACCCGGCGGCCACGGACTGCTACCAGGATGTCTCCGCCGTCGGGGCGGTTTCGCCCCTCAGCTACACGCGCGAAATAACCGCCGCGATGAACGAGGAGTATGCGCGCATTCAGGACGGCACAAAGGAATATCTCGCCCCCGAAGAATGGTCGCCTGTAGCCAACGCCGCCGAGGCCCCCGTGGGCGGCGTGGCGCTCGGCGACGGAGTGCTCCGCGATGCATTCAACAGGAACATCGACTACCTGAACCACTGCTTCGCCTGCCCGACGCTCTGTGACGGGACGAAATGGCCCCAGTGGCTGCCGGCCTCCAACGAAGGCCGTATGCTGGCCGGCGCCGCTCACACGTTGCGCTGGGGCGAGCGCGAGGACATGCGCGCCATCGTGGATACGCTGGTCGCCCGCATTGAAGACCGGATGCGGGAGGACGGCTACTACAACTACTATCCCGAGAGCGATTCGTACCAGCTCGACACGGGATCGAACAGCGAGCGGAAGAACTACGACAGGGTATTCTGGACGCGCGGACTGCTGGCCGCGGGCATCGCGGGCAACCCGAATGCGTACGGCCTCCTGCGCAGGATGTACGACTGGTTCAACGCGTCGCCGTACATCCCCCGGGTGCTGCTTGGCAGCAACGCCACCAACGGGCTTCCGGGCGGGCCGCTGATGTACCTGTCGCCGGCCGGCAAGGACGAGGATCTCGTAGTCACCGAACGGTACTACGACCAGGACTACTGGATGAAGGAGATGGCGAACCGGGAACCGCTATGCCTGAGCCACTATCCGGGCGAGCGGCCGCACTGCTACGACCTGCTGGCACTGGAGACGCTCGTGGACGAATACCGCGCTACCGGCGCCCGGAAGTACATCGATGCCGTTCTCGGCGGATGGGATATCTACCGGGACAACTACAAGCACGTTGGCGGCGCCACCGCGATCATGGAATACGCCGACGTCTTCCCGCCCCGAAGCTACTACTTCACGGAGCACAGTATCGGAGAAACCTGCGGCAGCGTCTTCTGGATCAACATCAACGCCAAACTGATGCACCTGTACCCCGACCGGGAGGAGTATGCCGCCGAGATCGAGGAGGCGATCGTAAATGTGATTCTCGCCAACCAGGACAGCCGCGGCTACATCCGGTACCACACGGCGTTGCAGGGCGTCAAGCACGACGCGGCGTGTCGGAACTGCTGTTGCGAGGTGGCCGCGGCGGGGCTGATTCCCCGGCTGCCGGGGTACATCTACTCCATCGCGCCCGACGGCCTGTACGTCAACCTGTTCGCCGCCTCGTCGATCACGTGGCCGCAGGACGGGGACGACGTCACCCTGAGCACTACGACCGGGTTTCCCCTCGATCCGAAGGTGTCGATGACAATTTCGACCGCGGTTCCGAAGGCGATGAACATCCGCATCCGCGTCCCCTCCTGGTCGACGGGACCGATGCCGGTCCTGGTGAACGGCTCGGAGTTCGCGTCCGGCACGCCCGGCGCCTATCTTCCGCTCGAGCGCGAGTGGGAAGACGGCGATACAATAAGCTTCACTCTACCGATGGGCTTCAGAGCGGTGCGGTACACGGGCCTCGACCAGCTCGAGGGCAACCCGGATCGCTACGCGCTGATGTACGGGCCGGTGCTGATGGCCTTTCAGGGGGAGCTGACCGGCCCCGGCGGCGTGCCGCGGATAGAGGCGCAAGCGGAGGACCTGGCGGTCCTCCTGAACCCCGCCGAGGGGGACTCTATGGAGTACGGCGTGAAGGGGCATCCGGGATACAGGTACGTGCCGTACTGGCGACTGAAGGAGGACCAGCCCTTCACCTGTTTCCCCGTCATAGAGCGCTGACGGCCGAAAGCCCGGAAGGGAGAGCGGGGAAGGCGAGAAGGCACAACGCTCGTAACAGTGAGAACTTTTAGAGCATCGTCAGCCCCCACTTGCAGAGAGAAACGAATTTCCGCCGCGCTTTTCCATCCCGGGTTTCAGCGGTATCACCATATTCCACGTGTTCCGCGCGAAGTAATAACCGGGCCGGCCGTCGTGAGGGCCCGGTCCGTCGGCCGTGGCGGCAAAAAGGTAGGACGGGCAGCCTCCACTGAAAAGGATGAACGGACGCTCGATACTCGCCTGGGTGGTCTTCGAGCCGTCGTTCCAGGAGATCGTGCGCGACCACGCCTTCGGCTCCGGCGCCGGGCTCCACACCATCCCGTCGGACGACAACATGTGCGCTCCAGCTTCCGGCTCGCCGGTTATCTTGCCGGTAATATCCTTGCAGACCATCTCGTAGTGGTTCCCGGCCCGGAACACGAACGGATCTTCAATCTTGAGGCCTTCGCCGGGATCAACAACCGGGCCGGCTCCCTGCCGCACGAAAGGGCCGTCCGGTGAGGAAGCAACGGCCAGACCGAGCTTGCAGCCGGAACTTCGGTAATAGAGCAAGATCCGGCCGTCCGGGGCCAGGCACGGACTGGGATTTGTTACCACGTTGTTGTCCCATCCGTCAGAGTTGATATCCAGCGTCGGCCTGTCCGGGCGCTCCCACGGTCCGTTGACCGACGTAGCCCTTGCCATCCCGATGCGTATAGAAGAATACCATGGGAAAACCCGTCCGTTCCCGCCGGACGCCGCCCGCAGTGTATTCATCTCCCGGGGACTGGGGGTGTCGCCCTCGTACGTCGCGCCGATATAGAACAGGAGATACTCGTCGCCGTACCTCAAGATGAAAGGATTGTGCGTCATTCGCCCGTCCCATCTTTCGGAACCCCGGACAGGAAAAACCACCTCTTCGAACTCGTACGGTCCCACCGCTTTATCGGCAGCGGCACGCACCACCTCGGATGCGGCAAGGTAGCCATGAAAGAACGGGTATTTCTTTGGCCAACGTGCCGCGAACATGTGGTAGCGGCCATCCTCGCCCCGGGTCACGGACCCGCACCAGACCCAGTAACCTTCCTGCCTGTACCCCCCGCCCGCGGGAGCAGGCATGATCCGCTCTTGGAACGAAGTTATCTGCATCACCCTCATTCCCTTTAATAAGAATGAGCAGAGTCTGGCGGTTCGGGGCGTCCGAGGCAAGGCTTCACTTCCCGGCATTTCATCCCGTAAATCAATTGCCGGTTCGCAGCAATCCTGCCATTGTGTTCCGAAAAGGTAAGCTGCAGACCGTCATGCAGGCGCCCGGCGGCGCCCGTGTCGGCAAGGCGGCGGGGAGACATGATGAGTTACAGGGCGGCAGTGATTGGTTGCGGCGGTCGCGGCAGGCGGCACGCCATAGCATACGACATGATCGAGAACGCCGAACTGGTGGCTTGCTGCGACATGGTGGAAGAACGCCGGGAAGCGCTGGCAGCAGAATTCCGCATTGCGCCGTATGCCGATATGAGGAAGATGATCCGGGCCGAGAAACCCGACATCGTGCACGTAGCGACACGTCCGGAAACGCGAGTGGAACCACTGAGGCTGGTGTCTGAACTTGGCGTGCCTCTTTGCACGGTGGAAAAGCCGATCGCAACGGCCGTCGCGGACTGGAGAATTCTGTGCGGGCTGGAGAAAGACAGCGATACCAAGTTCGCGGTCTGCCACCAGACTCGCTGGAACCCGTGGCTTGAAAGATGCCGCGAAGTTATCCGCGGAGGCAAGCTGGGGCGACCGTTGCTGCTGCACATGTCGGCCGTCATGAACATAGCCGGGCAGGGAACACACGCCCTGAACTACGGTCTCAGCCTCGCGGGCGACCCACGGGTCACGCAGGTCTTCGCCAACAGCCAGGGCTGGGACACGCACGACAAGGTGCATCCCGGTCCCGAGGCTACGGAGGCGTACCTCGTTTGCGAAGGCGATATACCGGCCCTCTGGACTTCCGGTCGGGTTAGCCCGCGATGCGGCGATCCCGCCACGACACACGAACACGTGCGCACCGGAGGGTATTTCGAAAACGGCCGCGTTGAATGGCAACAGTTCGGGAAGTGGGAAATCTCATGCCCGGCCGGGACGGAAAAGGGTGCCTGCTTTATCGACAAGGAGCAGTTTCAGAAGGTGCGGGACGGGGAACAGGCTGCTTTCCACGAAGCCATGTTCCGCTGGCTGGAGGATGACGGCAGGCCGGTGGGAACCAATCTCAGTCGATCTTTGCACGAATGGGCCGTTATCCTGGCGATGTACCAGAGCACACTGGAACGTCGACCGGTTGACATGGCCAACTTCCACCCGCAAGATAATCTCGTGGACCGATACCGCCTGCTCCAGGTACATGCGCCGGCGCCCGCCCTATGATCACGACGACGGCTCGCTCCAGTCCGAAGCCGTGCCGTCCCGATCCCACACCCGCACTTTCCAGTAACACCGCATGCGGGATTCAATCGGCAAACTTCCTGTCCGGTTCCCTCTCGCCCAAGGGCGTAGGGGGACCCCTCACCCTAACCCTCTCCCCCGAGGGAGAGGGAACTGGATTGAGAGTCTCTCCCCGAGGGGAGAGGGAACTGGATTGAGAGTCTCTCCCCGAGAGGAGAGGGAGGTGGATTGAGAGTCTCTCCCCGAGGGGAGAGGGAGGTGGATTGAGAGTCTCTCCCCAAAGGGAGAGGGAGGTGGATTGAGCAACCTCAAACATCAGGTGCGACAGTAGCCCTTATCCCAAGGACGTCAGTAAACACTATCCCAAGGACGTGGGTAACATCTGGTTCCCTCTCCCCTCGGCCAGAGTCTCCATCTGATTCCCTCTCCCCTCGGGGGAGAGGGTTAGGGTGAGGGGGGATCACTCAACAGCGCGCGGATCCTGAATAGAAAACCATCAAGATTCTCTCCGACCGGCCGTCACGGTCCGTCCGCCTGGAGCCGAACTTTACCGCGGTAGAATGCGCGCCCGGTCGGCGCTTCGTTGGTAAAAACAACCGGCGAGCCGGTGCCTGGCATATCCACATAAGGCGCCAGCCCCGTCCAGCCGCCTTCCAGCAGGTTGGTGCCGCGT
>Ga0180436_10001091_pt1 | contig 27055 bp, 27 predicted proteins | sample SS_ome_2_FD_132434 | JGI IMG/M metagenome (GOLD analysis project Ga0180436, IMG submission 132434) | Hypersaline lake sediment archaeal communities from the Salton Sea, California, USA - SS_3_S_2 metaG | ecosystem: Environmental > Aquatic > Non-marine Saline and Alkaline > Hypersaline >... | reverse complement strand
GCGGCGGTTTGTTGTGAAAGAAGGGCTGGCGCCGGTCGCGGCGCTGGTCCAGGACTTCCTGGAAGGATGCATGGCTGGTGTCCGGCACCAGCGCGGTCAGACGCTCCGTTTCCGCTACCTGGTGTCCCATGCGCATGCGCTTGATGCGGCTGCTGGCCGCCTCGTCACGAATGATGCCGTCGTCCGCCGGCCTGCCCCGATTGATGCCTTGCACCGCGTCCATGCCGTGGATGACGCGGCCGAAAACATTCATGTTCCGGTCGAGGTAGCGGGGCGCCTGACCGATCACGATGTAGAAATCCGTGCGGCTGGTGTCTGGCCCCTCGTTGCGCGCCATGGCCACGACACCGGGGCAGTGTGTAAGCCAGGCCTTGCCGCCGGCGGGGTCCCGTGCAGCCGCGAAACCGTCGATGAAACCCGTTTGCGGGGCGAACATGTCGGGTGATTGCACGGCGGTCCAGCTCGCGTCCGCGGGCCAGTCGATCTCGAACTCGGCATCGAGCAGCGGCACTTCGCTGAATTCGCCCAGGTCGCTGCCGTCACCGCCTTGTGCGACGAAGCCCTCGATCACCCGGTAGAACGGCAAGCCGTCGTAAAACCCGTCTTCGACGAGCGCCGTGAACTGCTTGACCGTGCGCGGCGCGAACATCGGGTTCAGTTCGATCAGGACCAGGCCGTCCTGCAGTTCCATGTAGACGAGCCGTTCCGGCTCGGCTTCCCGCCACATGGAGACCTCGGCTGCGTTGGCCGCTGAACCGAGAAACAGGCAGGAAACGAAGGCCGGAAAAGCGTTTTTCAGCAGCGCGTTCCGCATGGCGTATCAGGGTATCTGGATTTTGCCGCCGCCGCCGAGACCACCCATGCCACCGGAGGGGTCGACGCCGCCCTTCGGCACGACAATCTGCGACGCCTGCTGACGCTGCATTTCCTTCAGTTCTTCCATGGTCTTTTCAAAGGCTTCCTTGGCGGCGTCGCCGAACCCTTCCGCCGCTTCGGCCAGCGTGCCGGCCTCGATTTCAAACGTCAATGGCAGCGGACCGGCCGTCGTCAGCACCTGGGTGGAACCGATGAACTGGACGGACCGGCTCGGGTCGACTTCGCCTTCGGCGGTTACCGGGGTGATCCGGCGCAGCGTACCGACCGTGTTGTCGGTAAAAGTCTCTTCCCGGTAGAGCTTGCTCGCATCCATCCGGATCTCGTTGCTGGTTTCGAAATTGCTCATGCTTGTTGTCCTCTTGGGTTTCGATTTATCTGGGGTCGGGATCACGCGTTCGCAATCCCGCTGCGACCGCCCCGTGCTGCGCTAAACTATGCTGAAACACGATGCATAAAGCAAAAGGGCCGGATGGATGAAAACGATTCAAAGCGAAGAAATCAGCTACCGCCACGGCGACGTCGAGATGGTCGGAAGTATTTTTCACGATGCGGCGCTGGACGGACCGCTGCCGCTGGTTCTGGTGGTGCACGAATGGTGGGGCTGCAACGATTACGTCCGCCGCCGGGCCCGCATGCTGGCGCAACTGGGTTACGCCGGTTTTGCCGTTGACCTTTACGGCGGCGGGCGGACCGCCGGCAGCCCGGAAGAGGCCGAAGAACTGATGAATGAGTTGCTTGGCGACCGGGCCGGGTTGCGCGGCCGGTTCATGGCGGCAATGAGCGCCGCGGCTGAGCGCCCCATCGTCGACGCGGATAAAACGGCCGCCATCGGTTACTGCATGGGCGGCGGGATCGTTCTGCACATGGCGCGCACCGGGACGGACCTGGCCGCCGTGGCCTCCTTTCACGGCGCTTTACCGCTGGCGATCGCACAGGAAGGCGAGGCAGCGGAAGTCACGGCCCGCATGGCGGTCTATCACGGTGAAGCGGATGAATTCGTCAGCGGGGACGACGTCAGCGCGTTCCTGGCCGAAGTCGAGCGCGCCCGCGCGGATTGCCTGTTCGTGCTGTTGCCGGGCGCCACGCACGGCTTCACCAACCCCGAGGCGACCACCCGCGGAGAAAAGTTCGGGCTGCCGCTGCGTTACAGCGAGTTGGCGGACCGCTCGTCGTGGGACCACATGCGGCTGGTCCTGGAGGCGGCGTTTCGCTGAGCCGCCGGTCGCTCAGGGTGACTGGTTTTTCAGGGCTGCATCACAGCGGGATTTCATCAGGTAACAGGGGTTACCGATCGATCCGCGGCAGTTGATGCTGGCTTCCTCTTTACCGTCTTTTTCCCGGGTGATCGCCAGCAGCTTGGCCGGCATGAAGGCCTGGACCTGGTAAATGCAATGCTCCCAAGCATCGTCTTCCGGCAGGCTGACCACCTGGACACCATCCTTGCCGTATAGACAATGTGCATAGTCCAGGAATTTCGTTTCACCTTCCTTGTACTCACAGGACAGCACCGGCGTGGTCACCGCCAGCCCGAGAATCATCAGGATTGCAGGTAAAATTTTCATCGATTTTTTCCCTCCACTGGTTTGACCGTATCCATCGTTGGAAGTGCCCATGGTCCGTGATCTCACTGACAGGCCCGGACTGCGGCGGCGGACTTCAAGCGGCCAGCGTGGCAGCGTCGGCCAGAATATATCGAGTGTCTGCTGCTTTCCGTTTAATCATCCCGGTAAATCCCGATAAAGACACTGCCGTCGGTGCCGATACTGGCGCGGTACATGCCTGCGGTGTTGAATGTCAGGGCAATTTTACCCTGCGGATCCATGGCAATCACGCCGCCGGAAGCACCCATTTCCGAGAGCTGTTCCATGACGACCGCGTGGGTTGCCTCAGCCAGTGATTCACCCTTGAACTGGACGCGTGCGCAGATGTCCCGTGCGACCGTGGCCCGGATGAAATACTCGCCGTGACCCGTAGCGCTGACCGCGCAGGAGTCGTTGCCCGCGTAGTTGCCGGCGCCGATAAGCGGTGAATCGCCAACCCGTCCCCAGCGCTTGTTGGTCATGCCCCCCGTGGACGTGGCGGCCGCGAGGTTGCCCCCGCTGTCCAGCGCCACGGCGCCTACCGTGGAGAGCCAGTGTTCCGGCTGGGCGTCGAGCCTTGCAGTTTCACGCTCGCGGGCCTGCTGCAACTGCTGCCAGCGGTACTCCGTCCGGAACCACTCGTCCTCTTCAAAAGCGATACCCTGCTCACGGGCGAACGTCTCGGCGCCTTCACCGATCAGCATCACGTGGGCCGAGTCGGTCATGACCCTGCGCGCCAGCAATATGGGGTTGCGGATGTTGTGCACGGCAGCGACGGCGCCCGCGTTCAGGGTGCGGCCGTCCATGATCGACGCATCCATTTCGTTTCGCCCGGCCGCGTTGAACACGGCGCCACGGCCGGCGTTGAACAGCGGTGAATCTTCCAGGATCGTCACCGCCCGGGTCACCGCGTCGAGCGAGGAGCCGCCGGACACGAGCAGCTGGTGCCCGGCCCGCACGGCTTCTTCCAGTTTTGCCTGAATTTCGCTTTCCCTGGCGGCATCGAGGTTTTCACGCTTTATCGTGCCGGCCCCGGCGTGGATCGCGATGGCGACAGGTGCTGCGCTTTCGGCAGCTGCGGCAGGCATTGCGGACACGGTAAATGCTGCAGCCAACAGAATGGCGCTCAGTATCTTCATGATGTTTTCAAGACCTCTTTTCGGTTCAGCCAATGCAGGGCCGCAAAAATCTTGGGATCCAGGGACATGCCCCCCGCGTGTTTTCCGTTCAGCCAGTCGTCGGCCTGGTCCAGCGGAACGATGTGCACCTCGATATCCTCGGTTTCATCACCGCCACCCGGGCCGACCCGCCGCAGGTCGCTGGCGAGAATGAAGCTGATCACCTCGCTGGTCAGTCCGGACGAAGTCGGGCACTGCATGATCATTTCCAGCGACCCGGCCTCGAACCCGGTTTCCTCGATCAGTTCGCGGCCGGCGGCTTCGAGGATCTGCTCGTCGGGATCGCCGGTGTCACCGACCAGTCCGGCAGGCAGCTCGATCACGCGCTCATCCACCGGGCGCCGATACTGTTCCACCAGGACGATTTCCTTGTCGGGTGTCACTGCGCACAGCACAGCGACCGCGTGGGCATTGTTGCGGCTCACGAATTCCCAGCCGTCCCGTTCGACCAGGTCGAGGTAGCGGCCACTGAAATGCAGGATGTCTTCGGGCATGGGTGTCATGGTCCGTGGCTCTGGTAAACTGTCCTGATTGTATCGGGATTGGAAGAGATTGGAACCAATCTCCGGCGGCCGGATCAAATCCGGTCGCATATCGCATAAAAAACCTGAATCGGTGGAATTTCATGAACAGAACCTCCTGCGTGGTCGCCCTGGCGGCCCTGATGCTGAGCATTCCGGCCGCTGTGCTGGCGCAACCCTATAAAATGCAGCCGGAAAAGAAGGCACCTGAAAGAAAAGCGCCTACCGAGAGTGTCGCTGAACTCGAAAAAAAGGCCATACAGGCTTACGAGGACGGCAGCTGGGTCCGGTTTTACGCCGCCAACAGCAAGCTGCACGCCCAGCGTCCGTTCACGCCGGACTACATGATCAACATCGTGCTGGCGGCAGCCAGCCTGGAAAGGCGGACGACCGCCTATCACTACATGCTGCAGCTGCAGCAGCAGGGCTATTCCGTCGATTTCAACGGCTTTGAGCAGACCGGGCCCGTCCGCGGCACCGAGGCGTACGATTACATCAACGATCTGTTGATCAAGGCCGGGGATCCGGTGGGCGAGGGAACCACGCTATTTACGCTGGAAGATGTGCGTCCTTCCGATCTCGGCGACGTGGCCTGGGATTCGACCCGCGAGCGCTTCCTGGTCGGCACGCGCGCCGCGGGCCGCCTGCTGGCCGTCGACGACGAGGGAGGCGCAGAACTGCTGCTCGAGGCGAATGAGGAAAACGGCCTGTGGTCCATCGATGGAATTGCCGTGGACCCGGCCCGCAACCGCTTATGGATCGCCAGCAGCGCCTCGCCGGCTTTTAGTGATTATTCCCCGGCGGACGCACACCGCGGCGCGCTGTTCGGCTTTGAACTCGATTCGCTCGAACCGGCGGGGCGCTTTAACCTGCCCGCAGACCCTTATCAGCATGAACTTGGTGCTGTCGCCGTCGGAGGGGCCGGCGAAATCTACGTTATCGACCGGGCCACACCGATCATTTACCGCAAGGCTGCGGACGGTGACAGGCTCGAACCGTTCGCCGGCGGGCCGCAGTTCGTCGCCTTGACGGACGTCGCCGTGACGCCGGACAACAGCCGGGTGTTCGTCAGCGATGCCGTTCTGGGGATCCTTGCCGTCGATCCCGCCGCCCGGCGCTCGGCGATGATTGCCGGGCCCGATACGCTGAACCTCTACGGGATCTACGGTCTCCAGTTCAGCGCCGGTTCCCTCGTGGTCACGCAAAGCGGGTTCAGCCCGCAACGCATCGTCCGGCTCGAGTTGAACGCCGATGGCGCCACGGTCGACAACATTGTGCCGATGGCGAGTGCGCTTGAAGCGTTTGACATGCCCGGAGTCGGAACGCTGCGCGGTGACAAGCTGTACTACTTCGCGAACCATGGCTCGACGAACGAAGAGGGGGGTGTGCGCATGATGTCGACACCGCTGGATTCGGGCGAGGCCATCACGCCGCCGGACATGCGGCAGTTCGAAGAAGCCCTGAAGCAGGCCACGGAAAGGGCTGCTCGCCAGTGAGCCTGCCGCCTGTCTACCTCGTCGATGCGAGCGTCTACCTGTTTCGCTCGTGGTTCTCGATGCCCGACGATTTTGTCAATAACGCCGGTGAACCGACCAACGCGGTTTACGGATTCACCGGCTTTCTGTGCGGACTGCTGGAGCAGACCGGGTCAGAGCATGTCGCGGTCGCCTTTGATGTGTCGCTGACTACCGGTTTCCGGAACGAGATCTACCCCGAATACAAGGCCAACCGGGACCCCGCCCCGGAAGAACTCAAGCGGCAGTTCGGCTGGGCCCGTTCGGTGGCCGAGGCCATGGGCCTGGCCTGTTTCTCGGACCCGCGCTACGAGGCCGATGACGTGATCGGCACGCTGGCCCGCTACTGGAAGCGGCGTGGTCATCCGGTCTGCGTGGTAACCGCCGACAAGGACCTGGCGCAGTTGGTGCGTGAGGACGATTACTGGTGGGATTTTTCGCGCAACCAGAAGCTGGACGCCCGTCAATTGACGGAAAAATTCGGCGTTACGCCGGAGCAGATGGCGGATTACCTTGCCCTGACCGGGGACGCCGTCGACAACATTCCGGGGATACCCGGTATCGGGCCCAAGACGGCAGCGGCTCTTTTGCGTGCCTTCGGCGACCTGGACGGGATATACGAGCGCATCGAAGAAGTGCCCACAATGAAAATCCGCGGCGCCGCGTCACTTCATGCAAAGCTGCAGGCGCATCGGGATGCGGCCGAACTGGCTCGTCGCCTGACGGTGATCGAGACCGCTGTCGAGTCGGCACTGGCGTCGCCGGAGCTGACGCGATCGGAAAAAGACACCGCGGCCATAAACCGCCTGTTCGATGAATTGTCGTTTGGCGGAATGCTGCGTCAGCGCTGCCTGCGCGCCTGACCGGGGTTGGCGCCTGTCGCAGTGTATTTTTTACGGGGTTTCAGTGCAGCAGGTGCTCGCCTGCCCGCCGTACGCGTTCCCGCAGCGGACTGTTGCGAGGGAAATGGGCCATCAGGAATTCCATCTGGTCGGCCAGGATCCGCCTGCCCTGCAGATACACGTATTCCGCGTGCGTGGGTTTGAACGGAATGGCCAGCAGTTCCATGCCGGCCTGTTCGGGCGTGCGGCCGGCCTTGTGGTTATTGCAGCGTTTGCAGGAAGTGACCACGTTACCCCAGGTGTCGACGCCGCCCTGGCTCAGCGGGTTGACATGGTCGCGGGACAGCAGGCTGTGCGGAAAGCGCTCGCCGCAATAAAGACAGATATACTGGTCCCGCCGGAACAGTGCCGGGTTGCTCAGTGGAGGCGTGTAAGAATCGGAGAAGAGATGTGCGTGGGGATGGGTGCCGTCAGTGGCGATAATGGCGTCGACGTCGACGAAACTTCGCTCACCGCTGAGGGCATTGATGCCGCCGCGAATACGGTAAACCGTGCGGCCCAACGAATATCCGACTTGTCCCAGCGTAATGAGGCGCACGGCGTCCTGGTAACCAACCCATTCCAGCGGCATCCCCGCGATGTCGGTCCTCAGAACCTGTTGTTGCAGGTCAATATCCATTTTTCTTTTCCATGCGGCTCCGGCATGGCGCTGAACACAATATATTGTGTGTTTATGGATCTTCATGGCCTGTATATCCGGTTTGGCAAAAAATCGCAAGGCTGTGCCATGAATCGCGTGACCCGAACCTTGGAAATGTTCGGAATTTGATGTTTTACTTCCGGTCTGAAAGCGGCAGGTCCCGTCGACAAGCCGAATAGTATGCTGTTGGAGCAACTGTGAAATCACTCTTCAAAACAACCGTTTCCGCTCTTATCCTGGCCCTGGCGATCATGGCCCAGGGCGCTTTGGCCGCTTTGCCTGCGGCTGTTGAAGGCGAGAAACTGCCTTCGCTGGCGCCCGTTCTGGAACGCGTGACGCCCTCGGTCGTCAATGTTTACACGGAGACCCGTGTGCGGGTGCGCAGCCCCTTGCTGGACGACCCCTTCTTTCGGCGGTTTTTCAACGTGCCCAACCGCTCCCGGGAACGCGTGTCCCAGAGCCTGGGTTCGGGCGTCATTGTCGACGCTGAAGCGGGTTACGTGCTGACCAACAACCATGTGATAGAAGGCGCGGATGACATCAGCGTGACATTATCCGACGGGCGCAGTTTCCAGGCCGAGGTGATCGGCACGGATCCGGATACCGACCTGGCCATGATCCGGATTCCGGCTGAAAAGCTGCAGGCGCTGCCGTTCGCGGATTCGTCGTCCCTCAGGGTGGGAGACTTCGTTGTAGCGGTCGGAAATCCCTTTGGGCTCGGCCAGACGGTGACGTCCGGAATCGTCAGCGCGCTGGGCCGCTCCGCTTTTCGGGGACTGGCGTACCAGAATTTCATCCAGACCGACGCCTCGATCAATCCGGGTAACTCCGGAGGTGCGCTGATCAATCTCAGGGGCGAACTCGTGGGTATCAACAGCGCGATTTTCACACCGAGCGGCGGCAACGTGGGCATCGGCTTTGCCATTCCATCTTCGATGGCGCTTCACGTGATGCAGCAGCTTTCCGAGCACGGCGAGGTGCGGCGCGGGACCCTCGGCATTTTTGTGCAGGACCTGACCTCGGACCTGGCCGGCGCCTTTGACCTCGACAACGGCGCCGGCGTGCTGGTAGCGGATATCGACAGTGATGCGTCCGCCGCGCGCGCCGGTCTGAAGGTGGGTGACGTCGTTACGCACATCGAGGATCACCGGGTCGGCAGCGCCCAGGAGTTTCATAATTTCGAGGGCCAGTTTCCCCTGGGAGACAGCGTGAAACTTCGTTACCTGCGGGATGGCAAGCAGCGGTCCCTGACCGTCGAGGTGCAGGCGCTCGATCGCGCCGTCGGTGAAGACCTGGACTATCGCCTGGCCGGTGCGGTCTTCGAGGACATCCCGATGAAGATTCGCAGCGGGCGGGTGCGCGGTGTGCTGCTGACCGAACTCCAGCCCGACAGCCGGCTGGCCCGGCTCGGGATGCGGCCGGGCGACATCGTCACCGCTGTGAACCGCGGCGCAGTGCGTGACATCGACGAATTCAGCGAAGCCACGCGTTCCGTCAGCGGCCGCCTCTATCTCGAGGTGCTGCGCGGCGGTCGTGAATACGTGGTCCGGATCGACTGAGCAAAAGCGGAACGAACACCAGGAAAACGCGAGGAAACGATATGAACTACATCTCCATGACAGAGGACGGTGCACGCGAGGCCACGGTGCTGAAGCCGATGGTGAAAGGCGAGTTGGAAAGCTGGTTGCAAAGGGCATCGGGCCGGGTCAGGGACTGGGTGCAAGCGAATGGCTTCAAGGCCAAACCGGGGCAGGTCTGCATCCTGCCCGACGCGGGCGGAGGTATCGAGGCCGTGCTTTTCGGCATGCAGGCCGAAGGATGGCTGACCCAGCTGGCCGCGATCGTGGAGAACCTTCCCGCGGCGAACTACCGCCTGGAAAGCGAGTGGACCCGCGATCAGCGTTTCCTGGCCAGCCTCGGCTGGGGCCTGGCCTGTTACCGCTTCGACCGTTACAAGAAGGCCGCAGACTCTTTGCCTTCGCTGGTCCTGGACGAGGATATCGATGCGGATACGCGAAGCCAGTCGATGGCGCAGGCGCTGGTTCGCGACCTGATCAACACGCCGACGGAGAACATGGGGCCTGCTGAGCTCGCTGGGGCTGCGCAGGACCTGGCGCAGTCTTTCGGCGCAGACTTCCGGCAGATCGAAGGCGACCGGCTGCTGGCGGAGAACTTTCCCGCGGTGCATGTCGTGGGCCGCGCTGCCGAGCGCGCCCCGCGACTGATCGAGTTGACCTGGGGTGACAGGCAGGCGCCGCTGCTGGCGCTGGTCGGCAAAGGCGTCTGCTTCGATACCGGCGGCCTCAACCTGAAACCCGCCGCCGGCATGCTGCTGATGAAAAAGGACATGGGCGGCGCGGCCCACGTGCTCGCACTGGCGCGCCTGGTCATGGAAAACCGGCTTCCGGTGCGGCTGCTGGTGCTGGTTCCGGCGGTGGAGAACGCCGTTGCCGGCAATGCCTACCGCCCGGGCGACGTAATTCCCACGCGCAAGGGACTTTCCGTGGAGATCGGCAACACCGATGCCGAGGGGCGGGTGATCCTGTCCGATGCACTGGCCTATGCCTGCGAGCAGTCTCCCGACCTGGTCATCGATTTTGCCACGCTGACCGGGGCGGCGCGGGTCGCCCTGGGCCCGGACCTGCCGCCGGTCTTCAGCAATCGCGACGACGTGTCACAGGGGATTCTGCAGGCCGGGCTGGAAGTGGAAGACGCGCTCTGGCCCATGCCGCTGCACCGTCCATACAACAAGATGATCGAAAGCCCGATCGCCGACCTCAACAACGCCGCCAAGAGCCCGTTTGCCGGCTGCATCACGGCGGCGCTGTTCCTGGAGCATTTCGTGGAAGCGGAAATTCCATGGGTGCACATCGATACTTTTGGATGGAGTCCGGGCGGCAGCCCGGCGCGCCCGGAAGGAGGGGAGGCGCTGGGCATGCGCGCGGTCTACCGGTTCCTGGAGAAGCGATACGCGTGAAGCACAAACTGCCGGCCATGATCACGTCGCTGGCGGCGCATGTTTTTGTTGCCGAGAAAGGTGGCCATTATGAAATCACCGATGGCCTGCGGCAGAACGAACACTGAACCCGCAGACTGCAATGACCGGACGCACTGTTCCCGCCGGCCGAAGTTGGTTAGGCTTTCCGGATTGAACGCTGCGTTGAGAAAACCGAGATGAACGAGACGAGCGAAATTCCCATCAGGACTTCGAGGCTGGAGGCCCCGGACGGCCTCCGCGTGGTCACCCACAACCTGGGCGCGACGCTGCAGTCGATCCGCGTTCCTGCCGAAAAGGGGCCGGTCGAGGTATTGCTGGGTTATCCCACGCCCGAGGACTACCTGGATGACCCGTATTTCATGGGCAGCACAGTAGGGCGCTACGCGGGCCGACTCGGCTCGGCCCGGCTGACCCTGGCCGAAAAAACCTACGAACTCGACCGCAACGACAGCGAGCACGGGCATTGCCTGCATGGCGGATCCGGAGGATTTCATGCCAGGCGCTGGGAGGTGGACGAGGACCCGAACTCCAACGCGGTCCTTTACCGCACGGTGTCACCGGACGGGGACCAGGGGTTTCCGGGCCGGATGACCGTGACCGTCCGTTACAGCCTGGTCAGCCGCATGGTGCTGCAGGTGGATTACTTCGCCGAGTCGGAAAGCGATACCGTGGTGAACCTCACCAACCACGCCTATTTCAACCTGAACGGAGACGGCTCGGCCATCGACAACCACGAGGTCTGGATCAACTCGGAACTCTACCTGCCGATGGGGCCGGACATGCTGCCCAACGGCGATATCAGCCACGTGAAAGACAGCGTGTTCGACTTTCGTGAAAAAGCGGCGATCGGCGAACGCCTGGCCATGCGCTCCAGCCAGCTGGGCCTGACCGGTGGCTTCGATCACTTTTTTCTGCTCAACAAGGCGATGAAATACCCGGCGATCGCCGCCACGCTCAAGTCGCCGAAAACCGGGGTTCGCGTCAAGTTCTACAGTTCGCGGCCCGGTGTGCAGTTCTATTCCGGAAATTCACTGGCCGAGCCGTTCGGGCGGCGAACCGGTGTCTGCCTGGAATTCCAGAACGCGCCCAATGCTCCGAACGTCGAGGGTTTTCCCTCTCCCTTGCTGAAGGCCGGTCACCTGTGGCACCGGCAGCTGGTCATGGAGTTCGAGGCTTGAGCGGGTGATTCCCGGATCAGAGTAATACGATGCTGAGCAGGCCCACGAAGGCGGACGCAAAGGACAACAGCATCACGTAAGAAAACCCGATCGCGGCGAACTTGGCGGTCGTCAGCCACCAGCCCTGTTGATAGACCCGCTTCAGCGACAGGAACAGGTAGACCGGGATCCAGACCAGGATTCCCGTCTGAAGCGCCGAGTAGGCCGCCGTCATGGGACCCTCGCCCGACGGCTCCCGCCACTCCGTCAGCTGCGCCGTCAGTATCAGGATGAGAATCGTGATGAAAATGAACGCGTGGTTGTGCAAAGCGAAGATCAGGTGCTCCACGTAGTAACGGCGCGCGAACAGGTACCAGAACTTGAACAGCGCCGCGACCAGCGGAAGCAGCACGAACATCGTGCCCGGCAGGACGTCGAGCGCCTGCTCCATGATGACGGCACCGGCGTCGTCCCCCAGTTCCTTGAGTTTCTGGGGCGATTCCTCGAGTTCCCTGTTGACCCAGCGATCCACCCATTTCGGCATCAGGGGGATGACGACGGGGTTGGTCTCGGGGTCCCAGGGTTGTCCGTTCACATCGAACGACATCTTGTCCGGGATCTCGTCCTCGGAAACGCCCTGCCCGGACTCGGCCGCCTCGATCTGGGCGCCAACCTGCTCGCCCAGGCCGGGTTGGACCTTGTCGAGTTCGGCCATCGCCTCAGCAAGGTCTTCGCGTTTCTTGTCGTCCGTGCTGATCTGGACCGCGGGACCGTCGGTGGCCACCTGGGTGGTCAACTCGAGTTCGCTGCCGGCGATGACGGCCAGCAGGAAAAACATCAGGATGCTGGAGAAGATGTAAAGCCGCAGCGGCGGCACGTAGCGGAAACGGCGGCCGTCCAGGTAATCCCGCGTCAGTTTGCCCGGCCGGAAGAGAAGCGGCTTCATCGTGCGCATGAAGCGGGAGTCGAAGTCCGCAAAGTCTTCCATCATTTCCCGCAGCAGGGCGGGGAAGAACCGGACCAGGTTCTTGTCGGGCTGGCCGCAGTAGTGGCAGAAGGGGCCCGCCAACTCGGTCCCGCAGTTCAGGCAATGACCGGAACCGGCCAGGCGGCTTGACTTGATCGTGAGCTTGCGGTCCGGAATGTTTGCGGGCAGCTGTTTTTGCGCTGATGCCGGCGCCGTTTCAGCTGTCGTTTTTTGTGCTTCCTCGTTGATTTCCCGGCTCATCGCTGCCTGGCTCTCCTGTAGAATGAATCGCCTCGATGAACAGTATAACCAAAGCAAAAAGCCATTCCGCTGCCGTCGGGAGAACCCTGCAGCTCGCGGCCCCGATCATCATCGGGCAGGTGGCGGTGTTCAGCATGAACTTCGTCGATACCGTGATGGCTGGCCGGCTTCCGAACCGGGATATCGCCCTGGCGGCCCTTGGCATTGGCGGTGCGGTCTGGTCGTCCGCCCTGATGTTCGTCATCGGCACGCTGATGGCCGTGCAGCCCAGCGTGGCGCAGCTGGACGGCGCGCAAAAGAAAGACGAAGCCGCATACCAGACCCGGCAGGCCCTCTGGATCGCACTGGCGCTGGGCGTGCCGTACTGGTTGCTGTGCCGGTTCAGCGAACCGCTGCTCGAGGCTTTCCGCATCGACCCGCTGATCATTCCGCACGCGGTGGGCTACCTGCGGGCGATTTCCTGGGGTGCGCCGGGTCTCTGCCTGGTCTTCCTGCTGCGCTTTTTCAGCGAGGGCACGGGTTATACACGCCCAACCATGTTTTACGGCATAGCCGGGGCGCTGCTGAATATTCCGCTGAATTACGTACTGATGTTCGGCAAGCTGGGTTTTCCTGCGCTGGGCACCGTTGGCTGCGGCTACGCGACGTCCATCGTTATCTGGCTGCAGTTCCTGTTTCTGCTTTCCTACATCGCGCTGCACCGGCATTACCGCCCGTTTTCCCTGCTTTCCCGTTTTGATCTGCCGGATCTCAAGACCATCCTGGTCTTGCTGCGGATCGGTCTTCCCATAGCGGTTGCCATCGCGGTCGAGGGCAGCCTGTTCGTTGGCGCGGCTTTACTGATCGGCCAACTGGGTCCGGTGCCCGCCGCCGCACACCTGATCGCCATCAATTTTTCGGCGCTGGTGTTCATGGTGCCCGTCGGCCTCTCGTCGGCCATATCCATTCGCGTCGGTAACGCTTTGGGCCGGGGAGAGCCCGAAGCGGCACGCTACGCCGGGCGGATCGGCCTGCTGATCGTGTTCGGTACACAGACGGTCAGCGCGTTCCTGATGTTCTTCGCCCCCGAGCTGGTCGTGCGGCTCTATACCAGTGACGCCACGGTCGGTGCACTGGCGGTCAGCCTGCTGTTCTACGCCGCGATATTCCAGTATCCCGACGGGGTCCAGATGGTGATGGCGGGCGCGCTGAGAGGTTACAAGGACACGCGCATGCCGATGATTTACACGATGGTCGCCTACTGGATCGTCGGCATGGTGCTGGGCCATTCGCTGACCTTCCGTTTCAGCATGGGGCCGGCCGGGATGTGGATCGGCATGATCGCCGGGCTGACCGTGGCTGCGGCGTTGATGCTGCGGCGCTTCCACTACACCGGAGCGCGTCACATCGCCGCAGCCGTGTCCGCCTGAGCGGCTGCATTCACTCCCGTTCCAGGTCTCGAAAGCGCTTTTCCAGCTCGTCGATGCGCCGGCCCCGTGCGGCCAGTTCGGGCGACTCAAGTCCATCTTGCTTCTCTGTGCGGCGCGCAGCGCTGCCGAAATGGAACAGCAGCGCCAGCGCGGCGTAGACGATGATCGCCCACAGGGTCTTGAACAGCAGGAAGGCCGCAAACAGCAGACGCAGCGCCCAGACGTTCCAGTCGAGCGCGCGGGCGATGCCGGAGCACACACCCGCCAGTAATGCGCCGTCTTTGCGGTCCATGGCTATGCTCCCGCTTCTTCAGCGCTCTGCTGCCCGGAGGCGGCGCTGCTTTTTGCAAGGCGCTCTTTCATCTGGCTGAGCTCGTCCTCGATGACGGGATCAGTGGGCTCACCCGCCGCCTGTTCCCACGCCGAGACCGCGGCGCCGCCCACTTCGTAGGAGCGCACGCGCGCCTCCAGGCTGTCGACCTGGTTCTGCAGGTGCTCGAAGCGGTCCATCGCGCGGCGGATGCGGCGCTCGCCCGGCGTCAGCCGTTCTTTGACCTCGGCATTCGCCTGGCGCGGGCTGCGGCCGTTCTGCATGCTCTTCAGGCGCGTCTTGGCCTCGGCGAGTTTGACCTTCAGTGTCGCCATGTCCTGTTCCATCTGCTCGACACGCTCGCCGACGCGCGCCTGTTCGTCACGGGCGGCCTCGAGCTGGTCGGAAATCTCCGAGCGTGCTTTCAGGGCGGTGCGAGCCAGGTCGTCGCGCCCCCGGGTCACGGCCTTTTCCGCGCGGCTCTGCCACTCGTCCCTGTCCGCGCCCAGTCTGGTCTCGAGGCGCTGCAGGCGCTGTTGCTCGGCAAGCAGGTCGGCACAGGCCATTCGAGCTTCTTCGCTGGCATCCTCCATTTCCCGAATGAGCGCGCGCAGCAGTTTTTCGGGGTCTTCCGCTTTTTCGATCAAGGCGTTGACGTTGGCGGCGATCACGTAGCGAAGGCGTGAAAAAGTGCCCATGGATATCTCCTTTAGTAGCTGGTTTCAGTGACGGGAAAGAATATGCAGTATTCATGCCATGCATAAAAAACGTTATATAACAACATTTTGGAAATGTTCTCTCGCCGGATCGACGGGTGGTGTTGGTGGTATTCGCAAACAGTTGGCGAAGTCGTGGCGGCGGTCGGCGGCATTGTGGGGGAGTGGGCGGGGTCTTAGAATAGGGCGCTTACAGCAGGGGATTCCTTCAATGACAGCCGAACGTTCTCTTTTCTCGCGGTTTTTCCTGGCGCTCTGGCGCCTGGTCGATGGCACGCGCAAGCTCGTGTTGAACCTCGTGTTCTTCTTCATCCTGGCGATCGTCGTTTCCGCCTTGCTGCAGACGGACGATACGCGGGTGCTCCAGGAGAACACCACGCTGGTTCTCAGGCCCCACGGCGACATCGTTGAGCAATACAGCGGCACACCGCTGGACCACCTGCTGATGCAGGCTTCCGAGGCCGGCCCCACGGAGACCCGCCTGCGTGATCTGCTCGAAGCGGTGCAGCGGGCCGCGGAAGACGATCGCATCGTGCGCATGGTGATCGACCCGACGTTCATGCGCAGTGCAGGGCTGGCGTCCCTCCTCGAGCTGTCGTCTGCGGTGGAGGTTTTCAAGGCAAGCGGCAAGCCCGTGGTGGCGCTGGCCGATACGCTGGGTCAGCAGCAGTACCTGCTGGCGGCGATGGCGGACGAAATCTGGCTGAACCCAAAGGGAATGCTCTGGATCGACGGGTTTTCCGCCTATCGCATGTTTTACCGGGAAGGGCTGGACAAGCTCGGCATCGAGATCAACCTGTTTCGCGCCGGCAAGTACAAGTCCGCCGGCGAACCCTTCGTCCGCAACGACATGTCGCCGGAGGCCAAGGAAGCCAACCTGCACTGGATCGGGGATCTCTGGTACCAGTACCTCGACCTGGTTTCACGCCAGCGCGCCATGCCGGCCGCCAGTATCGGCGAGGGAATCGACAATTTCGCGGATCGCCTGGATGCCGCTGACGGTGATTTCGCGCAGATGGCCCTGGAAAGTGGTCTCGTGGACCAGTTGATCAGCCGGCCCGAAGCCAACATGGAGTTGGCGCGCCTCGGCGCCAGAAGCGAGGGCAGCGAGGGTTTCCGGCAGGTCGATCACGACAACTACCTGGCCTTGACCGGATTGGGCCTGCTGCCCGGCAGCGACAACGAGGTGGCGGTCGTGGTCGCCGAGGGGGAAATCCTGCGCGGACGCCAGCCGCAGGGCACGATCGGCGCGATGACGTTCGCGGAAAAGCTCCGTGAACTGTCGGGCAATACGCGGGTCAAGGCCGTGGTCCTGCGCGTGAACAGCCCGGGCGGTGATGCTTTCGCCTCGGAAAAAATCCGCCGCGAGGTACAGGCCCTCAAGGAGGCCGGCAAACGCGTGGTCGTGTCGATGGGCGACGTCGCTGCGTCCGGCGGCTACTGGCTGGCCATGGGCGCCGAGGAAGTCTGGGCGAGTCCCGCCACCATTACCGGTTCTATCGGCGTTTACGGTCTGCTGCCCACGTTCCAGGAGCCCATGGAACGGCTCGGCATTCACAGCGACGGTGTCGGAACCACCGAGATGGCGGGAAAACTGCGGCTGGACCGCTCCCTCGACCCCGAGATGCAGCGCGTGTTCCAGCACGCGACCGAACGTACCTATGAAGACTTCGTGACCCTGGTGGCGGATGCGCGCGGCATGGAGGCGGAGCGGGTGCTCGAAGTGGCCCAGGGCCGCGTATGGAGCGGCACCCAGGCCCTGCAGCACGGACTGGTGGACAATACGGGAACCCTGGAGCAGGCGGTCGACGCGGCGGCGCGCCTGGCCGGGCTCGGCACGGATTACGAAGTGGTGTACGACGAATGGGAGCTGACCCCGTTCGAGTCGATGCTGTTCGACATAGCCGGTTCTGCGATGGCCCGCTTCGGCATCGGCCTCTCGGCGCGGTCACCCCTGGCCGAAGGTCTGCTGGGCCGGGTGCTGGCCGACCTGGAACGGGTGGCAAGGGGCAACGAGGGCTTCACGGTCGCCGCTCATTGCCTGTGCGACGCGCCCTAGGCGCAATACCGCAGCCGCTGGTTCTCAATAGCGCTGGGTCGGGTCCGGCAGGCCGCTGTGCAGCCGCCAGCGCTTGCTCTCCTCGTCGTAACGCCATTCCTGGTTGTCGGTATACGAACGTTCCACGCCCTGTCGCTTGTTGTACATCTTGATCTCGACAACCTGGCGCGCGGTCATTCCTCCGTCGAAACGTCCCGCCGAGCGGATCGTGTAGGTCGTGACGTGGAAAAGCCGCAGTCGATCCATGTCGAGCTGCGAGATCGGGTTTTCCAGGAGGTACTCCGGCGCGATGAAGTCGACCGCGGCGTCCCACTGGCTCCAGCGGACGATCGTCTCGTACTGCTTCAGCGTGTCACCGAGACTTTTTTCCACCTGGCGTTTCGACTGGCTGCCGCCGCACGCGCTGAGAGCGAACGTGACCGTCATGAGCAGCAGCGCCAGGCGCCGTAAGTCCTTGTGAATCTGTCTTTTGATCATTATTCCTCCAGCCGGGCATTCACGCGCGGTCAGTCTCGTTTGCCGCTGCATTCACCCGCTTCGAAATCCGGTACGCCTGCGGCTTTCGCGGCGCAGGGGTTGGAATAGGTCACGCCGTCACAGCCGCAGACCGGCCGCCATTCCATCGTGCAGGCCATCGGATCTTCGGGCGGTTCGACCACGCAGGCCGGTCGCGCCTGGATATCGGCCTTGTCGGCTTTGACCGCCTCTGTTTCGACAGGGTCCTCGGCGCCGGGCGTGCAGCCCATCAGCGCCAGCATGACCAGCAATACCGGCAGTTGCTTTATTCCGGTCCGAAATTTTGCCACAGAATCGTACCCCAGCTGAGTCCAATGAAAAGAATGCAAAGCAGCACGGCGGCTGAACCCATATCCTTGGCGCGTCCGGACAGGTGATTTTTTTCGGGTCCGATGCGGTCGACCACCGATTCGATCGCCGAATTCAGCAGTTCCACCACGAGGATCAGGAACAGCGGAGCAACCAGCAACAGCCACTGGACCGGGTCCCGCGCCACGAAAAACGACAGCGGCGCCAGGAAGGCAATGGCGAAGATTTCCTGTCGGAATGCGGCCTCGTTCTTCCATACTGCACGCAGGCCCTGCATCGAGTAGCCGCTTGCGTCGATGATGCGCTCGAGTCCCTTCTTGCCCGGTTTCATAGGTGCTCCGTCGTCGTTCGGCGACCATGCTACCATTCGACGATCCCGAATGAACAGGCCACGAGAGTTGATGCCGATGCTGAAAATCGCTTCCTGGAACGTCAATTCACTCAATGTCCGCCTGCCCCACGTGCTGGCATGGTGTGATTCCGAGCGCCCCGATGTGCTGGCGCTGCAGGAAACCAAGCTGACCGACGAGCGGTTCCCGGTGGAAGCTCTGCGCGAGGCGGGTTACCACAGCGTATTTTCAGGCCAGAAAACCTACAACGGCGTCGCCATTCTGAGCCGCCAGGAGGCCGCGGATCCGGTGCGGGACATTCCCGGCCTGGACGATCCCCAGCGGCGCATCCTGGCTGCAACGGTGGGTGATGTCCGGTTGGTCGACCTTTACGTCGTCAACGGCAGCGAGGTGGGCTCCGAGAAATTCGCCTACAAGCTTCACTGGCTGGAACGAGTCACCGAGTGGCTGGCCAGCGAACTGGAGGCTCACGAACAGCTGATCGTTCTGGGTGATTTCAATATCGCGCCGGACGACCGCGATGTCTACGATCCCGAAGCCTGGCGGGAAAAAATCCTCTGCAGCACCCCGGAGCGGGACGCGCTTGGCCGCATCCTCGGCCTTGGGCTTGTCGATACGTTCCGGCTGTTCGAGCAGGAACCCGCGACCTGGAGCTGGTGGGACTACCGGGCGAACATGTTTCGCAGAAAACTCGGCCTGAGAATCGATCTCGTGCTGGCGTCGAAGGCCTTGGCCGAACGCTGCACGGCGAGCTACATCGACATCGAGCCCCGCCGCCAGGAACGCCCCTCGGACCATGCCCCGGTGGTGGCGGAGTTCAGCATCTAAAAAAGAACTGCCAATACCGGGGTCAGAGTGGCTGAGCTACTCTGACCCCCTGTCTGCTCAGTAAGTGGGTACTGTGGAATCGATCTCCAGCGACCAGGCGTTGATCCCGCCGGCCACGTTCGACACGTCGGTGAAGCCTTTCTTGCGAAAGTACTCCGCCGCGCCCTGGCTGGCGTTGCCGTGGTGGCACAGAAACGCCAGGCCGGTGTCTTTCGGCATGGCTTCCAGCTTTGCCATGAGTTCACGGTCGAGCGGCAGCGCGCCTTCGATGGAGGCGAGCGCACGTTCCGCCTCGCCGCGGATATCGACGACGAGGATGTTACCGGCCGCCATGCGTTCGGCCAGCTCCTTGACACCCATCTGCGCCACCGGCGCGGGTGCGCCGGGCAGGTCGATGGTCAGGCCTTCGCCCTGCATGTTCGAGACCCAGTCGATGGTGGCGCCCCGGGCGCGTTGCGCGGTGGCGATGTCCATGTGGATTTTCAGGCCGTTGTTCTCGGCCACGATCTCGTGTCCCTGCGGCTGGCCGAGGTCGAAGCCCGCGTTGAATCCGGAATCGACGTTGAAGAACAGACCGATGCCGGGCTGACCTGCCATGACCTCGCGGATTTTTTCCGCGGCAATGTCCGTCACCGTGATTTCCGGCGGTGTCCGGTCCGGCGCCTCGGCGCCGAGGGACTCGTGCAGTTCACCGGAGTTGAGCATGTTGAGCACGATATCGCAGCCGCCCATCAACTCGCCGTCGATGTAGAGCTGCGGAATCGTCGGCCAATTGCCGTAGGCCTTGATGCCTTCGCGGATCTCGGGGTCGTCCAGCACGTTGACCGTGAGGTAGTCCGGCACGACGCTGTCCAGCGCCGCCACCGTCTTGGCGGAGAAGCCGCACATCGGCTGCTGGCGCGTGCCTTTCATGAACAACACGACCTTGTTGCCCTTTACGTATTCCTCGATCCTGCTCTTGACAGCGTCATTCAATTCCATGGTTCGTTCCGTTCTCAGGGGCGCGCCCGGCGGGCGCTGCTCGTTAATCGGTTCAGAAGGATATGGCGACGTGCGATTCCGAAATCAAGAAAGCGTTTCGAGCGGTGCAGGATGAGGGTCAATGCGGGCCGGGAGCGGCATCCGGTTCCGGTATGAGCTGGCGGCGCTCCTCGTCGTACAGCATGTCGCAGGGAAAGGCCACGGTGTGTCCGGCGGGCATCGAACGCCGCAATTCCTCGTGAATCCTGTTGAGCCCCTCGGCCTGCAGCGGGTAGAGATTCCTGACCCGGCCGTTATCGACGAGCGTGATCGCGATCGTGCCGATATCTCCAAAGCTGTGCTCGGTGACGTTCGCGTCTCCCTGGTGAGGAAGCCGGTCGCTGTGCTCGGTCAGGTAAGCCGACTCCAGCGCTCTTCGGTTCGCCGGGTCGTGAAAGACCAGCTCGATGCCGTGCGCTTTCAGGGTGGTCAGGTACTGGCGCGTTTCGCGGGTCCAGTCTGCGTATGCCGCCGACAGTTCGCCGCGTTGGGCCGGAATTTCGCTTCCGCTGCCTTTACTGGCCCAGAAGTCAAAGGTCTGGAAGTCCGAATGCACGGCGCCGTCGCGTAATTCGTAGCGGTTCCCCAGCCCGGTTGTGACGCTCAGCTCGCCGTTTCCCTCCAGGGCGCTGTCCAGCAATTCCCAGAGCGGAAGAAAACCGAAATGCTCGAGCTGCATGCGCAGCATCGCATAGAGGTCGGTCAGCGTCATCAGCCGGGCATGGTTGATCGTCACGTCGAAGGCCGACTGCAGCCAGGCCGCGGAGTGGGCCGAGAGCTGGCCTTCCTCCATGAAACGGTACTCCATGGCCTGTCCGAGTTCCCGGATTTCCGCGGCCGGCCCCTGCACGATGACAGGCAGCAGCTGAAGCAGCCCGCGAGGAGCCCGCCCATCGGGCTGCAGGCTGTCGACGGGCATCGCGCCGTTGTTGGCGCCGACGCTGACGAGCTTCGGGCTGAAGCGTTCCTCGCGCTTGTCGGTGGATACGTTCTCCAGCGCCGTGAACAGGGGGTAGGACGGCTGCAGAAGCTGCGTTTGGTCATAGAGGGCGCCCGCGGCGATCAGGCTGCAGCGGGCGATGTCGGGCATCAGGGCCTTGAGATCCGCTGCGAGGTGGGCGAGCAGCTGCTCGGCATCACGTTTCTCGAGCACGGCGGGCGAGGCCGACGCCGGCCCCTGGCAGCGCGTTCCATCGGTTTCAATGGCGACGAGTATGCGGTAGAACGCCGTTTCGACCATTGGGAGCGCCTAGAGAGGATTGTCCCGGACCAGCTTTTCGGTCCGGGTAACCGCTGCGCGAAACTGGCCGGGACGCCCCGGAACACGGTACATGTAGCCTTCCTCGTCGAACTCCAGGTTGCCTTCGCCCAGGGTGTCAACGTCACCCGAAATCGTTATCGACAGGCTGTCCAGGGTTCCGTTCGACAGTGATTCCAGCAGCGTGCGGGTGAAATCGTCCGGCTTCGATTCGACCGTGACGGACTCGGCGCTGTTGGCGTCGATGAGCAATCGCTCTCCGCTGGAATGCTCGAGCAGGACGGTCTCGCGGACCATGATCCGGATGTTCATGGCCTCTATGTTCATGGCCACGCCGTTTTCATTCGACAGGTCGAAGCGAACGGTCAATTCCTGCGCATCCAGTTCCATCTGCGAAACTCCGACGAAGGGTGCACGCCCCGTGATCACCTGGGGGGTGCAGGAAGCCGTCAGCAGCAGGGAAAGCGCGATACCCGGCAACAACAGGAAAAAAGGCAGTCGGTCTCTGAGTTCTTTGCGCATCAACGGTTCCATAAGTGACATCGTGTACGGTGGTGCCTGCTTGTCGTGCCGTGCTCGTCCGTTACGGGAACTTCCGCGGGCTCACGTTCCCGGCAGGCGGCAAACGCCTCGCTGCACCGTGTATGAAACACGCAGCCGGACGCCGGCGTCAAGACTGCGGGGACCTCTCCGTCGAGTGCCCGGGGCGCGGGCTGCGCCGGGTCTGCGACCGGAACGGCCTGCAGCAGCGCCTGCGTGTACGGGTGCGCCGGGTGCCGAAGCAGCCGGTCGGTGGGCCCGGTCTCCACGATTCGACCGGCGTACATGACGGCCACGCTGTCCGCCAGGCGCCGGACCACCCCGATATCGTGCGATATGAACAGGAAGGCGATACCCAGCGACTCTCTGAGCTCGAGGATCAGGTCGGTGATCCGCTTCTGGGTGGGCACGTCGAGAGATGAGACCGGTTCGTCGGCAACCACCAGGTCCGGTTCGCAAACCAGGGCGCGCGCCAGCGCGACCCGCTGCCGCTGCCCGCCCGAGAGTTCGTTCGGCAGGCGTTCGAGCAGGGCGGTGTCCAGGCCCACCGACTCGATTGTTTTCGCGATCATGGCATCGCGGCGGTCGCGGTCGCCCATGCGGAAATGATCGAGCGGCTCAACCAGCGATTGCCGCACGGTGCGGCGTGGACTCAGCGCCGAGTAGGGATCCTGGAACACGGCCTGGATGCGCCTGCGCAAGTCGCGGCTGTCGGCAGAGCGTGCGTTCGCAATGTCTTTTCCTCGAAAACTGATTTTTCCGGATGTCAGCGGCTGCAGCCGCAGCACCGCGCTGGCAACGGTACTCTTGCCTGCACCCGACTCGCCGACCAGGCCGAGAATTTCGCCGGGAAGCAAGTCAAAGCTGACCTGCCTGACCGCCTCGAATGGCTGCTTGCCGCGTCCAGCGTAACTCAGCGATATTTCGCTGACGTTCAGCAGCGGTGTGGGGCGCTGCGTTTTCATGTGCTCAACTCGCGTGCTGCGGCAATCAGCGATCCGGTGTACGGATTTTCGGGTTTGGCGAACAGGTCTTTCACGGGCTGGTTTTCCAGCAGTTTTCCGCGCCGCATGATCAGCGCGCGATCGCCGTATTGCGCGACGACGCCAAGGTCATGCGTGATCAGGAGGATTGCGGTGCCGATCTCCCGTCCGAGCTTCGTCATCTGCTCCAGCACCTGGGCCTGCGTCGTCACGTCGAGCGCCGTTGTGGGTTCGTCTGCGATCAATACCCGCGGCCGGCAGGCCATCGCCATGGCGACGATCAGGCGCTGCCGCAGGCCGCCCGAGAGCTGGTGCGGGTAGCTGCGCATGATGCGTTCCGGATCCTGGATTCCAACGCGAGTCAGCATCTCGGCCGCTGAATCCCGCGCCTGGCTGCGGGATTGCCCGCGATGCCGGCGAAACTGTTGCGCCAATTGCTGCCCGTTGCTGAAGACGGGGTCCAGCGCGGTCATCGGCTCCTGGAAAACCATCGAGATTTCCCGCCCGCGAATGCGGCGCATTTCGGCTTCTCCCATGGACATGAGCTCCTGTTCGCCGAGGCGAATCGACCCTGTCCTCCTGTTTTTTACATCCCGCGCAAGAAGGCCCATGATCGCTTCTGCCGTCTTGGTCTTGCCGCAGCCCGATTCGCCGACCAGGGCCAGTACTTCACCTTCGTATAAATCGAAACTGACCCGGTCCACCACGGCCTGGTCGCCGATAAATACCGAGAGGTCGCGGACGCTGAGCGCGGGATTCTTCACAGCGCCGCCTGCTTCGGATCAAGGGCATCCTGCATGGCGTCCGCGAGCAGGTTCAGGCCGAGCAGGAGCAGGAACAGCATGCCGGACGCGGCGATGAAGTTGCCGAAATGGCCGGCGAGCACTTCCTGCGTGCTCTCGGCCAGCATCAGCCCCCAGCTGACCCCGTCCTGGACCCCGAGACCGAGAAAACTGAGCACGACCTCGGTCTTGATGGCGGCCACGAAAGCGATGGTGCCCTGGACGAGCAGGATGTGCGTCGTGTTCGGCAGCACGTGACGGGCCAGGATCACCACCCCCGGCAGGCCGATGGCGCGGGCGGAGCGAACGTAGTCAAGCGAGCGGATTTTCAGTACCTCGGCGCGGACCAGCCGGGCCGTCGTGGTCCAGAACGTCGCGACCATCGCGAGGTGCATGGCCCAGGGCGCTCCGCGAAGGGCGAAGGCGACCGCGGCAACGAACAGGTAAAACGGAATCGCGTCCAGGACACCCTTCAGCCAGGTGATCGCGCCGTCGACCCAGGTATCGCCGCGCCAACCCGCCACGGCGCCCAGCACGGCGCCCAGCACGGTCGAGAGCAGGGCCACTACCAGACCGATCTCAAAAGCCGTCCGCACACTGTAAACGGCGCGTTCAAATATGTCCTGGCCCAGCACGTTCGTTCCGAACCAATGGGCCGCACCCGGCCCCTCCCAGCGGGCCCCGTCTGCCGCCGACCAATCCTGTCCGAGCCAGCCCGCCCAGACCGCGATGGCGGCCAGGAAAAACAGGGCAACGATAGACAGGCCGGCGAGCCCGCTGCGGTCCTTTCTGAGTCTGCTGAACGTTCGCGCCATCGCCATCATGTCACCCGGGGATCGACGAGTCGGTAGAGCGTGTCGGTGACGGCCTGCAGCAGCACGAAGGCCACCGCGGTGAGCCCCACGACGGCCTTCAGGACCGGCTGGTCACCGCTCGTTATCGCCTCGAAGGTGGCCAGCCCGATACCCGGAATTCCGAAGTAGCTCTCGATCAGCAGGCTGCCTGAAATGACCACCAGTGGAATCGAAAACATGAACCGGGTAATCACGGGAACGAGGCTGTTTCTGAGCACGTGTTTCCACAGAATCTCCGTGGTCGAAGCGCCGAAAGCGCGCGCCGTGCGAATGTGATCCCGGCCGTATTCTTCGATGAACACGGCCCGATAGAAGCGCGTGTTGTAGCCGAGCGTGACCAGGATCAGAGAGAGGCTGGGCACGGTGGCGTATTGAAGGTAGGAAGCGAAGCTGTCCACGCGCCAACCGCGCACCGGAAACAGGTCGAGACCGTAGGGAGTGCACAGCAGCGCCTGCAGGGCGATGATGATGACCAGGAAACTGAGGCTCATGCCGCTCACCGAAAAACCGGTGATGAGCCGGTCCGGCCAGCGGCCCCGGTGCTGCGCCGCCGCCAGCCCGAGCGCAATGCCGAGCAGGTTGCCCAGCACGAAGCCCGGAATCATCAGGGCGAGCGAGACGGGCAGGGTGCGGGCCAGCAGGCTGCGGACCGCTTCGCCGGATGCATTCGAAGCTCCCAGGTCGAGCGTGACGAGTTCACGCAGGTACTCGAAATACCGGGCGAAAAACGGTTGGTCATAACCCAGTTGATGGCGAACGCTGGCGATTTCTTCCGCGCTGGCGTTCTTGCCGATCAGGCTGTAGGTCTGGTCGGGGCCGAACCAGACCATCAGCAGGAAACTCAGGAAGGTCACGCCCAGGATGAGCAGCAGCCCGTGCAACAGCTTGCCTGCCGTGAAACGCACTAGTTCGCAGGCTCCTCCGCTGGCGCGCCGGCCCGGTCGACGAAGCGGAAGAAAAATCCGCCCACGAAAGAGCGGTCCGGCAGCATCGTGTACTCGCGGTTCCAGACCAGGATGAGGGTTCGGGAAATTCCGCTGATCGTGGCGCAGTCTTCCTGCAGGATGCGGTTCATGTTGCGGTACATGCTGGTTCGCATCGGCGACGGACGCAGCGTGGCGCTGGCTCGAAAGAGCCGGTTGAACTCCGGGTTGTCGTAGTTGGCGCTGTTCGATCCGGGTGAGGCGTTGGGGCCGAAAAACAGCTGCATGGTGTTCTCGGCGTCAGGGTAATCCATGGTCCAGCCGGTCGTGACCAGCATGACTTCACGGTTGAGGTAGGCGCGGGCGTAATCGCCGTAAGTCGCAAAGGTCAGGGGGCGGATTTTTTCCGCCGGGTAGCCGATGTCGGCCATGAAGCTTCGAAACTGTTCAAACATCTGCCGCTCCGTGACGCTGGACGGAAAACCGTATTCCAGCGTCGGCAGGTTGTCCGCGTGCCAGCCTGACTCGCGCAGCAGGCGCCGCGCGCCGTCCAGGTCGCGTTCTGTCCATGTACGGTCCTGGGACGTATCGTACTCTGGGGCGACCGGAGGGATGATGCCGGGAAACACGCGGCCGATACCGTAATAGAACACTTCGTTCCGGCGCTCCCAGTCAAAGGCCTTGACGATGGCGCAGCGCAGGCCGCGATTGCGTGCATCCTGGTCCGGGTCCGGGTGGTAGCCGATAGCCGGGTCGTCCATGTTGAAGTCGGTGTGTACGAACCCGGATTCCAGGTTGGCCGCGAGGTCGAAGCGGGCCGCCATTTCAGCGTTTAGCCTGGGCGGCGCCCGGGACGCCAGCACGCTGTCGAACTGGCTGACCGGAACCTTGATGAAATCCGCTTCTCCGGCGATCAGCGTATTCCAGCGCGCCGCATCCTCGGCGATGAACTGCACCTCGATGCGGTCGATGAAGGGCGGAGCGCGCCCTTCCAGGTGTTCAAAGCTTCCTGTCCCGGCCGCGGGCGGGTCCGCGCCCTCCGCTTCCAGGCTGAAGGGTTCATGGCGAAACGATTCGCTGCGCAGCAGGGTCGCGCCGGAACTGTCGAAGCCGTCCAGGCGATACGGCCCCGAACCGACCGGGTTTATCGCGAACCCGGCGCCATAATGCTCGACTGCTTCACGCGGCACGACGGCGGCAAAACCCTGCGCCAGAGTGTGGGTGAGTTGCGGAAACGGCGTAATCAGCTGGATCTGCACGGTGCGCTCATCGATCGCGCGCAGTCCGGGAACCGGAGCGTCGTAGTCAGCGCCGTCGGTTTTCCATTGTTCCATGCCGACAATGCGGTCCTGCCACAGCCATGCGCCCCGGGACCGGGTAGCGGGATCGAAGTGGCGCTTGAGCGAATAAACGAAGTCCTCGGCGGTCACGGCCCGGCCCGCTCCGCCGGGGAATGCCGCGTCGTCGATGAAGCGCGCCCCCGGCTTGATGCGAATGGTGTAAATCAGGCCGTCCGTCGAGACCTGCGGCATACCGTCCGCGAGATTGGGGGTCAGCTCGTAGGGGCGCGCCAGGTACTTGTAGCGATAGAGGGTGTCGTACAG
>Ga0180436_10001090_pt1 | contig 27073 bp, 25 predicted proteins | sample SS_ome_2_FD_132434 | JGI IMG/M metagenome (GOLD analysis project Ga0180436, IMG submission 132434) | Hypersaline lake sediment archaeal communities from the Salton Sea, California, USA - SS_3_S_2 metaG | ecosystem: Environmental > Aquatic > Non-marine Saline and Alkaline > Hypersaline >... | reverse complement strand
TCGGTTTGGCGCCTTGGAACGTTGTCCATCCGCGGTGCTGTTCGTCGCGGTCTCGACACCCGTGAACGAGCGGGGCGGCCCAATGCCCAACAGCCAACCAGGAATGTCCAATTTCCAAGGGGAGAGGCGCTGCCGCGCGGTGCTGTTCCTGGCGAGGCAGGGCCTCGGACCAGTGTTCAGGTTTCAGGTTTCGGGTGTCAGGGAGGCTGACCCTGAGCCGTGCACGATCCAGCCGCAACGCTCCTGACACCTGAACACTGAAACCTGAAACCCCGAGGGGCGCCAAAACTTGACTCATTTACAACAAATTTCGGTGTGCAAGGACTCTGGCGCGGCAAGCCTCGGACCGGTTGACGAGAGCGGCCGGCGATGGAGCGAAGCGCCCCTCGTCATCCGCTCTCGTCGCCGTCGTCGTTCCCCGGCATTGCGGCCAAAAGCTCAGCCGATCGACGACCAATCACGGATGCGTTCCTCCTTGCCAAGGCCCTGCTTTCCCGTTTTGATTCGCCCGGTCCGGTCCGGATTTCCTTCTCCCCCCGCATCCGCCAATCCATCGCGTCCATGAGCACGCAACGCGTTCCCGTCCTCCCTGGAAAGATTCTTCCTGCCTTTATCCTTCTCACCGTTTGCTTTGCCGCGTGGGGACTGGCGAACAACATGACCGACCCTCTCGTGAAGGCCTTCAGCCGGATCTTCACGATGACCAACCTCCGGTCCTCCCTCATCCAGTTCTCCTTTTACGGGGCCTACTTCTGTCTCGCCATCCCGGCCGCCATCATCATCAAGAAATTCTCTTACAAGACCGGCGTCCTGATCGGGCTGGGTCTCTTCGCAATGGGGGCCATGCTGTTCCTCCCGGCGAGCAAGACGATGGTCTTCAACCACTTCCTGATCGCGGTGTTCGTGCTGGCCGGCGGACTCTCGATCCTCGAAACGAGCTGCAACCCGTTCATCATCGCGCTCGGCCCCGAGGAGACATCCACCCAGCGGCTGAATCTCGCCCAGTCGTTCAACCCGGTCGGATCCGTCCTCGGCACCATGCTCGCCGGCTTCTTCATTCTCCCGAAAATCAACCCGGCCACCGATGCCGAGCGCGCCGCCATGACCGCCGACGAACTCCGCGCGATCCAGGTCGACGAACTCTCGGCCGTCATGGGGCCCTACGTCTACCTCGCCGTCGCCCTCGTCGTCCTCTGGGTGGCCATCGCGGCCGTCCCGATGCCGAAAGCCTCCGCCGCCGGTCCGGAGCTCGACCTCGGCCCGACCCTCAAGCGCCTCGTCCGCAACCCCCACTACGCCTTCGGCGTGGTCGCCCAGTTCTTCTACGTCGCCGCCCAGATCTGCGTCTGGACGTTCACCATCCACTACATCTCCGCCATCGTCGACGGCGGCGGCGGGGCCCCGCTGCGGCGCTTTCTCGAATCGAGCGGCATCTACGACTTCGTCCGTTCGATCCGGCTCATCACCACCGACGAGTTGAGCGGAGAGACCATTGCGGGGATCTACCACATCTGCGCCCTGCTCGCCTTCCTCGTGTCGCGCTTCATCTGCACCGCCCTGATGCGGGTGATCCGCCCCAGCCGGATGCTTCTCGCCCTGGCTCTCCTCGCCGGGGTGCTGTGCATCATCGTGATGAGTTCTCCGAACCTCTTCGGGGTGATCTGCCTCGTCGGCATCTCGGCCTGCATGTCGCTGATGTTTCCCACCATCTACGGCATCGCCCTGCTCGGCCTCGGCGACGACACCAAGTTCGGGGGCGCCGGCCTCGTCATGGCGATCCTCGGCGGAGCGCTCTTCCCGCTGATCCAAGCCGCCATCATCGACCACAGCAACCCGGCCGTCTCCTACATCGTGCCTCTCATCTGCTTCGCGGTCGTCGCCGCCTACGCGACCTTCGACCTCCGCACCACCCGCATCGCTCACGGCAGCCACTAGCGAGGCAGGGCCTCGCTGGTAGAAGAAGCGCAACGTCCGGGACGCACTCCGAACCGCAAGCAGTCCCCGTGACCGAAACCACCGCCATCGTCATCCACGAACACGGACCGCCCGCCGAGGTGGTGCGCGTCGAGTCCCGCCAGCTTCCCGAGCCGCGCGAAGGGGAGGCCCTCGTCCGCATGCTCGCCGCCCCCATCAACCCCTCCGACCTGAACGTCATCGAGGGCAAATACCCGATCCGGCCCGACCTGCCGGGGGTGCCCGGCGGCGAGGGCGTCGGCGAGGTGGTCACCCTCGGGCCGGGCGCCAAGCTCCCGGCCGAGGGAACCCGCGTCCTCGTGCCGCCCGGCACCGGAACGTGGTGCAAAGAGTGCATCGTCCCCGCCGGCGGCCTCGTCGAGATCCCCTCCGACGTCGACCTCGAGCAGGCCGCCATGCTCATGATCAATCCCCCCAGCGCCTGGCGCATGGTCCGCCGCTTCGCCAACCTGCGGCCCGGCGACTGGCTCGCCCAGAACGCCGCCAACTCCGGCGTGGGACGGTCCGTCATCGCCATCTGCAAGTCCCTCGGCATCCACACCGTCAACCTCGTGCGCCGCGAGGAACTCATCCCGGAACTCGAAGAGGCCGGCGCCGACGCCGTCCTGCTCGACAACGACCACGCCCCGGACGAAATCAAGGCCCGCACCGGGGAGGCCCCGCCGAGACTGGGCCTCAACGCCGTGGGCGGCGAGAGCGCCGTCCGCCTCGCCAACGCCCTCGCTCCGGGCGGCACCCTCGTCACCTACGGCGCCATGTCCAAAGAGCCCCTTCGCATCCCGAACGGACTCCTCATCTTCAAGGGCATCCGCTTCCACGGCTTCTGGGTCGCCCGCTGGTTCCGCAACGCCTCGCCCCGCGAACGCGCCGACACCTTCGAGTTCCTCGTCGACCTCGCCCGCCATGGCGCCCTCCGCGTCAAGGTCGCCGCCACCTACCCCCTCGACCATGCCCGGGAAGCCCTCGCCCACGCCGCCCGCGAAGCCCGCGGCGGAAAAATCCTCTTCAAAATGTGAGCCGTTGGTTCGTTAACATTATGCGTATCTGAACTGATCGCAGGGGGTCCTCAGGCGTATGGGAGGCGGCCCTTCGGCTCCGGGATCGGCCGGCCGGGTTGCATTGCGGTTGCGACCCATTCTTCAATGACAAGTTGCACATTCTCGGCGGCCTCCACGCAGGTTCGGCCGTCTGCCATGCAGCCGGGGAGTTCGGGAACTTCGACGACGAAAGCCCCGTCGGTTTCGCTCCAGCAAACGATCCGTTCGCATTTTCTACTCATTGCGGTTCACCAGTTTGTATTTTAACAGCTTTTTGGCAGCTTTGCGCTTTCGGGATTGAATCGGGGGCCGATCTGGGGTCCCTTTCGCGCCGCGCTGAGACGACACTACGAACCATGCTGAACATCGCGTTATTCGGGCCGCCGGGGGCGGGGAAAGGCACCCAGGCGGAGGATCTGATCGACAAGCACAGGCTCTTCCACATTTCGACGGGGGACCTCCTGCGCAAGGAGCTGAAGGAGGAGACCCCGCTTGGCCTCGAGGCCAAGGAGATCATCGCCTCGGGGGGTCTGGTGCCGGACGAGATCATCGTGCAGATCATCGAGAAGACCATCACGGAGAACCCGCAGGCCGGAGGGTTCCTGTTCGACGGGTTTCCGCGGACCTACATCCAGGCCTACATCCTCGAAGGCCTGATGATCAAACTGAACACTTCGCTGCACTGTTTGATCAGCCTCGAGGTGCCGGAGGAGGAATCGGTGCAGCGCCTGCTGGATCGCGGCAAGACGTCGGGGCGGAGCGACGACAACGAGACCGTCATCCGCAATCGCCTGCGCGAGTATCGCGAAAAGACGCTGCCGGTGCTGAACTTCTACCGGGAGCGGGGGATCTGCCACGAGATCGACGGAACCGGGACGGTCGAGGACGTGCGGGGACGGATCCAGAGGGTGGTTTCGGAAGAGCTGAGCAAGCGCCTTCTCAACGTCGTGCTCTTCGGATACCCCGGCTCCGGGCGGGGCTCGCTCGGGATGGCCCTGGCCGCGAAGCACGGCCTCGAATTCATCGCCACCGGCCGCATGCTGGCTGAGGAGATCAGGAAGGACACCGAGACCGGGAGAAGAGTGCGGGAACTCTACGAAAACGGGCAACTGGTGCCGGACGAGATCGTGGTCCCCCTGATCGAGGCGAAGCTCCGGCAGCGCAACGGCAACGGCGTCAAGGGGTACATCTTCAAGGGCTTCCCGCGCACCCTCGTGCAATCCTACATCCTCGACGGCCTCCTCAGAAAACACGACTCCGCGATCAACACCGTCCTCGAAATCGAGGTGCCCACCCTCGAACTGATCACGAGGCTCGAGGCCCGCAGCAAGACCGACCGCTGCATGCCCTACGACTCGGAACTCCCGAAAATCGTCAGACGCCTCGAGGAGCACGAAAACAAGACCATCCCCGTGATCAGGAAATACGAGAAGCTCCACGGCGTGACGCCCATCGACGGCCGCGGGAGTCTCGAGGAAGTCTCCGAACGCGTCTCGAACGTCATCGAGAACGCCTTCAAGGAGATGCGCTGAGGCTACTTCACTCCCCCGACAAGGCCTTGTCGTAGAATTCGAGGACGTCGCCGCGCTGGTCCGCCTCGTTGAACTTCATGGCGGCGCGCGGGTGCTGGTTGAGAAGGCCCGTGACAAGGTACGGCAGATCGAACCCCCACTTGAGCTTCTCGCGCATCGGCTCGATGTGGTTCTCGACACAATCCAGAATCGGGCGAAGCCGGTACTTCGGATTGTGGAGAAAGCCGATCAGCAACTCCATCGGGCAGTTGCCCGCCCCGCGACCGAGGCCGGCCATGGTGGCATCGAGCATGTTGGCGCCCTGGATGACCCCTTCGAGGGTGTTGGCGTAAGCCAGTTGCAGGTTGTTGTGAGCGTGGACCCCGACCTCCTTGCCCGCCGGCTTGGCGTACTGGAGGTATTTGCGGATCAGGTAACGAACCTGCTCGCTGTAGAGGTGGCCGAAGCTGTCGACCAGATAGACCGCGCGGGCCTCCGACTTCGCGAAGAGTTCGAGGGCGGCGTCAAGTTCGTGTTCCTGCACCACCGAGATCGACATGAGGTTCAGGGTGGTTTCATACCCCTTGTCGTGGGCGTCCTTGATCATGTCGAGCGCCAACGGGATCTGGTGGATGTAACACGCGACGCGGATCAGATCGATGACGCTTTGCTCCCGGGGCAGGATGTCGGTCTTGTAATCGCTCTTTTCGGCGTCCGCCATGACCGAGATCTTCAGGGGGGTGTCGTTCTCGCCGACGACGCGGCGGACATCGTCCTCGTCACAATGCCGCCAGGCGCCGTATTCATCCTTGCTGAAGAGGCGCTTCGAGTTCTTGTACCCGATCTCCATGTAGTCCACGCCCCCGGCCACGCAGGCGTCGTAAACCGCCCGCACCACGCCATCCTCGAAATGGCTGTTGTTCATCAACCCCCCGTCCCGGATCGTGCAATCAAGGACCTCGATCTCGGGACGGTAGGATACCCAGCTTCCGGAATGTGTGCCTTCGTTCTCGCTCATGGGGGGACGTGATGGGATTCGGTGCCGGAGTTTTCGCAGTCCGGAACCCCGGGGCGAGAAAAAAAACACAACGCCCTTGCGGAGTGGTGCAGGTTTCCAACCTGCCGGGGCGCCGGGAGGGCCCGAAAGCGCGGAGCGGCCTGACGGCGCCGGGGCCGGCGCCATCCAACCGAAGGAAAGCCGGGTGAAGCGGGAAGCGGTTGCTGTGAGATTGAACATGCAGCGGCGCCCCCCATGATTTTTTGATCCCGAAATGAATCGTTATTCCCCTTGGGACGCCTGGTGTGATTGAAAAGGGCCCGGGCGGCGCCGCATGATCCCCTTTCCTGCGGCCCGGCTCCCGCATGCCGACCCTGAGATCCCATGTCCTGGACGATTGACGACGCTCGCGAACTGTACGGAATCCACCATTGGGGAAAGGGATACTTTGACATCAATGCATCCGGCGAGGTGGTCGTGAACCTCACGGAAAACGGGCGTTCCGTTCCCGTCGCGCTCAAGCCGCTGGTGGATTCCCTCCGCGAACGGGGCCGCGCCCTGCCGATCCTGCTGCGATTCGGCGACCTCCTCGACCGGCAGATCGAAATCCTCAACGGCTCGTTCCGGAAGGCCATCGAAGCCGCCGGATACACCGGCGCGTTCCGGGGCGTCTACCCGGTCAAAGTCAACCAGCAGCAGCAGGTGATCGAGGAGGTGACCGACTTCGGGCGACAGTTCCATTACGGCCTCGAGGTCGGTTCGCGGCCCGAACTGCTGGCGGCCCTCGCATACATGCAGGATCCCGAGGCGTTCATCGTCTGCAACGGATACAAGGACGACGCCTTCATCGACCTCGCCCTGTATGCGATCCGGATGGGTCTGCAGCTGATCCTCGTCATCGAGATGCCCGGCGAACTTCCGGCGGTGATCGCGCGCTCGAAGGCCCTCGGGATCCGGCCCGCCCTTGGCGTGCGGATGCGACTCTCCGCAAAGTCGGAGGGATTGTGGGCGGCTTCCGGCGGCGAGCGTTCGACCTTCGGGCTCACTGCGGCTCAGCTCATCGACGCTCTCGACCTTCTCAAGGCCGAGGGATACCTCGACTGCCTGCGGCTCCTGCACTACCATCAGGGCTCTCAGCTCCCGAACATCCTCGCCATCCGGGAAGCGGCCGGCGAGGCGGTGCAGATCTACCTGAACCTCGTGGAGGAGGGCGCACCCATGGGGCTGCTCGATCTTGGCGGCGGGCTTGCCGTCGATTACGACGGCAGCCACACCAACTCCCCCTCGTCGTGCAACTACGAACTCGAGGAATACGCCGTCAATCTCGTCGAGATCGTGCAGGCCGGCTGCGACGAAAAGGGCATCCCCCATCCCGATCTCGTCACGGAATCGGGGCGCGCGATGGTGGCCTACTACTCGGTGCTGGTCTTCGACATCCTCGATGTGACGCGTTACGCCCACCCCGAAGAGCCGCCAGCCCCCGCCCCGGACTCGCACGAGATGCTGCACAACCTGTGGGAAATCCGAAGCCGCATCGCGCCCCGGGGCCTCCAGGAATGTTACAACGACGCCCTCTACTATCGCGACCAGCTTCGCACGCTCTTCCAGTTGGGCTACGTCACCCTGCGCGATCGTGCCCTCGGCGAGAAGACATTCTGGCATCTCGTCACGCGCATTGCAGCGGAGGCGCGCCAGCTGACTTACCTTCCCGAGGAACTGCAGCATCTCGAAGGCCAGCTCACGGACTTCTACTACGGCAACTTCTCGGTCTTCCAGAGCCTCCCGGACAACTGGGCGATCGATCACCTCTTTCCGATCATGCCGCTGCACCGCCATCTCGAGAAACCGGACCGGAACGCCGTGCTCTCCGACATCACCTGCGACTCGGACGGGAAAATCGAACGCTTCGTCGACCGCGGGGAAAGGCGCCAGCATCTCCCGGTGCATGGCCGACGGCCGGGCGACGATTACCTCATTGGCGCCTTCCTCGTCGGCGCCTACCAGGAAACGCTCGGCGACCTCCACAACCTCCTCGGCGATCCGAACGTCGTCTCGGTCCGGCTCGACCACGGCGAACCGGTCTTCACCCGCGAGGTCGAGGGCGACTCGGTGGCCGACGTCCTCTCCTACGTCGAATACGAGCCGAAGGATCTCGAGGACCGGTTCCGGCACTTCGCGGAACGCGCCGTTCACGCCGGCAACATCACCCCCGCCCAGCGCCGGGAGGTCATGGCCGCCTTCCGCAGCTCGCTGCAGGGCTACACCTATTTCGAAGGGTGAAAAGTCATCCCTGTCGAGGCGGATCGGCCTTGCGTTCGCGGGCCCGCAATGGACACTGGAAGCATGAAGATGATCATCGTCCGGATGGCGGCGGCGGCCGCCACGGCGGCGGCGTTATGCAGCCTCGCCTCCTGCGTCGAAAACGAGGACCAACAGATCGAGATCGAGCGCCTCAAGGAACAAAACGAAATCCTCAAGGACCATCTCGACAGCAGCAAGCGGACCGGCGAGAGAATCGAAAAGAAGAACAAGGAACTCCAAGCCTCCCTGCGCGAAGCCAACCGCAAGGTGCGCGAGCTGGGTTCGAAACTCGCCAAGGTCGAACGCTCCCTCGAACGCTACCATGAAAAGGAACGCCGCGAGGAAGCCGCCCGCGAGACCGAACCAAGCCGAAAGGAAAAACAGGAAACCGCCCGCCAGGCCGTTTCGAAGTCCCTCGAAGCCCTCGTCACCGTCAAGGGAGACCAATCTTCCGGACACGGCGTCCTCGTCAAGGCGGATGGCAAGACATGGATCTACGTCCCCGCCAGCGTTCTTGACGGCAACAAGGAACTCGACCTCGCCGCCGGCGGGTCATCCCTCGACGACTTCGGCGTCTTCGAAGTGGCGGCCGACGCCGGCCTCGCCCGCCTCGAGGTGACTGGCGCCGCCGACACGAAACTGGCGCCCGCGGACCCGGCCGAACTCAGCTCCCGCGTTCCCTTGCTCGGAATCAACGAAGACGAGGAGATCGTCGAAGGGCGCTCCTACCGGGCGGAGGCCGCTCTCTTGCAGGCGGACTCGCGCCTCAGCGCCTGTCCGCCGGGCACGCCCGTCTTCCACGGCGAGTCCGGGGGATTGCTCGGCCTCATCGTCGAGCCGGCGGAAGCCGACGAGGAACTCTGGGACGACTTCCGGCGTGCTTCTTATCGCAGAGTGCGTCGCATGGTCTGCCGGCTCGACCGCCAGATCGACTGGAATCCCATTCCCATCGGAAGCTTCCTCGAAGAAGGCAAGGTCATCGAAGATGCCAACACCCTGACCCGCCTCCTGCATGCCTTCACGGCGGTCCGCCCCACGGTGGCCGGAGTGGCCTTCGACGCCCCGGTTCCCTCCGGGACCTCGGCCCGCGAGCTTCTCAGGGCGCACCACGCCATGCCGGCGGTCCGGGCCCTCTTCGATCTGGACGAATGGCTCCGGGAGAAAGGCGGCCGGGCCTCGGTGGTCGACGTCAAGAAGCAAATCGCAAAGGTCTACAACATTGTGGCCCGCACCTCGTCCGAGCAGATCCGCGACCTGCAGACCCGAGCGTTTTCGGGTTTCCATCGGCCCGCCGCAAATCAGGCCCTCGAATGGCGCACCACGGCGGAAAAGGAACTCAAGGCCCTCCTCGCCGGGCTCAAGGACTAGCATGGCCTCGAACCGATCGACATGAAACCTGTCAGGATCCTCGGGCAGCCATCTTGGCGGATTGAATCAGACCGCGTCGAGGCCTTCGTCACGCGGGCCGGAGGGCACCTTGGGCCGGTGACTTTCCAGTTGCCGCGCCGCAAGGTCCAACCGTTCCCGGTGGCGCCGTGGGCGGAAGAGCGCCTGCCGCCGGACACTCCCCAGCTCCTGAAGTCGCTGCGCGGCGATTTCTTCTGCCTGCCCTTCGGGGCCAACACCCGCTCCTGTTCGGGTGAAGCGCACCCCCCGCACGGCGAGACCGCGAACGCCGTGTGGACCCTCGAGAGGCGCCGCGAAAACGCCCGCGGCGCGCATCTCCGCCTCAAACTCGATCCCGCCGTCCGGAAAGGGCACGTCACGAAAGAGATCTCCCTCGTGCCCGGTCACACCGCCCTCTACTGCCGGCACACCGTGAGCGGAATGCGGGGCCGAATGTGCTTCGGGCACCACGCCATGCTCGAGTTCCCCCCGGAATCGGGGTCGGGCCGGATCAGCACCAGCCGGATGCACTTCGGCCAGGTATGCCCCGGCGGGTTCGAATCGCCCGCCGAGGGGGGATACACCTCCCTCAAACCGGGCGCCCGGTTCAAAAACCTCGCGCGCGTCCCGCTGCGCGACGGAGGGACCGCCGACCTCACCCGTTATCCGGCCCGGCCGGGGTTCGAGGATCTCGTCATGTGCTCCCACCGTGCCGCCGACGACTTCGCCTGGTCCGCCGTCGCGTTCCCGAAACAACGCCACGCGTGGTTCGCCCTGAAGGACCCCCGTATCCTCGCAAGCACCATCCTCTGGATCTCCAACGGCGGACGGCACTACCCGCCGTGGAACGGCCGCCATCGCCGTGTCCTCGGCGTCGAAGACGCGACGGCCCACTTCGCCGACGGCCTCGCAGAGTCCGCCCGCCCCAATCCGGTCAGCCAAATGGGCATCCCCACCTCCCTGCGCCTGCGGGAAAAGTCCCCCCTCGTGGTAAGCTACATCATGGCCGTGACCCCCATCCCGGCCGGGTTCGACGTGGTGCAATCCATCCGCCGCACCAAAGACGGCGTGACCTTGACCTCCCGCAGCGGGAAACGAGCCCTCTGCCCCCTCGACCACGCCTTTCTTGGTACGAGCTGAGCACGCCATGTCTCTCGTCCTCCGTTCAGGACTCCGTCTCTCCCCGCCCGGAGGGACCCAGGAACAAATCCTGGTGGCGGAGCTGCTGCCGTAGATCACCCCTCCAACAGGCAATCGTCCCATGGTGACTATCAAGGAATATTGAATAAATCGCCGCCCCATTCGACACGAGGTTGGAATGAGCCAAACTCCACCGGGGCATGAAAAGGTGATGGCGGCGATCGAGGCAGCCGCAGGAGCGCACGACGGGCGGCCGGATGCGGCAGCTTCCGCGGAGCCTGACCGAAAGGCGAATCAGGAGATGAACACGACCAGCTCTCCGGCGGCAGAAATCGGCGGCGCAGCCGCCCTGCCTCCAGCCGGCGGGAACGCTTCCGGCGCAGCCGGCGACGCAACACCCCCCAATCCTTTCGAAAACCCGGCAGACACCTCGATAGTCGACTGGTCGGAGGTCGACCAGCAGATGGAGCAGGCCTTCATGGCGCGTGACAAGAAACGCTCCCGCCGGAAACTTGCGATCAATATCTTCCTTGTTTCCTGTCTTCTTGGAGGCGCCGGAGGAGCGTTCGCATGGTACCAGAGCTCCGAGCCGGCTCAGCGGTTCGTCCACGAGCTTGCGGGCAATATCCGGTCGGTCGCCACGGGCAACGACCCCGCCAGTCTCACCGAGGTCGTCGACACCTGCGACCATGCCCTCGGCAAAGTCGCCGGGCGGGGAGATCAGATCCGCGAGGCCACTGCCGCAATGGGCGTCGATGTCGAGACGGTCGAAGCCGACGAAGCCGGCCGGATCGCCTTCGAGCAGGAAATCGAGTCCGCCATGCAGGACATGATGGGCGGCGAAGGCCGCACCGCGCTCGAACGAAACCGCGAACTCCGCGCGAAAATGCGCCACCTCGCCCGGTCGCCGGAAGCCACCCTCAAAGTCGAAACCAACTGAGCCGGCGCCGCAAAGCGCAAAACCGGAAGGCCGGGGTCAGGCCACGGATGGCGGGAGAACGACGTTGCCTTCTCCCGTTTTGGTTTGTAGAAACCGGCGTTGTGCTATCTTCTCCCATGTTACTCTCCCTGAATGATTCCCGCCGTCCCCGGTCACGGAGCGGTTTCACTCTGGTCGAACTGCTGGTGGTGATCGGCATGATCGTGGTTCTGGCGTCTTTGGCCTTCACTTTGTCGACCCGGATGATTGCGGCCGCGCGGGCCACGGAATGCCTGAATCGCCTCCGGCAGTGCGGCACCCTGATGACGACCGCGGCGAACGAGAACAACAGCCGCATCCGCGCCTTCAAGGAGGGGGAAGGAATGTTGGACTTCCGGCCCTACTTCATCCTCGCCGACCGGTTGGAACTCCCGCGCGAACCTTACAGCGCCCATTTCGAGGGCATGGAACGCCTCCTGTTCTGCCCCAGCGCCCCGGAGCCGGAAGTGGCCCACGAAAACTGCTACGGACTCAACTTCAACGACAGCGAATTGGCTGGCGCAACCTGGTCCACCGAAACGGTCGAAACCGAGGGCGGCCAGAGCGCCACCCTCGCAACCCTCATCATCCCGACCGTGGATGATCCGGCCCGTTACCCGCTTTTCCTCGATTCCTCGAACAGCGACGGCGAGCAGATCTTCCGAATCCTCAACGAAAACGACCTCGTCGCCCTGCGCCACCGAAACAAGGCCAACGCCGTCTTCCTCGACGGAAGCGCCCAGGCTCTCGACAAAAGCTCCCTCGGCAAGCTCGGATTCGAAAACGCATACGATACCTCCACCAATCCCCCCACGCCCGTCCCCCTCCCCAAGGAGACCGCCAATCCGTAGCAAGCGGCCATCGCAAGTCAAACCGGCCCCGGAAAACCGATCTAACAGCCTCCGGGCCGCCTTTCAGGAAAAAGGTGATCAAAAACCCGGCTCAACGTTGACCGGGACTTGCCTGCGACCGGAAATCCGGCAACACTCCCGGCCGTGAGCACTCGCGAGCCGGAGGAGGAGAAATCGGTTTGGAAAGACAGCCCGTCCCAGGTTCTCAACGCCTTGATTTTTGCGGTCTCCTTCGTGCTGGCGATCGGATTGGTCGTCCTCGCCGTCGCGTTTTCGGGATACATTGCCCTCGGGGTGATTCTCCCCGTTCTTTTTGCGGCGTGGAAATACCTCGAAGTGCGCTGCCAGGTGTATGAACTCACCACCGAACGGCTCCGAATGTTCGAAGGGGTCCTGCACCAGGACATCGACGAACTTGAACTTTACCGGGTCAAGGATTCCCGCATCGAGCGTCCCCTCCTGCTTCGCCTCTTCGGGCTGGGAAATATCGCACTCGAAACCTCCGACCGCACCCACCCCCGTCCCGTCCTCAAGGCGGTCAGCGACGCGGCCGAAGTCCGCGAAAAAATCCGGCGCCACGTCGAGGCCCTCCGCGACCGCAAACGGGTCCGCGAGGTCGACTTCGACGAGACCGCCGACAGCGAGTTCGGCGACGAAATCGGCTGATCCGCCGCCTTATTTCTCGTTGGCGGTGTGCTGGATGTCGTGCAGCGCCGCAATGAAATCACCCAGGATCTCGGCGGGCACCATGATCGTGTCGCGATTGCCCCCGACGTCCTCCGTGATCTTCACCACCTTGCCCCTGGCGTTCTCCTTGAGGTCCAAAAAGAAAACCTTCCGGTCCGCCAATATCTTCTCCGTGTGCAGTAGGTCGCTTTGCACCTCTCCTCCTCAATTTCAGTTTTCCTGCCCTACTCTCTAACGATCTTCCCATTAGGTCAAATCGAAAAGGTCAAGCTTTGGAGGATTCTAAGCCAGCCCCACAGCTTTCCGGACCCGTTTCAGGACGCCTGAGGCTTCCTCGCGGGCGCGAGCCGCCCCCGCCTCAAGGACGCGGTCCACGTATCCCGGATCAGCGAGCACCTCCGCCCGTCTTTCCCGCATCGGGGCGAAATACTCCCAATAAGCTTCCCAGAGCCACTTTTTGAACTCGCCATAGCCGATCCCTCCGGCGCGGAAGCCGGCTTCCATGGCTGCGTGCTTCTCCGGGTTCGCCAACAGCCTGTGCAGGTCGAGGATCACGGAGCCCTCGACGGGTTTCGGGGCCTCGACGGGGGTGGAGTCCGTCACAATGCGCATCACCAGCTTGCGCAGCGCCTTCTCGTCCCCGAATATCGGGAGGGCGTTGTTGTAGGTTTTGCTCATCTTCTGGCCGTCGAGACCGGGAACTTTGGCCACCGCCTCCCGAATCCGCGGTTCAGGCAGTTTCAGGGTGCCCTCGCCGTAGCGTTCGTTCATCTTGATCGCAAGGTCCCGCGTCACCTCGAGGTGCTGCTTCTGGTCGTCGCCCACCGGCACCACGTCCGAATCATAAAGCAAGATGTCGGCCGCCATGAGAACCGGATACGCAAACAGGGCATGGGTCGCCGCCGCTCCCCGCGCAATCTTGTCCTTGTAGGAATGACACCGCTCGAGGAGCCCCATCGGACAGACCGTCGAGAGAATCCACGTCAGCTCGTTGACTTCCGGCACGTCGCTTTGTCGCCAGAACACGGACTTCTTCGGGTCCAGCCCGCAGGCCAGAAAATCGACCGCCAGCTCGCGCACGTTGCGACGCAGTTCCTCCGGGTCGTGCGTCGATGTCATGGCATGGTAATCCGCGATGAAGTAGAACCCCTCCCCTTCCTCCTGCAGCTCGACGGCGGGACGCATCGCGCCGAAGTAGTTTCCCAAGTGCAGTTTTCCGCTCGGCTGCAGCCCCGTCAACGATCGCATGGCGGGGTTGTAGCGGCCTCCGTGCCGGGCCGCAAGCCGCGTTCCGGCAGGCAGTTGCGCCCGTCACGTTTTGTTCTAACCTCCCCCCATGCCGAAGTCCTGCAGCAGCGCGTGGTGCCGGCCTCGTCCGTGGATGCCTCTCGTCCTCGCGGCAGCCGGATTCTACAACCTCGGCTTCGCCAGCTGGTCCGCCCTGCAACCTTCCGCATGGTGCGCATGGCTCGGAATCATCGATCCCGCATGTCCGATGCGTCTGCAAGGCGTCGCCATCATCCTCGGCGTGCTCGGAATCGGGTACCTGATCGCGGCTCGCGATCCGGTCCGGCACTGGCTGATCGTGCTGGTTGGCTTCCTCGGCAAGACCTTCTGTGCCCTCGGCCTGCTCGGCGCCGTGTCCAGCGGCGCCCTGCCGCTCCCGGCGATGTGGATCGCCCTGACCAGCCATGCCGTGTGGATCGTTCCGTTCGCGATGATCCTCTGGGCCGCGACCCGGGCTCACCTTGGCCGGCCGCCGGCCGGGACCGCCCCCCTCACCATCGAGGAGGCCGCCGCGCGTTTCCAGCTCTCGACCGGAGAGTCCCTCGCCGAGGCGTCCCGTGATCGCACCCTTGCCATGGTCTTCCTGCGCCACTTCGGGTGCACCTTCACCCGCCAGTTCCTGCGCCACCTCGAGCAGATCCGCGAAGACGCCGAATCCCGCGGCGGCCGGCTCGTGCTCGTCCACATGCTCGACCGGGGAGAAGGACGAAAACACGTGCGCCACAAGGACGATGTGGCGCGGATCTCCGATCCCTCCTGCGAACTCTACCGCGCCTTCGGCCTTCGCAAGGCGAACTTCTGGGAGCTTCTCGGACCCATCGTCTGGATCAAGGGTTTCGCGGCTTTCTTCAGCGGGTGCCGGGCCGGCCACCTTGCGGGCGACGGCCTCCAGATGCCCGGGGCTTTCCTCTTTCGTGACGGCCGCGTCATCTCCGCGCAGCCCGCGAAGAACGCCGCCCAGCTTCCCGACATCCGCCGCCTCTTCGAGTCCCCCGCGTGACCGCCCCAAACGGCTTCCGTCCTCGACTCCGGACGCCAGAGCGTCGAGGCTCCCCGCCATGGACACGCTGCAAGGAAAGACCGCCCTCGTGACCGGCGCCTCCAGCGGAATCGGCTACGCCGTGGCGGAGGCCCTGCTCGCCCGGGGCGCCTCGGTCTACGGGCTTTGCCGGCAAATCGGCCGCATTCCTGAAGTCCACATCCTCGAAGCCCCGCCCCACGTCGAAGTCGGCGACATCGTCCTGCGTTCCACCGACCAGAAAGTCTGACAAAACCAAGACCGGGGCGACAGCCAGCACCGAAGACTGCCGCCCCGGCTGCGCCGTCCCGCGGAAAAACCCGCGACGGACGGCATGGGGGGGTCTTTTATTTCCTCCGAAAATTCCAACCACATCACGTCGCCGGCGGAAGCGAAACACCAAAAAACTCCCGCTGGATGAAACGCTTCGGGCAATGCCCGGAGAGTCTCTCCAACGCGCCTGCAGTCGGGGGGGATTGAGGTTTTTTCAGGAGGAAATTCAAGATGTGCACCACTACCACCGCCTTCCGGGATGCGCAAAAATGACGGCCTATCAGTTGGTTGCACGCCCCCCGGCATCGGGTCCAGAGCGGATTCCCAGCTCCGGGATGCCCTCCCCCGAGACGCCGCGTGCCGCCGGACGCCATTTTTCGCCTCCACTTGCATCTTTTCCACCATCGGCCACCTTTCTCAAACCGCGGATGAATCCACTCGAACTCACGCAGGCAAGCGTTTTACGCCCGGCCTTGGTCGCGCTTCGGGAGCGGGGAGTCAAGATGTCCCCCTACCTCGAGCGGAATCGCATTCCGCGGGATCTCCCGGATCAGCCCTACGCCCCGCTTCCCAAGCGCCAGCGCATCTGGGCCTTCCTCGAAGACGTGGAAACCAGCGAAGGCATCGAAACCCTTGGTTTCCTCATGGGAGATCACCTCGATCTGGCCCATACCGGGCCGTTCGGCCTTCGCTTGATGCAAGCCGCCACCCTCTTCGACGCCCTCCGATTTGCCCGCCGCGCCCTCCGCGATGTCGCACAGGGCAACTCCCTGCGGATTCAACGCCAAGGTGACTCCGCCTGGATCGGAATCGAGTCCTACAGGAGAACCTGCCGTCCCGCCGATCATGCCATGTTGAAGTTCCTCATCGAGATTGTGCGTCTCGCGGCCGGTCCGGAATGGAACCCTTCGGTGGCAAGCCTCCAGACCGGCCGGGTCCGGGCCATCGAAGCCCTCCCCTGCTTCAAGCGCACCAGTTTCCGATACAACGCCTCGGAAGCAGGCCTCCTGATTTCCGCCTCCCTTTTGAGCCGTCCCCTGCACGAGGATGAAAACTGCTGGTCGACCCCCTTTGACGACCTGATTCCCCTGCCGCGTTCGGGCCGCCTTTCGGACTCGTTGCGCGTGGTGATCGCCACCCTCCTGCCGCATTACGGTCCTCCGAGCGTCAACGAGGCCGCCGAAATGTCGGGAATGAGCCGCGCCACCCTCTTCCGGCGACTTGCGGAAGAGGGGGTCACCTACCGCGAACTCGTGGAACGGGTCCGTTACCAGGCGGCCCAGAGCCTCCTCCGCAACCCCGCCCTTGCCATCAAGGACATTTCCAGCCTCCTCGGCTATTCCGTCCCCAACAACTTCATCCGGGCCTTTCGCAATGTCGCCGGGACCACCCCCAGTTCCTTCCGCCGCGAACACGCCGGAATCTAAGCCGTCCCCACGCGACACGCCTCATGCCGTCGTCTCCATCACCTCTTCTTGCAAGCTCGTGGCGAGACGATGAGACCCTCGCGCTCATCCTCCGGGGATGCTGGAGCCTTCGGCACGACCCGCCCGGATTCGAGGATGTCGCACCCCAGCTCGCCAACGGAAGCCGTCCGGCCCGGATCACTTTCGAGACCACCGGCCTCGACCAGTTCGACTCCAGCCTCGTCAGCCTCCTCCTCCACCTCCACCGTTACTGCGCGGAACACGACATCTCCTTCGACCGGGACGCGCTTCCGGAAGACGTCCGGGAGCTTCTCGCCATGGCGCTGGCCGTCCCGGAAAAGCGCGACACCCACACCATGAGCCGCGAGCGGGATTTCTTCTACAGCGTCGGGCAAGCCAGCCTCGACCTCATCGACGAGTTTCACGACCTCTTCCAGTTTCTCGGCGAATGCCTCTTCTCGTTTGGCCGCCTCTTGAGGGGCCGGGCCCGCTTCCGCCGGCGTGACCTCTGGGTGATCATGCAGGAGTGCGGCGCCGAAGCCCTGCCCATCGTGACCCTCATCTCGGTCCTGGTCGGGATGATCTTCGCCTTCGTCGGGGCCTATCAAATGGCTGATTTCGGCGCCACCATCTACGTCGCCAACCTCGTGGCCATCGCAATGGCCCGCGAGATGGGCGCCCTCATGACCGGCATCATCATGAGCGGCCGCACCGGCGCCGCCTTCGCCGCCCAGATCGGCAGCATGAAGGTCAACGAGGAAATCGACGCCCTCAAAACGTTCGGGTTCCCGCCGATCGATTTCCTCGTCCTTCCACGCATGCTGGCCCTTGTCGTCATGATGCCCCTGCTCACCGTCTACGCGAACGTCGTCGGTATGACGGGCGGAATGCTCGTGTGCCTTGGATTCAATATCTCCACCAAACAGTATCTCTCCCAGACCCTCGAAGCGCTCGACTTCCAGTCGCTCGCCCTCGGCATCGGCAAGAGCGTCCTTTTCGGAATCCTCATCGCCGGCGCCGGCTGCCTCCGCGGCATGCAGAGCGGCTCCAGCGCCTCCGCCGTCGGAACCGCCGCCACTTCCGCCGTGGTGGTCTCGATCACCGCCATCATCGTCGCCGATTCCGTCTTCGCCATCATCACGACCCTCCTCGGCATCTGATCGCCCCATGAGCGACCCGCACCCAGAACCCCACATCGAGGTCCGGAACCTGACCATGGCCTACGGATCCTTCGTCCTGATGCGCGATCTGGAATTCACCGTCAACCGCCGGGACGTCTTCGTGATCATGGGCGGTTCAGGCTGCGGCAAGAGCACCCTCATGCGGCATCTCATCGGTCTCAAGGAACCGGCCGCGGGGGAAATCTTCTACGACGGGCGTTCCTTCACCCGCGCCGATTCCGGGCTCCGCGAAGAGATGCTTCGCCGGTTCGGCGTGATGTACCAATCCGGCGCCCTGTGGAGTTCGCTCACCCTCGCCGAGAATGTCTCCCTTCCCATCGAGCAATACACGCGGCTCGACCGCGCCCGGGTCCGGGAGATCGCCACCTACAAGTTGTCGCTGGTCGGTCTCGGCGGTTTCGAGGATTTCCACCCCTCCGAGATCAGCGGCGGGATGCGGAAACGAGCCGGCATCGCGCGAGCCATGGCGCTCGACCCCGAGGTTCTGTTCCTCGACGAACCATCCGCCGGACTGGACCCGCTGAGCGCCCGGCGGCTCGATGACCTCATCCTGCACCTGCGCGACAGCCTCGGCTCGACGGTCGTCATCGTCACCCACGAGCTTGCCAGCATCTTCGCGGTGGCCAACAATTCGGTGTTTCTCGATGTCGAAACAAGAACCCAGGGGGCGGTGGGCAACCCAAAGCACCTTCGCGATCATTGCCAGAACGACCGGATCCGGCTGTTCCTGAACCGCGGCTCCTCCGATCACGCCAACCCCGACCCGCACTCCGTCTCCTCATGAGCAAGAAAGTCAGTCCCACCGCCGTCGGCATGTTCGTGTCCGGCGCCCTCGTGCTCGTTATCGTCGGATTGGTCCTGCTGGGAACCGGCCGCTTTCTCGAAACACAACGCAAGTTCGTCGTCTACTTCCAGACCAGCGCCAACGGCCTCCAGGAAGGCTCCGAAGTCCGCCTCGGCGGCGTCAAGATCGGTAGTGTGGACCGCATGTACGTCCAGTTCGACCCCGTAACCGACCAAAAAGTCATCCCGGTGGTGATCGAACTCTCCGCGGATCGCATCGCAGCCCTCTCCGCCGACTACGACCGGGATGAACCCATCCTCTCCCGCGAGTCGATCGCGGAAGCCATCGAAAGCGGCCTCCGGGCCCGCCTGATGAACCAGAGCGCCCTCACCGGACAGCTCTACGTCGATCTCGACTATCTTCCCGACGAGCAGGGCGGATACATCTTCCCTGGCCCGACCGTTCAGGACCTGCCCCAAATACCGACCGTCAAGAGCCAAATCCAGCAGGTGCTCGACGTCATCGCCGCCAGCGTCGAAGAACTCGGCCGCGCCGACCTCGGAGACATCCTCGACCGCATCACGGACCTCCTCGTCAACCTCGACGCCAAAATCACCGAACTCGACCTCGAATCAATGAGCAAGGGCGCTTCCGCCACCCTCGAATCCGCCAACGGGGCAATCCGGAAAATCGACGCCCTCGCCGAAAACGTCAACAAGGCCATCGCCGACGACCGCCTCGGCAAAGTCGTGGGCAACCTCAACGAAACCCTCGTCGAACTGAAGAACCTCGTCGCCGCCATCGACGCAAGGGGCTTGCAGGATGCCCTTCAAAGCGCCAACAAGGCCCTCCATTCCCTCGATGCCGCCGCCGCCAACATCGCCCGCTTCACCGAACCCGACGCCCCCACCGCCATCCAGCTCAAACGCACCCTCGCCGACCTCGAAGACGCCGCCGCCTCGATCAAGGAATTGGCCGAGTTCCTCCGCCGCAACCCCAACGCCCTCCTGACCGGAAAAAAGAAACCGTGAAGCACGGGCCTCGATTCACCTCGCCTCCCGCACCCTTCGTCCCACTCCCGCTATCGCATCATGAAGCCGTCCAATCAGACGCAGCGCACCTCCCTCCCACGCTCCTTGTGGATCCTCACGCTGGTGGCGGCGGCCGGGGCGGGCTGCACGCTCGTCACGCCGGTCGACGATCCCACCGAGTATTACGTTCTCAGGAATCTGGACACCACCCGTCTGGCCGGCCGGGCCGGACTCGTGGTCCTCGTGGGACCGGTCACCATTCCCGAATACCTCAACCGCGAGGAGATCGCCGTGGCCGGACCGCAGCACAACCTCGAACTGAACGAATTCCATGTCTGGGCCGAGAATCTCGACCGGGGCGTGGCCCGCGTGGTGGCCGCCAACCTTGCCCATCTCCTTGGGAGCCCCGGCATCGCTCCCTACCCGGCCGTCGACCCTCCGGAACACGACTTCAAGGTGACCCTCGTGCTCCGGCGCTTCGAGCCGGCCGTCGACGGGCTCGTCCGTCTCGATGCCAGCTATACCCTGAGCGCCCCGAGGGAGGCCGGACTGCACCCGCACACCGTTTCGCGCTCCGTCACGACGAGGGTCGCCAACCCCGCCCCCCCCGCCATCGCCGATGCCATGAGCCGCGCCTTGTCCGATCTCAGCCGCGCCATCGGCCGCGACCTGCTCGCCTTCGACCGGAAACGCAAACAGGCCGGGCGCGAGAAACGCGCCGACGGGCTCTCGATCGAGCCCCGGGATTAACAAATCCGCGGGAGCTGCTCGCCCGCCGGGAGGTCCACGATGCGCTTCGCCCCGATGCGGCTGGCAAGGATCACCCGTCCGTCACCCTTGCCGGTCACCTCGCCGATCATCCCCGCCTCCGCGCTCACCGGGAAACCGCGCATCACTTCCACCGCCCGGTCCGCTTCCGCGCCCGGCACGAACACCGCAAACCGCCCCTCGCACGCCACCTGCATCGGCTCCAGCCCGAGGAACTCGCAGGCCGCCCTCACATCGTCCCGCACCGGGATGGACGCCTCCGAGATCTCGATCCCGGCCCTTGCCGCTGCCGCGATCTCATTCAGGGCGGCCGTGAGCCCCCCCCGGGTCAGATCCCGCATGCAATGGACCTCGAGACCCGCCTCGATCAATGCCAGCGCGGGCTCCACGACGCTCGCCGAGTCGCTCGTGATCTCGCTTTCGAATTCGAGCCCCTCACGCTGCGCCATGACCGCCATCCCGTGCCGGCCGAGGTCGCCGCTGACGATCACGGCGTCCCCCGGTTGCACCTGTCCCGGCGCGATTTGTCGCTCGTGCGCGATCCATCCCACTCCGGCGGTGTTGATGAAGACGCCGTCACCCTTGCCGCGATCGACCACCTTCGTGTCACCGGTCACGACCGGCACGCCGGCTGCTTCGGCCGCCGCGGCCATCGAGGCGACGATCTGCCAGAGCGTTTCCATCGGGAGGCCCTCTTCGAGGATGAAGGCGGCACTGAGGCCCGCCGGCCGGGCGCCCGCCATCGCGAGGTCGTTCACCGTCCCATGCACCGCCAGCGATCCCAGATCGCCTCCGGGGAAGAACATCGGCCGCACCACATAGGAATCCGTGGTGAAGGCCAGCCGCGATCCGGCCCCGCCCAGCACCGCCGCGTCATGTTGGTCGCCCGGCGCCGGCGCCCCGAAGGCCGCCAGAAACATCCGCTCGATCAACTGCCCCATCAACCGGCCCCCGCCGCCGTGCGCCATCTGCACCGTCGGGTAGTTCTCGATCGGAAAGGGACAGGCCCCGGGAAACCCCGGTCCCGACGCGTTCGTGTGTTCGTTCATGCTCCGCCACTTCAAAAATCAAAAACCGCCCGTCGGCAACCAACAATCACCACAAGCCCCGAAAGCCCCGAAAGGGCTATGACTTGAGGCGGGACGTTCGAAGGCGCTCCGCAAGCAGGAGAGAGCGAAAGTGAAGAAGGTCGCGTTCGCGGGCGCTGGAGGTGAGACAGTAAGAGTAGGACTTCCAATGACGCATCTCGGCAAGGGCGTTGCGCAGGCGGAGGGCGATGACTTCCTCGCTGTCCGTGCCGCGGCCCGCGAGGCGCCGGCGGAGATCATCTTCGCTGGCGGGCATCACGAAGAGGTCCACAAGGCACTTGCGGATCACGGGGTGGTCGCAGGAGCGGATCTGGGCCGCGCCCTGCACATCGATGTCCATCACGACATCTTCGCCGTTCTCGAGAAACGCGAGCACCTGGGATTTGAGAGTCCCGTAGTGATGCCCATGGACCTCGGCGTGTTCGAGGAAGTTCCCGGCGGCAGCTTCACGGCGGAATTCTTCGGGGGAGAGGAAGAAGTATTCCCGCCCGTGGGATTCGCCGGGGCGGGCAGCTCTGGTCGTGCAGGAAATCGAAAAGCGCACCTCCCCCTCCTCCGCAAGGGCCCGGCAAAGGGTGCTCTTGCCGGCGCCGGACGGCCCGGAAACGAGCAGGAGAACACCAAGCCGGGATGACATCACGCGCCCGGCAGACTCAAGCAAAAGACGGCAGGTGGCAAGCGCCGGGACAGCCGGAAGACCGGGATGGCTTGCGCAAGCCTTCAACGCTCTTCAACCCCCGGACGGGCGCGGTGCAACAGGCCCCCATGGTTTTCAAGGACTCCGGGGGAGGGCTTCATGGTTGGAGACGAGCCAGAGGCTTCCGCCGGGCAGGCGCCACTGCCGGAGCCGGTGGAGCGAGCCGCCGGAAGGGAGGTGTTTCCCGATCGCTTCCGGATCTTCGGTAATGATGAAGAACGGGTCGCCGCTCTTCTGTTTGGAGGCGAGGAGTCCGGCCGCGATGTCCGGCCGGAGTTCGGTCTTCATGGTGCCGAGAAAGAACTGGAACGCGTAGGGCGCCTCGACGAACTCCGGCGCGAATCGCGGGCCGTAGTCCTGCCGGATCCCGGTGGCGATGTCGCGCAGGGCCGCCGTCTCCCGGACCGGCGCGGCCTTGGCACGGATGAAAAATCCCCAGATGGCCACGCTGGCAAGGAAGAAGAGGACAAGGGCCGCAAGGGCGGCGCGAAGGCGGGCGGGGGGCCATCCCCCAACGAAACAAGCCGCAGTGTGACCGGCAAGCAGCGCCGCGGAGGGAACGAGCGGCATCAGATGATCAGGGCGCTGGTGCGGAGACAACGAAAACAACCCGAGACCAAAAAGCACCTGCGCCGCAAGAAACCTCCGGAACCGCATCTCCGTCGGATCGCTCCCGGACCGGGCGCGACGAAGAGCAAAGACGATCCCGGCCGCCGCAAGCAGACTCCATGGCGCAAAGCGGCTGAAAAAATAAAGGGTGGGCTTTGCGAGCTGTGCGAATTCGAAACCATCCGGCGAATCCTTGACGGCATGGCCCACGAGTTCGCGGAAAATCATCTTTTCCGCGACGCGGTGACCCTCGGCAAGGCATGCGAGCCCGAACCAGCCAAGCGTGAGGACAAGGAAGATGAGAAGGCCCGGAAGGTGGTTGCCGCGAAGTGGGTTGCGCCGCGGGCGTTCGCCGAGGAATGCCAGCAACCCGCCCAAGGCGAGGGGAACGCCCAAAGGCCCCTTGGTGAGAGTGCCGGCAGCCGCGAGCAACCAGAACGGGGTCCACGAACACTCACCATTCCATGCCCGAAACGCCACGAGGGCGGATCCAAAGACAAGAACCGAGAAGACCGGATCGGCCCGGGAAAGCGCCACCTCCTTGAGCGCCACCATCGAGCAAAGGAACAGCACCGCCGCCAGAAAACCCGCCTCGGGGCCGAGCCGGCGCTCCCCGGCCCGGTGCATGAGAAGGACCGTCGCAACCACCGCTAGAAAAGAGGGCAGATACAGCAGAAACAGATTCAGCCGCCCGAAGGGCAGGGCAGGCACGGCCGTCAGCCAGGTCGAGAGCGGAGGCTTCGACATCACCTCACCGTTGTGGTCCGACTGCACCACCCAGCGGCCGTTCCGGAGGATGTCCATGGCGTAGGCCGCGGGACGCTCCTGGTCGTTGTCCCGAAGATCCGAGGGCGCCGCAAGGCGGATCAGGAATAGCGCCGTCGCCAACAGGAAAAGAGCCCCCGCGGCGGTGCGCGATGCAAAAATGCCGTTGAGGCGCGGCGGAAAACTCATCGGGCGATTCCGGAACTGCCGGAGCGGCGGGGAAAGGGTGGCGGCGGCAGGCAGCCCACGCAAGCGGCAATCCACCCGCGCCGGTCCAAAAACTCCGCCGGCTCCAGCGCGAATTGGGTTGTGCCCGCGGGACATGAGGCGCAGAATGACGGCGATTAACAATCAGGCGGGTCTTTGACGGACTCTCGCGGACAGCGTCGAGAGCGGGCCTGATTGCTTCCGGCCGGATTCATGACACGCAAGGAGCTCTTCGAGAGGTATGTGGCCGACACGCTCGACGAAGCGGCAGCTTCGGAACTCGATCGCCTGTTGAAAGAAGACGCGGAGTTCGCGGCCGGCTTCGCAAGGGACCTCCTGAATACCGGAAAGTTCGAGCAGGCCGGCAGCGAACTGCGGCGCATCCCCGAAAAACCCGTCGCCCACAAGCCCCACCCGCACCTCGTGACGGGCGCCGAAGCCGGCCGGATGCCGCGCTCGCTGCAGCCGCCCAAACAAGGCGCCTCGGACACCGCGTCCGGACTGGCGGCGGGGGATGAAAGGCTGAAGATCCCGAAACAGGCTCCGCAACCGGTCCTGAAGTCGGCGCAACGCCGGACCCCCGTGGCGGCGATCGTGGTGGCGGTAGTCCTCGTTGTGGGGATTACGGTCGCGCTCTTGCTGGGCCTGAGCAAGGAGCCCCCGGCCCCGGAGCCGATTCCGGTCATTGCGCGCATCCACCGGTCCGGCGACGAGCTTCTCCTGAGACGCGAGTCGAGGACCAAGAAAATCGGGAAGGGCACGGACCTCCTTCCCGGAGATCGCCTCATCGTGCGGAGCGGCGAGGCGCGGGTCGCTTACGTCGAGGAACGAACATACCTCCAATTGCATCCCGGATCCGAGTTGGTGCTCGACGGCGATGCGGCCCGCAAAACGGTGGATCTCGAACTGGGCCGCCTCGCTGCGGAGATCGCCCCGCAGGAAGCCGGGCGCCCCATGAAACTCCGCACCCGCCATGCCACGGTCATGGTCCCCGCGGGCAGACTCACCTTGCACGCCCAACCGGCCCTGACCGAGATCCACGTGCTGGAGGGAAAGGCGGCCGTGAACCGCGAAAGCGACGGCGCCACCCTGCGACTCGAGGAAGGCTCATGCACGCTGGTCCGCGCGGAGGGGCCTCTGAAGGCGTGGCAGTTCCACTCCGCGGTCAACCTCAACGGCCCGGCGGTCGAGATCGGCGGCCGGAAGTGGCTCTCCCATTCGGACGCGCAATACAAGGGATTGCGGGTCGAGGGGCTGGAAGGCGAAGTCACGCAAAAACGATCCCAACAGCAACCAGCGGGATACCTTCCTGATCCGGACCTCGCCGCCGTCCTCACCACAGGCGTAACCGTCAAAGGGGGGCGGCTCGTCATGGCATGGCCGCTTCCCAATGACCACTATCAGGTCTTCGTCTGGATCCTCGAAGACAAGGGAGAAAAAGACCGGGAGGAAGGAATGCGGTCCCTCCGGCTCAACCTCGAAGAAAAACTCGTCGCCGAGGCGCTCGGGGAGGACCAGATGCAGGGAGATTGGACGCGCTTCGGCCCGTTCCCCGCCCACGTCGAGGACGAATCCCTCGATTTCCTCGTCAGCCCCGGCCCCGGATTCCCCCTGCGCGACCCCCACCTGATGGGATTCGCAGTCTACAAACCCCAAGGCCCCGGCCGCCCAGCCCCACGGGAAGAAGCCCCCGAGTGAATGGCCGCCTCCAGCTTGAACGGGTCGCGCCGAACGTAGCGGATGATCGGGAGCCGGTCCGGGTCCGGGAACTGATCGCAACGGTCGAGCCGGTCCATCAAGTCGCGGCAGTCACCCGCGATGCCGCCTTCCTCGATCAGCTCCCGGCAGAGCTTCTCGCAGGACGGCGCCACGCCCGCGAGATCCGGACGCAGGACGGCGTTCGACGGCGCTCGCGGCTCGTCGGGCGTAGTGCGCGGGTACCGCAGGAGTTCGATCTCGACCGTTTCCATGGCCCGCCCCTCGATCGGATCGCCCGGCCCGCCGCGCAGGATGACGCAGGGGACGACATCACCCGGGCGCGCCTTGTTCCCCTCCACGCCAAACGAGCGGCTCAGCGGGGTGTCCCCCTCCGCCAAAGGCCGGCCCGCAATACTCACAACAATGTCACCGGCCCTGAGCCCGGCCGCGCGTCCCGACCCGCCGGCCGGCAACCGCGCGATCTTCAGCCCGCGGGTCTCCTCGTATCCCCGATCCCGGGGCAGCTCCACCTCCTCGCCGGCAATCCCTACGAAGACCTTGCCGCGATATGCTTCCCCCTCCGCGAGGCACACGCCGCCCACCAGAATCCCTGCTGCCATCTGAGCCCACTTCCGCATGTCCTTGCAAGCGTGAGATTCATTTAAACGCTTCCGTCGCAAGAACCTCCTTCGATCCCCTCAGAACTCTGCTGACCTGTCCCTCTCCCCCTGTGCTCCCCCCCCAACCCCCTTTCCCCCCTTCGTGTCTTCGTGTGAGCCCCTCTCCCTACAGCCGTGGAATCGTCAACCCGCCGTCCACCGTGACGACTTGGCCGGTGGCATAGGGGAAGTCCCCGCGGGCGAGGGCGGCCACCGCCCTGCCGACGTCCCCGGGTTCGCCCCAGCGCGGATCGAGGCACAAGCCGTCCGCGATCAGGCGGTCGTATTTCCCGGCCACTGCGGCGGTCATGTCGGTGCGCGTCACGCCGGGGCGCACCTCGTAGACCGGGATGCCTTCCGCCCCGAGCCGCACCGCGAAGAGCCGGCTCATCATCGAGAGTCCCGCCTTGGCGATGCAGTACTCGCTTCGGTTGACACTCGCCACCGCTGCTGAGATGGAGGTGATGTTGACGACGGCCGCCTCGAAGGCCGGATCGTCCCTCCGGGCCCGAATCATGTCCTTTGCCAGATCACGGGTGAGAAACACGGGCCCCCGCAGGTTGGTGTCCAGCACCTCGTCGTAGCTCTCCTCGGTCATGTCGAGCAGGTCGAGCCGCACTCTCGGCGCCATCCCAGCGTTATTGACCAGCAACCCGAGCGCCGGCCGGGCCACGGCGCGAACGCCGCCGATGATCGCAGCCCGCCCTTCCTCGCTGCCGATGTCGCCGCGCAGGTAATG
>Ga0180436_10001088_pt1 | contig 27096 bp, 27 predicted proteins | sample SS_ome_2_FD_132434 | JGI IMG/M metagenome (GOLD analysis project Ga0180436, IMG submission 132434) | Hypersaline lake sediment archaeal communities from the Salton Sea, California, USA - SS_3_S_2 metaG | ecosystem: Environmental > Aquatic > Non-marine Saline and Alkaline > Hypersaline >... | reverse complement strand
TGGTTCTCTTCGTTGTTATCCCCCTCGCTGCAGGTTGGCTTTCGAGGACTATAATAACAAAGAGAAAGGGGTTGGAATACTTTGAAAAAACCTTTATTCCGAAGTTCAGCAATATCACAATAGCCGGGCTGTTGTTAACTCTGATAATCATATTCTCATTTCAGGGCAAAACAATTATATCCCAACCAACAGATATTCTCCTAATAGCGGTTCCTTTAACAATCCAAACTTTCTTGATATTTTTTATCGCATATTTCTGGGGTAAGTTTTGTAAGCTGCCGCACAATATCGCTTCTCCTGGTGCGATGATCGGAGCAAGCAACTTCTTTGAACTCGCTGTTGCAGTAGCAATATCCATATTCGGGTTACAATCTCCTGTTGCATTGACTACTATTGTCGGAGTTTTGGTGGAAGTTCCGATAATGCTAACGCTTGTCAAAATCGCTAACCGAACAACCAGATGGTTTCCGGAAACCAAATCAAGATGATAATCAATAAAAATAAGACGACTACATAATTGCAGCCGTCTTTTATTTTGTCATAGATATTGATTCTAAACCGGATGAACCAAGTTTTCTTTGTCCAAAAGTTCGGAATCGATCTTATACTTCTGCGCTTTTCTATACTCGAAGTATTTTATAGCAACTTGCGGGAACAACGCATAGGACAGAACGTCCTCTTCCTGTTCCATATATTCCTTAATCTCTTCACGGTACTTATCAAGTTCCGGAGGAATATCGTCTGCAGGTCTGTGCGTAATAACTTTTGCATCCCCGATGCATTTCTTTCTCACATCTTCGTTCACTTCACCAGGCAGTTGACCGTATTCTCCACGCAAGAGAGCCTTAGATTCGTTTGTAACCATCTTATATCTCTCGCCTGTCAAAACATTAAACACGGCTTGTGTACCAACGATTTGGCTGGTCGGCGTAACAAGCGGCGGATATCCGAAGTCTTTTCTTACTTTCGGAACTTCTTGAAGAACCGCATCGAGTTTATCATAAGCATCAGCCTTTTCGAGCTGGCTCAAAAGGTTAGAATACATACCGCCGGGAATCTGGTAAATCAATGTTTTGATATCAACACCCAAAGAACCGGGCTTTAGGAACCCATCATCGACCAAACGTTTTGCTACCCCTCTGAAATGAACAGCGATTTCGTTAAGAAGCTCAATATCCATTCCCGTATCATATTCTGTACCGTGCAATGTCGCAACCAAAGACTCCGTACAAGGTTGAGCTGTACCGTTTGCAAGCGCAGAGATTGCACAGTCAACGATATCAACTCCGGCTTCGATAGCTTTAAGGTAGGTCATATCACCTGTGCCACTCTTATTATGAGTGTGCAGATGGATTGGAACCTTAACAACTTTTTTCATCGCCGTAACCAAGTCAAACGCTTCATACGGAAGAAGCAAATTCGCCATATCTTTGATACAGATAGAATGCGCTCCCATGCCTTCGAGTTCTTTTGCTAGTTTTACAAAGTACTCGTTCGTATGAACAGGACTTGTTGTATATGAGATTGTAGCCTCACACCAACCCTTATATTTGTTAGTAGCCTCGATCGCTTTTTGCATATTTCTCGGGTCATTCAAAGCGTCAAATATTCTTATAACATCGATTCCGTTTTCGATCGCTTTTTTTACAAACATATCGACAACATCATCAGCGTAATGTTTATATCCTAAAATGTTCTGTCCACGAAGGAGCATCTGCATTTTTGTATTCGGACAGCCTTTTTTTATCACTCTGATTCTTTCCCAAGGGTCTTCGTTTAAGAACCTCAAGCATGAATCAAAAGTAGCGCCGCCCCACATTTCGAGTGACCAATATCCTGCTTTGTCCAGCTTCTCAAGTACAGGTAACATCTCTTCAGTTCTCATACGAGTAGCTGCTTGAGATTGGTGAGCGTCTCTCAAAATGGTATCAGTAATAAGTACTTTTTTACCCATTTTATCTATTTCCTCTCTTTCAGTTTTATCCGAACAACGATAACAATACTCCGGCAGCAACGGCAGAACCGATAACTCCGGCAACATTAGGTCCCATAGCATGCATCAGCAGGAAGTTTGAAGGGTTTTCATCCTGTCCGACTTTCTGCGATACTCTTGCTGCCATCGGCACAGCGGAAACTCCGGCAGAGCCGATAAGCGGGTTAATCTTTCCTCCGGAAAGTTTACACATAATGTTCCCAAGGATAACACCGCCGAATGTTCCGAAAGCAAAAGCAGCAAGACCAAGCAATATGATATAAAGCGTTTCAGGCTTTAAGAAAATATCAGCTTTCGCAGTTGCACCGACAGTCAATCCTAAAAATATCGTTACTATATTGATCAATTCATTTTGAGCGGTCTTATTAAGACGCTCTACAACACCTGATTCTCTAAACAGGTTGCCCAGCATCAGCATACCCACAAGCGGAATCGCAGCAGGAAGCATCAAGCTTATAAATACAGTTACAGCGATAGGAAATATTATTTTTTCCGCTTTTGAAACATCGCGTAACTGTTCCATTTTTATCATTCTGTTTTTCTTTGATGTAAATGCCTTCATAGTCGGCGGCTGAATAATCGGAACCAGTGCCATATATGAGTATGCCGCAACAGCTATCGGACCTAAAAGATGGTCTGCAAGCTTGGACGTAACATATAACGCTGTCGGTCCATCCGCTCCGCCAATAATTGCGATTGACGCCGCTTCAGCCTGCGGGAAATTAAGTAATAAAGCACCAATAAAGGCAACAAATATACCAAATTGTGCAGCTGCACCCAAAAGCAAGCTCTTAGGATTTGCAATCAACGGTCCAAAATCAGTCATAGCGCCAACGCCCATAAATATAAGCGGTGGATAGATTCCGAGTTTAACACCCTGATATAAGTAATACAGTAAACCGCCATCTTTTTGATGGACTACCCAATTCGTTGTTTCAGTAGTGGCGTCCGGCATTACAACTTTCACTTCTTCAATCATCCATGATGCTTCATTCATTACACCAGAAAGCGGAAGATTTACTAAAAGCATACCAAAGGCAATCGGTAACAATAGCAAAGGTTCAAATTTTTTCACTATAGCAAGATACAAAAGAAGAAATGCTATAACTATCATTATGAGATTCCCCCAAACAAATACGAATCTCTCAATACCGTAATTGAAAATCATATCTTCTGTGGGAGTATTTAATATATTAGCAAAACCAGTATCTTTGACAAAGGTTCTAATCATTTCACCAAAATTGAATGAAAAATCATTCATTAGTCAAGTCCTCCTTAATTTATTTGTGCTATTTCATAGGTGATCTATGCAATAACCAGAAGCACTTGACCGGTTTCAACAGCATCGCCCTTTTCGACTTGGACTGATGCAACTTTGCCTGCACATGGTGCCATAATTTCATTTTCCATTTTCATAGCTTCGAGAACCATAACAACGTCCCCTTCGGCTACTTCCTGTCCAACAGAACATTTAACTTCCCAAATATTCCCAGGCATAGGAGCTTTAATCTGCTCGCCGTCAGCAACAGGAGCAGCAGCTTTCGGCGCCGCCTTGGTTGCAGCCGGTGCAGAAGGAGCAGGTGCTGCCGCAACTGCAGCTGGTGCTACATATCCGCCACCTCCGCCAATTTCCTCAACTTCAACTTCGTAAGATGTTCCATTAACTTTTATGTTAAATTTACGCATGAATATATCCTCCTAAATCTCTAAAATTTATTGAAAATCTGATCTCTTCTTCCCGCTTGTCTCCAAGCCGGAGCATTGGATCCGATTCTTCTGTATGATCTTATAACGATATTGCCTGCACTGGTGCCTAGATATACTGATAATGCGCCTGTGACAGCAGCAATAACTTTCTTTTCGTCCAAAACCACTTGACCGACAAAATCGTTACTGGGTTTCCCTTTTGACTTGCTCGGCAGTTTTTTTACTTTATTAGCTCTCTTTTTGCCTATCTTCATAAATACCGTTTGAAGCAAGATGTATCCCAGCAAAAGTATCAAGCAAATAAAAACTATTGCAAACCCAAATAGGAAAACTTTGCCGCCATAAGTCAGTTTTTCTAAAAACATATCAACGCCCCCAGACTAAAGCGGCATTACGCCATGTTTTTTCGGCGTAGTCAGCTCTCTTTTACCAAATGCCATTTCAAGACCTGCAATAACACGCTGTCTTGTTTCGACAGGTGCAATTATATCATCGATTGCGCCCTGTTTTGCTGCTTCAAAAGGATTCGCAAACTTTTCAGCATACATACCGGCAAGTTCCTTCCTCTTTTCAACAGGATCATCAGCAGATAACAGCTCATCCGTCATAATGATGTTTGCAGCAGTTTCAGCCGCCAAGCATGAAATCTCAGCATCCGGCCAAGCAAAAACCATATCCGCTCCAAGACCCTTCGGGCACATGGAAACAAATCCGTTTCCGATAGCTTTTCCTGTGATAACTGTAACCATAGGCACAGAAGCTTCGCCATATGCGAATACCAACTTCGAAGCATCTCGTACCTGACCTTTTCTTTCGGCTTCTCCATCCGCTTCATATCCCGGAGTGTCTGCCAAAGTCAATACAGGCGTGTTAAAGGCATCACAGAACCTTACAAATCTCGCTGCTTTTTCTGCTGCTTCTGCACATAATGCAGAGCCTGCATTATTCGCAACAACGCCAACAGCGAAACCATTTAGTCTAATAAATCCAGTCACTATGTTCGTGGCATAGTAGGCTTGGACTTCCAAGAAACCGCCGTTATCAGCGATAGCGGAAATAATGGTTTTTGTATCAGCATCAGAATCCAGTCCTTGAAGTTGTCTGTTTAAATCGTCGGTTTGATCGTAGTAGGGTGCATCTTCCACATTGTTGAACGGAAGATATTCCATAAGTGTTTTTACTTGTGCAAAACATGTGTTTTCGTCCTGCGCAAAGAAATGCGCTAAACCAGATTTTTCATTTGCAACCATAGCACCGCCAACATCATTTGCGTCTTCACCGAAAACCGCCGGTGCTGCGCTGTAGATGCCGCCGATCTTATCGACCACAAATACGAAATCCGAAAGTGCTGTAAGGTACGAAGCAGTACCTGCACACGGTCCTGCAACAACGGATACCATAGGTACAACACCGGAAAGAGTCGTCATCTTCTTCATAATCTTTGAAAGACCGTTTAGAGATGCTGCTCCTTCACCGAGTCTTGCTCCTGCAGAATCTAAGATTCCGACAACAGGAACTCCCGATTTACCCGCCATGTCTAAAACTTTTAGAATCTTTTGTGTATGCATATATCCAAGAGATCCACCTAATACAGTGAAATCTTGAGAAAACACGTACACGGGTCTTGAGTTAATTGTACCGTACCCGGTAACAACTCCCTCGCCTGCAGCGCTTACAGCTTCAAAGCCCTCAGCTGCAGCAGAAAGTTCCGCAAAAGCATCAGTTTCTATAAAACTCTTGTCGTCCAAGAGCTTAGAAATTCTTTCCCTGGCAGTCAGTTTGCCATCGGAATGCTGCTTGTCGACTTTTTCTTTGCCGCCACCTTGCAGAACAGACTGTTTTTTTGCCTCAAGTTCGTTAAGTCTGTCGAGTTTGCTCATTCGTTAAACCTCCCTAAATAACTATAATATTAAAAATTACTGTTTATCGCCTTGGCCATAGTCGCGATTACAATAAAAAAGAAAACCAAATTCCCCCATTTTATTAGGGTAATTAAGATATATTATCTACTAAATTCAATTAAAAATCAACTTTTTTCTTATAAAAAGAACTTTTGGTGCAATGTTTTTTCTGTTGGGTTGATCGATGTGCAAAGTCTGATATGTTTTCGCATCAATTTTATCCAGCATTTTCAACAGTTTTTTATACTCTTTTTTCCCTCCTTCATGCGAGACATACACACTTATAATTATAAAACCATCGGGGATCAAAAGCTCCATAGCTTTTTCAATAGCAAGAATAGTTGTTTCAGGCTCAGTTCTGATTTTCGAATCGGAGGAGGGCAAAAACCCGAGATTGAACACAGCACAGGCAATTCTCCTAATAACGTGTTCGTCCATGGTCTCATGAGGCTTACAGATAACTTTGGCATTTGTTACTCCTTTTCTTCGAAGTAGTGCACTCGTCGTTCTACATGCTTCTTCCTGAATATCGAAAGCATATACAAAACCGTCTTTCCCGACTTTTTCACAAAGATAAAGAGTGTCGTTACCGTTTCCGCATGTTGCATCCACAGCGGTCGCTCCTTTTTCGAGATGTAGATCGATCAAATAATGCGATAGGGTTACTGCGTTGAAAATATTTATCATTTATGCTTTTCTCCAAACTATTAGATGCTTTTTAAGTACTCTATCTCTTCAGAACTGAGCTTCCGGTATTCACCTGCTTTGAGTCCTTCCAGCGTAAGCTCACCAAGCCTTACCCTTTCAAGTCCATAGACATGACTTCCGATTGCGCGAATCATCCTTCTTATTTGGCGATTCCGTCCTTCATGTATTGTGAAAGAGAGTATACTCATCTTATCGGTTTCACTCAAAATCTCAATCTTGGCAGGACTGGTTTTCCTGCCATCAATGAATACACCATCTCTTAAGCGGTCCAAATCCTCCTTCGCAAGTCTTCCCTTGATACGTGCAACATACTCTTTTTTAATCTCAAATGACGGATGAGTTATCCTGTTTGTAATCTCTCCATCATTGGTCAGAATTAATAGTCCGCTTGATTCATAATCCAGTCTGCCGACAGGATAGAGTCTTGCATTTGAATCCACTATGTCCAGCACAGTCTTCCTGCCTTGCGGATCATCACATGTACTGATGACTTGTTCAGGTTTGAAAAGAATATAGTACTCATAATCAACTTCCGCAAATATAGGAACGCCCTGATAAAGCACTTCATCTTTATCAGGGTCAATCTTAGTTCCAAGTTCGGAAACTTTTTTTCCATTAACATAAATCTTGCCTGCACTGATAAGCTCATCCGCTTTTCTGCGAGAGCACACACCGCAAGCAGCGATATATTTATTCAACCTCATTTTCTGCCCCTTTGTTTCTTAATCGCTGTATATCGTATTGTTGATCCAATCCGTCAAGATTTTAAATATATTGTATTCCATCGTGTTCTCTTCGACGCCCTTTTCCGCTTTCAACTTTGCAGTTGCCACCACTTCATCGTCAATCAAACACTCGATTTTTCCTAAAGTCTGCCCCTTGACCACAGGTGCATTTATACTATCATCTAAAATTATCCTTGTCGTTATCTTTTCCTCTTCACCGTTTTTCATAGGATATGTTACATCATCCGAAGCGTAGACATTCACGCTGTCCGACGTACCATTATTCACAACCACGTTACCGTAATATTCACCCTTTTCGATTATCGGTTTTATCGAATAGTTCTTGAATCCATAATCGAGTATCGCCATAGAATCACCAAACATATCCGAATCATTCAAAACGACGCAAGCGAGCTGCATATCATCCCTTTTCGCAGAAGTCGCAACACACCTGCCGGCTGCATCAGTATAACCTGTCTTAATACCATTTGCCCCTTCATAATCCCAAAGAAGCTTATTTTTGTTTTTCAGCGATCTATCCCAATCACTGCCTTCCCAAGAGATGTTTTTATACTGCGTCGATACGATATCTACAAAGCCCGGAATCTGCATGCCGTATGCCGATATCAAGGACAAATCATACGCTGTCGTATAATGATTTTTATCAGGCAGACCATGTGGATTCACAAAATTTGTGTTTCCAACACCGATTTCTCTTGCTTTCTTGTTCATCAATGCTGCAAACTCCTCTACAGAGCCCGCAATATGAATCGCCAGAGCTTCTGCTGCGTCGTTTCCCGAAGAAAGCATAAGTCCATATAATAAATCTCTTGCTGATATTTTTTCGTTTGGAGAAAGCCAAATAGAGCTTCCTTCTATCCCGCTGGCATCTGGATCGACAGTGATGATCTCATCTATATCCAAAGATTCCAATGCGATAATACAGGTCATTATCTTTGTTGTACTTGCCATCGGCAGTCTTTGGTGGGCGTTCTTTTCATACAGAACTCTTCCAGTCGTCACTTCCACTAAAGCTGCGGATTTAGCTGTGCTGCCTATAGGTGATGTTTCAGCACTCACCATACCGCCTGATATGATTATACCAACGATGACAAGAATAATAAATATTTTTTTTATAGATTTAAAATCTTCTGATCTAGAAATTGTCGTCCTCATATTCCTTTTCCTTAAACATATTCCTAATTTCCGTCATAATCTGAGGTATTGCCTCAATCGCTTTATCGTATATATTTTTTTGTCCAAAAGACATCATTCTTATACTTTCATCAGTTACAATCATAAAACCCATCGGTTGAATGGATATGCCTGCTCCGGCGCCTCCTACAAACGGCTTTTCACCAGCATTCACTTGTCCTCCTTTGTTTTGCTCTTCATTCGGATATTCACCTCCACCGGAAATAAACCCGAAAGCAACTTTTGAAACAGGAATAATAGTACTTCCGTCAGGAGTTATCACCGCATCGCCTACGATAGTATTGACATCTACCATCTCTTTGATCTGGGTCATCGTTGTCTGCATTATATTCTCTATTGGGTGCATAAAATCAACCACCTTTTTTTCGTTTTTTAATCCTAAAAGATTCTTTAATAATATTCGCTAAGTTAGTCGAGATTATGCAGTTTAAGCGAATTTTGAACACTTGGGAATTATAGTTAGGTATTAAACAAAACTCTCGTTTAAGGTCTTTATTTCTTTTTTTAAATGAGGAATATACAATTCCGTAAACAAGAGAAATATATCCGCCTAAAACAGCAGTATAGTATGCATTATCGGCTCCGAATTCGACATCAACATCAAATTTTTCGAGCTTTAATGCCTTAATTCCGAATTGTACAATTCTTTCCTCTTTCCGTTTTTCTTTAAATATATTTCTCAAATATAGAATTTCTTTTCGCTTTTTGTTTTTTTTTAAATAGTAGATTCCAAAATCAAAGTTTGATGAGTGTGTCTGTATTAACAATTTAAAACTATGCACTTTAATAAAGGCGTATTTCACAGTGAATGAAATGAGATTGCCGGACTCGGAATATGTTGTTATATATGCTGTAATCTTTACGAAAAGCAATATAATTATAAGCATAAAAAAAAATACTAAAATCATGTGATTTAGTATCTCTTAATATTTGGTAAATAATTCGATAAATCTCTTTTTCTATTCCTCTGTCATAAGCTTCGGAAGCTCTTCGACATTTGAAATCCCGAAATGACGCAAAAACTCATCACTCGTTTTATACAGCTTAGGTCGTCCAAGCGTGTCCTTTGTTCCTGCTTCATAAATCAATCCCTTATTTAAAAGCGCATTCAAAGAATAAGTGCACGAAACCCCACGCACCTTTTCGATTTCGCTTCGGGTAACAGGTTGGTTATATGCGATAATCGAGAGCGTTTCAATTGCAGCATTCGTAATAACATACGTATTATCAGGCATGAAGAGCTTTTTGATATACTCTTCATATTTTTGACTTGTGGAAAGCTGCAGCTTCTCACCGATACGTAGAATCTCAATTCCTCTGCCTTCCTTTTTTCTCTCCTCTATCATCTTATCCGCAACCGAAGAGATTGTAACAGCACTCTCTTCAAGAGCGTTTGCTATATCATCAATTTTCACAGCATCTCCTGCAACGAACAGAATAGCCTCTATTGCATTTTCAATATTCTTTTCTAACACTTCTTATTAAACAGCCTTTCAATTTAAAATAATTCTCTTATCGTTTCCTTGAGATTATGATTGCGTCCATACTCTCCCTCTGCTCCGCTTTTAAGTATCCCGAATGCAGAAGCTCTAAAAGCGCAAGAAACGTAACAGCAACCATCAATCGGCTCGACACATCCTCAAAGAGCATATCGAATGCAATCGTACCCTTTTCCCTCAGCATATTTCTTATAAATCTTCTTCTCTCCCTTACGGAAACGACCTCTTTTTCAATCTCAACCTGCTTATACGAATGCTCTTCTGCTTCGATTGCCCTCTGCATCACTTTTGAAAATGCAGCGTATAACTTATCCAGTGTCGCACCTTCAATCGAAAAATCGTCCACTTCGAATGGGTATTCCAAAGGCAGCTTGAAATGCCTTCCTCTGGCGGTTTTCTCCAACCCTTTCATCCTTTCGGACGCTTCTTTAAAGACCTTATAAGCTTTGAGTCTTTCTATCAGCTCTTGTTCAGGGTCTTCTTCAAGCTCATCATCATCGACAGGTTTCGGAACCAAAGTACGCGATTTTATATATATCAAAGTCGCTGCCATATTCAAAAACTCTGATGACTTGTCCATATCAAGCTCGTCCAAGCCCTCCATATATTCCAGGTACTGCTCGGTAATTTCCGAAACAAAGATATCTTCAATATTTATTTTTGATTTTTTTATGAGATGCAGCAGAAGGTCTAAGGGACCTTCAAACTGATCCAGCTTAATGCGATAATCCATATCTAAAAGAATAGTTGAAAGAACGATTCAAATATACCCGCAATGACTCTTGCAACAGCAAAAATCACATTGCTGCGTCTTGTGAACAATAAAAATCCAATCAGTATAATGAATCCGTATCTTTCAAGAAAAGCAAAGAACCTTTCTCCACCCCTCACTGAGTTCCTAAGAACATGATATCCGTCCAAAGGAGGGATCGGGATAAGGTTAAACACTGCTAGAATGATATTGATATAAATGATGTAAATCAATATTGTTTCAGTGATCTCAGCTGCTTTTTCAGGCAGATTAAAACTTAAGATCAGATAGAAGATACCTGTAAACAAAAACGCCAGTACTAGATTCGTGACGATTCCAGCCAGACTTACAAATATATCATCTCTTCTCGGTTTTCTGAAATTTCTTGAATTTACAGGTACCGGTTTTGCCCATCCAAAGCCGAAGAATAATAGACTCAATGTTCCGACAACATCCAAATGTCTCAAAGGGTCAAGCGACATCCTGCCGAGATTTCTCGCCGTGGGATCGCCGCATCTGTAAGCCATATATGCATGTGCCGCTTCGTGAAAAGAAAGTCCAATCAAAAGCGCAGGTATTCTGTAAGCCATAGACACCAAAGTTTCGGTCAGGCTTGCTCCGCTAAATAACATCTAATAAATTTACTCCTTAATATTTCTTCTTAAATTGCTGGTTTATTATAACTCAATACCCTTTTAGTTTCAACTTAAAACGGCTTTATTTTTAATACGTTAATATTTTACTTTACGAAGTATAAAAAAAGGACAACGATACTTTTCGCCATCCTTCTTCAAAACTCCTATTCGTTACTTAAAAACCCAAGCATTTAAAATCTTCATCAGTGCAATTCTATAGGATTTTTTTGCGACATCCCTTCCAGCAACAATATCCACTTTCTCGACAACTTCACCTTCTGACTCAATTATGAGCTCGCCGCATTTTTGCCCTTTGACAATCGGTGCAGATAACGGCTCTATAAGTTCGATACGAGTGGAAATCTTTTGTTCTTCTCCATTCATTATCAATATATTTGCTTCTTTGCTGGCATATAGATTTATGCTTTTCACTTCCGCCTCATCAATATCAACATCTTTTTTTACTATTTGATTTTCTTTTACAATCCTTTTCGTCTTGAAATTGTTAAATCCATAATCGAGAATGTTTTTGGCATCGTCAAACCTTTCACTGCTGTTCTTGCTGCCGAACGAAACGTAGATGTACCTACTCATACCCTTTTTTGTCGTAGCCACAAGGCAGTATCCGGCTTCTTTAGAAGAACCAGTTGCAACACCATCAGCGCCGTCATAGAATCTTATGAGTTTGTTCGCATTCACCATCTCAGTATATTCGCCGTCGGGATGTGAAAACTCATCCATGTAAACATCACTGTAAGCGAAGAAGAGTTCATGCTTTAATAACTCCCTTGCCGTTATAGCCATATCATAAGCACATGTCTTCTGGCTTTCGCATGGCAATCCAGTCGCATTTGTAAAGACGGTTTGTACAAGCCCGAGTTTCTTTGCCTTATCGTTCATTTTATCGACAAAGCTTTCATGACTGCCGGAAATTCTCTCTGCCAAAGCAAAGCTTGAATCGTTAGCGGAAGCTATAATAATAGATCTTATCAAATCCTCCGCTCTATAGGATTTATTTGCCCGTAAAAATACTTGTGTTCCTCCCATAGAAGCCGCCTTCTTGCTGATAGTGATATTTTCGTCCAACTTCAGAGAGCCTTTCTCTATTTCCTCAAAGATTATCAGCAGCGTCATAACTTTCGTGATTCCCGCAACATCTAAAGAGAGTTTGCTGTTTTCCTCCGATACTATAATTCCTGTGGAATAATCCATCAAAATATGTGACTTTGTCGAAGTAATCACGCCCTCCGCCGCAACAGCTGAAGCAGCGGAAAACAAAATCATCATTAAAACCATTATAATTATTAAAATTTTTCTAAACAAAACGTCCGCCTCCTTATTGCTATTTTTTCGATAAAGCAATAAGTATATGCGGACGTATACGTTTTTCTGCTAGTAATATAAATCTATTTTGTTATATATTGGAGACAAAATAATCTATTAATTCTTTTGTCTTTCCTTTTACTCTCTCTCCAGTTTCTAAAACCTCTTCGTGATTTAGCGGCTGATCAAGCATACCTGCTGCCATATTAGTTATACAAGAAATACCCGCGCATTTTATACCTGCATGGTTTGCCGCTATAACTTCAGGTACTGTGGACATTCCGACAGCATCCGCTCCAATTACTCGGCTCATCACAATCTCCGCCGGTGTTTCAAAAGAAGGTCCGGTCCACAAACAATAAACACCCTGTTTTAAATCGATGCCGAGCTTCTTTCCTCCATCGAATAGTGTATTTCTTAAATTCTTGTCATATGCGTAGGTCATATCCGAAAACCTGGGACCCAAATCATCATGATTTTTGCCTCTCAGCGGATTGAATCCGGCTAAGTTTATATGATCCGTTATCACCATCAAATCTCCGGGTGAGAATCCTTCATTGACTCCGCCCGCTGCATTTGTAATAAGCATACGTTTTATCCCGAGTTTTATAAGCACCCGAATCGGAATCACTGTTTCTTCCGGAGTATATCCCTCATAGCAATGGAATCTGCCTTGCATTACTGCAATACTCTTCTCATGCTTTTTACCAAATACCAAATTTCCTGCATGCCCTGGAACAGTAGGCTTCGGGAATCCGGGTATATCCAAATAGGATATTTTCTCAGCATCCTCGAAGCTTTCGGCATAATCGCCGAGTCCGGACCCGAGTATTATCAGAAGCTCCGGAACAATTTCTATTTTTTCCTTTAGAAAAACAACCGCATCTTCAATTCGTTTTTTCGTCATATATTCTCTCCACTACTTTTTAATTTTCTCCAAAAAGGATTTTCCGACACCGAACTCAATATCAAAAAAATCAGCTATGGTTGCTGCTATATCAGAAAAACTTTCTCGTATTCCGATATCCGTGTTTTGCTTTATGCTTTTGCCATATGCCAAAATCGGAATATATTCCCTCGAGTGATCCGTGCTGGGCGTTGTAGGGTCACACCCGTGGTCAGCAGCCAGCATCAATATATCATCATCACCTAACAAATCGGCAATCTCAGGGAATTTCATATCAAAGTACGATAATGCCTCCGCATAGCCTTCCGGATTGTTTCTATGTCCGAAGAGCATATCGAAATCCACAAGGTTAGTGAATATCAAGCCTTCAAAGTCCATTTTCATAGCATCCAAAGTCGCTTCGATTCCTGCCGCATTGTTTGTTGAGTGCAGTATATCCGTTATTCCCTTTCGGTTGAATATGTCTTCAATTTTCCCTATAGCATATACTTTCCTGCCGGCATTTTTCAGCGTATCCAAAACCGTATCTCTCGGCGGCGTTACGGAATAATCCTTGCGTCTTTCCGTTCTTTTAAAATCTCCCGGCTCACCCACGAAGGGGCGTGCAATAACTCTTCCAACCAAATGCTCGCCTTTCAGCATATCTCTTGCGATCTTACAAATCTCATACTGCCTTTCAATCGGGATAATCCCTTCATGACATGCGATTTGAAACACGCTATCCGCCGAGGTATATACTATCGGACAGCCGGTTTTCATGTGCTCTTCTCCGAGGTCTTTTATGATAACCGTACCGGAAGCTGCATAGTTCCCAAGGGTCTTTGTTCCGATCTTAGCTTCAAACTCATCCATAAGCTCTTTCGGGAAACCATCGGGGTATGTCCTGAACGGTTTATCCAATATCAGCCCGGCGATCTCCCAATGTCCGCCAGTTGTGTCTTTACCATCGAATTTTTCTTTGGCTTTTCCAAAAGCACCAAGCGGGTTTTCCACTGCGTACTCCTCACCCAAGCCTTGGATATTCCCAAGCCCTAAGGATAGAAGATTGGGTATCTTTAACTTGTCCGTGGCTTTCGCAATATTTAAAAAAGTGTTGGAACCTTCATCGCCGAATTTATAAGCGTCTTCGAGTTCACCAACACCAAAACTATCAAGAATAATCAATATTAATTTCTTCATCGTTCTGCTCCTTCCGTATTCTTACTTCTCCTTTGTTCTGGGGTGATTTTTCGTTATTGCTCTTCTGAGTTTTTCAGATTTTGCAGCCTCAAAATATGCATTTGTTGTTGATATATCCGAATGCCCCATCATATCTTTTATATCCATAACATCAGCGCCATTGTTGATAAGGTGTACTGCAAATGAATTTCTAAGGGTGTTTGGACAAATGTCTTTGTCTATTCCTGCTTTTACGACCTGCTCCTTTATAATCTTCCAAAAACCTTGGCGGGTCATTATATTGCCCTTCATGTTTAAAAACAGATGATCGTTTGTCTTCGCTGCTGTTAGTTTCGGTCTCGATTTATTAAGATATTCACGCAGTACTTCTTTCGTCTGTTTCGAAAAAGGAAGCGTGTTAAATCCATCTCTCGCATTGCATGTTATTTCAAGCTTGTCCATCGATAAATCAAATAACTTAAGCTCAACAAGCTCAGAAACTTTAATCCCTGTTGCATACAAAAGCTCAAGCATAGCTCTATCTCTGATGCCTTTAGTAGTTGTCGTATCCAGTGTATCCAGTAGTTTATTGATTTCAGAAGAATTTACGAATTTCGGTAAAGATTTTTTGTGTTTCGGAAGGTCAACAAATGAGTTGATATCAATACCCAAATTATGTCTAATATTGAGGTAACCATAAAACTTTTTAATAGAGGAAATTTTTCTGAGTATAGTCGCCTGTGATGTCCCCTTGCTTTGGAGGCTTGCACAAAAAGCCAGCAGAATCGAATTTGTTATATCAGAAAAGGACTTAAACCCATTATTGATTAGATAGTTAGAAAACTGATTGATATCCATCAGATAGCAGCTTATCGTATTATCACTGAGCTTTGTATTCTTTTTTAAATAATCTTCAAACTCTTTAATCTTGCTTTTCACGGGCATTGTCCTAAAAAATCTTAATCATCATTGGTACATAATAAGTCTCTAATAACACTCCAAAAAACATAAAAACAAAAATCCTAACTATTTTTCTGAAATACTCTTTCTTTACGTCATCATCATTTTGGACTAATATATTTTTGCTGTTTCTGAAAAGTATGCAAATCGATTTCTTTGTTCCAAGCTCACTCACTTTTAAAAAGCAAGAAGTCAAAATGATAAAAGAAGGTAATATGCAAAACGATAGACCCAACAGAGGTAAAAACCTAAAAGTATCATTCAGAAAAAATAAAGTAAAACCTATGAATAGACCTTTTAAAAAATCAAGCAACAGTACAAATATGAAGCCAATCCTCATAAAGGATAGTGCTATTATTATCGCAAAAAAAAACATATTTTGCAAGAAAGAATTTATTAATATTTTGAAATTATCCATATCTTCCAAGCCGATTTGATTTAGTGCACTTAAAAGATATGAGTTTATCTGCAGTTTTACTTGAATTTTCAATCCATCGGCAACGACTACACCTGAGGTTATCCCAATTATGAGCAAAAAGGAAACCAAGCCATAATAAAGCCAGTTATCTCGCAGATCCTTTTTAACACTAAGAACACTTTTTCTGCTCAAAATAAAACATACCTTTCATTCAAAGAACTCTGCGCACAGGCAGAATCCCTTTATAAAAGATATGATTATACTTTTTATATTATTCTTTTAGTCGACAAGCATCCCATCAGTACTGACCTTATCGGCAATCATAGCTATAAACTCACCATTTGTCGGTTTTCCTTTTTCGTCGGATATTGTATATCCAAAAAGGTTATCCAGCACCTCTATATTCCCTCTGTTCCAAGCCACTTCAATGGCATGTCGAATCGCTCTTTCTACTCTCGAGAGCGTTGTATCATAGATTTTAGCCACATCAGGATATAACCCATTAGTCAAATTGCCATAAACCACTTTGCCATCCTGCGCCATCAGTATTGCCTTTGCGAGGTAATTGTAGCCTTTGATATTTGCCGGTATGCCAATTTTTCTGAGATAGGCTTTGATACACATTTCAAGAGAGTTGCCTTTATCAAAGCTCCGCGATTTTGAAAGATTTCCGGCAGCATCAAAAAGATCCTTCAATCTGTTAGAAAAGGTTTCAAATAATATCGGCTTTATGAAAAAATAATCGATTGGAAGGTTTTTCAGTCTCTCCATAGCAAAATCGAGAGAGATTGAAGAAGTTAGGACTATCTTCGTTTTCTTCAATTCGTCATCGTTCTTTAGATTTTCCACCACACCGAAACCATCAATTTCCGGCATTATCAAATCCAAAAGAATTAAATCGGGTTTGAGCTGTTTAGCATACTCGCATGCTGTCTTCCCATCAAAGGCAAAATCGACTATTTCATATCCGTCAATTCTATCCAAATAATCTTTCAACATGCACGCGTGCTTTTTACTGTATTGGGCAACTAAAACTTCTACGGACCTACGCATTTTTTCGTACTCCAAAATAAATTATATATATCGCCCGCATTGCTTCAATTATAACAAAATGAAAATCAATGTCCAGAGTTTTTTTAGCATTTATGCAAAATATCTATAATATAGATATTATTACCTTTCTTCTATTTGATCTATCATCCAATCCAAGTAAATTCCATAGCCTTTTGTGGGGTCATTTACAAAAACATGAGTAACTGCACCGATGAGTTTACCGTCCTGAATTATTGGACTTCCGCTCATACCTTGAACAATTCCACCAGTTTTTTCAATCAAGTCATCATCTTCAATCTCGATGATAAAGCTCTTTGTGCCGACATAGCTCTGATCGTTAATACCGATAATTTCGCAATCGAATTTTTTTACTCCTTCAGCATCAATTGTGGAAAGAATATATGCTTCTCCTAAAGCGACATCCTCCTTATGTCCGGCAATCACAGGTTCATTGTATTTTTCTATATCCTCGTCATAAAGCTCTCCGAATATACCGAATCTCGTATTATAGATTATATTACCCAATCGCTCATCTTGACCGCTGAAATATCCTTTAAGCTCTCCGGGCATTCCGTCTTCGGCTCTGGTAATCTCCAAGACCTGAGATTTTATTATTTCTCCTTTTTCAATGGATAGAACTTTCCCTGTATCAATATCAGTTATGGCATGACCCAGCCCTCCGTATACTTTCGTATTGGGATCTATAAAAGTAAGCGTGCCCACACCCGCTGTGCTGTCTCGCACCCAAACGCCGAGCTTATAGGTATCATCGTTCGAGTCCATCACAGGTTTTATAACTATCTCTTTTTCATCGTCGTTTCTCAATATGCTGAGATATACGTTTTCACTATATAATGAATTTATTTTCTCTGAAAGGTCTTGCGCGCTTTTGATTTTCTCACCGTTAATTGCAACAATAACATCGCCTGGCAATATTCCCGCCTCTTTTGCAGGATTAGTAAGGCTTCCGTTTTTACAGAGAATTTCAGCAGTTCCGACAACAAGAGCACCTTTGGTGTAAAGTGCGACTCCTATTGATTGTCCGCCCGGTATCAGCAGTTTTCGCTCATCTATCGAGACAGCAACGTTTTTTATAGGTAAAACTCCAAACGCTGAGATCTCTAAATCTATTTTTCGCTTTTTACTATTATTTGTTCCAATCCTCAAAGGCTCGCCAAGAGAATAGTATCTTTCCTCTTCGAGCGAAGTGCCGTTAAACATCAGAACATGTTTTTCATCTCCTGAGATTTTTATCCTCAACGGCAATTCTAAATCTATACATTTTGATTCACTTTCATTTATGTATATGTTTTCAGGAATACTATCTATCTTAATTGCACCGGGCAATAATACGGTTGCCGTGCAAATTGTGAGTATTATAAGTAAGGTCAATCCAAGATTTTTTTTAAACAAAAAACCACCCCTTTTTTAAGACTTTTGCTTTTAGTCTTGTAAGAGGCGGTCTGTTTTATACCTGTATAGAACTATTAATTTTTAGCTTTTTCAATCATCTCGCGTGCATGCTGCATCGAAAGCTCACTGTCAATTCCTCCGGCGAGCCTCGCAATCTCTGCAACTCTTCCTTCCATATCCAGAGGATATGTTTTTGTGACAGTATTGCCGTTTTTAACCTCTTTTTCAATCAAGAAATTCAAGTTCGCGTGTGCGGCAATCTGAGCGAGATGAGTAACACATATGACCTGTCTTTGTCTGGCAATCGACGAAAGTTTATCAGCAACTACATTTGCAATTTTACCGCTTATTCCAGAATCTATTTCATCGAAAACGTTTGTTTGGATCACATCGGATTTACCAAGAATGTTTTTAAAACTGAGCATAATCCTTGAAATCTCTCCTCCGGAAGCGACTTTGGACAGCGGCTTTAAAGGTTGTCCCGGATTCAATGTAATATAGAATTCAATTGTATCCAATCCCTTTGCAGTAAACTCCGAGTCCTGTTTTTCTTCGATTTTAGAAAAATATACTTCAAATCCGGCACCGTTCATGCCTAAATCTTCGAGTTCTTTCAAAATCGCTCTTTCAAAAATCTTCGCAGCCATCTTTCTTTCATACGAAAGATCCATACTTGCAGAGAAAAGCTGGTCTGTTATCGTTTTCAGTTTATTTGTCAAATCTCCAAGCTGTTCTTCCGCATTTACCAATCGATTATATTCTTTTTCACTTCTCGCTAAATATTCATGAATTTCGACAATATCTTTTCCATATTTTCTCTTCAAATTATTAATCTCGTTTAATCTCGATTCGATTTCAAGCAAGGATTCCGGGTCATAAAAAAACTCATCTTTTTGCGTTCTGATATCCATCCCTGTTTCCTCAGCAATATAATATGCTTCATTCAATCTCTCATGTATTTCGGCATATTTAGGATCGATATCGGTAATTGTACCAAAAACATTTATAATATCTTTAAATCTATCAAGAATCGCAAAACTGCCTCCTTGTCCTTCAAACAAACCATCGTAAGACGTATTCAAAGCTTCGACAATTTTTTCGGCGGAATACAGTCTTTTTTTCTCAGCTATCAATTCTTCTTCTTCGCCGTCCTTAAGCTTTGCATTCTCAATTTCATCTATTTGGAATCTCAACAGTTCAAGGTTTCTCTCCCGCTCCTTTTCATCCCCGCAAAGAAGTCCTATGGATTTTTTTATGCTTGCATAATCATTATATAGAGTTTTCACTTTTTTGAGATTAGGCATAATTTTCGGTGCACCATATCTATCCAAAAACGCCATATGATTTTTGCTGTGGAGCAGTGTTTGGTGCTCATGCTGTCCGTGTATATCGACAAGTAAATCGCTGATTTCTTTTAAAGTTGAAAGATTGATTAAGCTGCCGTTAGCACGACAGATGTTTTTACCATTAACCCCGAGTTCTCTTGACAAGACGAGCTCATCTCCCATAAATTCGATGCTGTGCTTGTCTAGAACCCTGCCGATACTCACATGATTTTCTATATTAAAAGTAGCTTCAACTTTTGCTCTGTCTTCGCCGCTCTTTATTAGCTCTCTATCCGCTCTTTCGCCCAAAACCAAATTCAGCGAATCAACAATAATAGATTTACCTGCACCGGTTTCTCCGCTCAGAACATTAAGACCGGCACAAAAATCCAAATTCAACTCGTCTATTAATGCAATATTATTTATGTATAAGTGTGAAAGCATCTCTTTTGTCTTTTGCCTTTCTAAAAACTAATTTATCATTTTAAGCAGAGTGTCGCATATCTGCTTTGCGTCATCTTCACTTGTTGTCGCTACGAAAACGGTATTATCCCCGGCAAGAGTGCCTATGACTTCGTCCATATCCAAACTGTCCACCGTCTCTCCTGCCACATTTGCAGATCCGGGTATCGTTTTTATCACGATTATATTGCCTGCTGTCTTAATCGAACGTACTGTGGTTTTAAACACTCTAATCAATACCGAGAGATTCTTTATCTGTTTATCCCCTGTACTCGAGGCATATTTATACCTTCCGTTCTCAGTTTGAACCTTTATCAGGTTCAGCTCTTTGATATCCCTTGAAACCGTCGCTTGCGTTATATTCACACCTGAATCGACCAAAGCTCTCGCAAGTTCGTCTTGGGTTTCAATTTCATTGTTATTGATGATATCCAAAATCAAATTCTGTCTGGCTGTTTTCATGCCTTTTTCCTTCTTTCTTCTGTTTAAGATATCGTGCCTTTTTAAGGCATACTCCAATCGATAAGTTTTCCCTTAAGTCTAGGATAGAAATAATCTCTGTCAAACCGAATAAACTTTGACTTGTGATCATACACAGAGACTTCAACTTCGCTTTCAGGCTTAAACCCTGTTTGAATCTGCCCATCCAAAGTCAAATATAAATCATCAACATCAAAAGTCGATTTTATTGTGACCTTGTTCAAAATGGGTATTACCATACTTCTTGTATTCAAAGAATGGGGACAAACAGGTGCGATGATAATTGCATCGACTTCCGGGATAATAATCGGTCCTCCGGCTGAAAGTGAATAACCGGTTGAGCCTGTCGGAGTGGAAACAAGAACGCCATCAGCGTTGAAACTATTTGCGGGCTTTCCATCGATAAACACATCAATACCCAATATTCTTGCCGTGCCTTTTCTCGAAACAAAAACATCGTTTAGAGCAACTCTTTTAAACTCCTCTTTTCCTTCCAGCAGCACTTTCGCTTCCAGCATAAGCCTGTTTTCAATATAGTAATCGCCCATCATATATCTTTTGAGCATGCTGTCGATTTCATGAACCTCGCATACAGTCAAAAACCCCAGCCTGCCCGTATTCACACCGAAAATATTCACATCGAATTCAGCGCACATTCTTGCAACGCTCAATATCGTACCGTCCCCGCCGAGCACAATAACCGTGTCGATTTTGGAATAATCGATTTTTGAGTTTTCATCGTCAGAAAACTCAATTTTGTACTTCATTTTGTTTTCATCTAAAAAACTCTTTATCTTCGGAAGAGCTCCATCGAATTCCTTATCCCTGTTGATATAAATCCCTACGTTTTCCATACATCCCTCTTGTACTTTTATATGTGCATTATAACAAAAAAAATCTTAACAGCAAAGCTTATAAATCGTTCCAAGCCGCTTCAACACAGCTCTCAACATCGAGCTTCTTTTTTTCTCCGCCATAAATAAGATACAACAGATACTCGATATTGCCGTTTGGTCCTTTTATAGGAGAATAGCTGAGTCCAGACGAAGACAGACCGTTATCCAAAGCATAACCAATTACGTTTTGAATAACCTCTGCATGAGTACTCTTTTCTCTTACTACGCCTTTTTTCCCTACCTTTTCTCTTCCGGCTTCGAATTGCGGTTTTATTAGACAGACTGCAGTCGCTTTTTTCTTCATCGTTTTGACAATCGCAGGAAAGATCAATTTCAATGATATAAAAGAAACATCCACAGCTATAAAGTCAACTTTCATATCGAAAGTGTCTGCTTCCAAAAACCGAGCATTGAATCTTTCAAAAACTTTTACTCGCTCATCACTTCGGATTTTCCAATCCAGCTGGCCGTATCCCGTATCTACGGCAAAAACTCTTTTTGCTCCTTTTTGCAGCATACAGTCAGAAAACCCGCCTGTCGAAGCCCCTATATCGGCTGCGACTTTTGCCTTAAGCGATATACCAAACTCGATCAAAGCCTTCTTAAGCTTATATCCCCCACGGCTAACGAACTCCTTTTCAAAGTTCTTAACTTCAATTTCAGCCTCCAAACCGAATACAGAAGATGGCTTTTCGACTTTTATATTATCGGCATATACACATCCTGCCATGACCATTTTCTTTGCTTGTTCTCTGCTTTCGGCAAGTCCTTTTTCCACAAGCAAAACATCTATTCTAAGATTAGTTTTTTTCATATAGCATAACCTTTTTCAAAAGATCATCCACTGTCATTTCGATTTCTTTATTAAGCTGGTCAACTTTTCCGTGAGTGATGAATCTATCCGGAACACCCATTTTCACAACGCATTTGCTCAGGTGGTTTTTGGAGAAATACCCCTCAACCATAGTTCCCAAGCCTCCAATAATAGAATTATCCTCAATTACTATGATATTTTTTGATTTCTCAGCTATAAAATCCAAAGCTTTCTCATCCATAGGCTTGATAGATCTTGCATTATATAGACCGAATGGTCTAGTAGAATTACTTAGTGCTGTCATACCAGTGTCCACATGAGCTCCGCAAGCTATTACAGTTGTGTCTTTTGCGCTTTCTATCTCTTCCCAGTCCAAGACACTTTTGATCTCTCCGTTTCTGTCTCTCTTAAAACTTCCTCTTGGATATCTTATCACAACAGGCTTTTTTAAATTTACAGCGAACTCAACCATGTGCTCAAGTTCATCTCTGCTGCTGGGACAAAGTATAGTTAGATTCGGTATATGAGAAAGATATGATAGATCATATACTCCATGGTGAGTTTCTCCGTCATCTCCGACAAGACCAGCTCTGTCCACTGCGAAAACGACAGGCAGATTCTGCAAACACACATCATGCAAAACCTGATCATATGCCCTTTGCAGAAAACTGGAATACACAGCAAAAACAGGAGTATATCCTTGTGCTGCAAGTCCCGCACTCATGGTAACCCCATGCTGTTCAGCTATACCTACATCGAAGAATCTATTCGGGAATTCTGCCTTGAAATTATCAAGCCCTGTGCCTTTCGGCATCGCCGCAGAAACAGCGATAATTTTTGAGTTGTCCCTCGCAAGTTCCAGCAATTTATCACCGAAAACCTGTGAGTTGGTTTTTTTATCAATTGAAGCAGCAGCAGGATGGCATCCCGAAACTCCATGATATTTTTCCGGATCTTCCTCAGCAGGCTGATATCCTTTTCCTTTTGTCGTATGTACATGCACGACCACCGGCTTGTCCGCCTTTTTTGCTCTTTTCATCGCACGAACGAGTTTTTTTATATCGTGACCATCAACAACACCGATGTATGTGAATCCCAGCTCTTCGAAAAGAACTCCTTTGACGAAGAGATATTTAACTCTCTTTTTAACTTCATCCACAAACCAGTATAGAAATCTTCCTATAAGAGGAATCTTCTTTAAAAATCTGGCGACACCACGTTTTAGTTTTATATATCCGGCTCTAGTACGTAGTCCGCCAAAATACGAATGCATCGCTCCTACGTTTTCTGAAATAGACATGGCATTGTCGTTTAGAACTATTATAAATTTCTTTCTAGAGTGTCCGGCATCATTCAAGCCCTCGAATGACATGCCTCCTGTGAGAGCTCCATCACCGATTACCGAAATAACAGAGTAGTTTTCACCATCCAAGTCCCTTGCTCTTACCATTCCAAGCCCTGCGGAAATAGATGTGCTGCAATGTCCTGCCGCAAAGATATCGTGTTCGCTCTCATGCGGTTTTAGAAATCCGCTCAAACCGCCGTATTGACGCAAAGTCGAAAATAAATGCTTCCTTCCAGAAAGGATTTTGTGAGCATATGCTTGATGTCCTACATCGAAGATGATCTTATCAGTAGGCGAGTCAAAAACATAATGCAAAGCCAAGGTCAGATCAACAACGCCTAGAGAAGAGGCAAGATGCCCTCCAGTCTTTACGACACTGCCGATGATAAACTCTCGCATCTCATCCGCAATTGCTTCTAACTGTTTTATATCATAACCCTTTATGTCCTTCGGGTCGTTTATTTTGTCCAAATATTTTGTCATTTCTTCCCCTTAAAAACCCCGTCTAATCAAAATCAAAAGCGCATTCAAATGCGCCGTTATTATATTTTTTCCTCTCTTCTAAACACAGTCAAAATCATACCGATAAAAGAGACAATTTCTTTGTTTTTGCGCATTGCATATCCTTTTCCAACGGCTTTTCCGGCTACAGTTATCGACGCTATCAGACTTGAAAGCAAAATCGCAATTATACTTTCGGATACAGAAGTACTGTTGTATACAATTTTAACCGCTATCGCCGCACCCGCCGCACCACTGACAATACCGCAAATATCACCTATTACATCATTACAAAAGCTTGAAACAACATCAGCATTTTTCAGAAGCTTAAGAGCGACTTTAGCCTTTTTAATCTTCTTTGCAGACATAGCAATAAACGGCTCTTGTTCACATGTCGCAAAAGCAACACCTACCAAGTCCGATACCACACCAAGCGCTACAATGAAAAAAAGAATTGCGAAAGCTGCGAAAATTGAAAGTTCTTCCGTGAAAACCTCTGCGACAACACTAAATGCAGCAGCTAAAATAAAGGATATAAAAAAAATCTTCAGTGCCCAATGATTTATATGCTTTATCTTTTTCCCAGAGTCTGACAAAAGAATTTCTTCCAATCAAAAAATAATTTCGGTGGTAGTACGCTGGGTAAACCTTGCAGCTTAGGTCCGGTAGGATTTCCCAACACGAAACTCCACGTCACCGAAGGAGCGGTTTCCCATTAAATCATGCTACGCAATGTCACCATACGCGTGACCGGATTACCATTAAGACCACACTATAATCCCCAACATACTCATAAAAAGCAGTCTAGGAGCTTTCCTCTACAGCACCAACACGTTTTCTATCCTCTCTTGCAATTATAGGTTTCAATAGGCGATCATCACTTCATCGCCAGGCCTTAGGCAAAGAAGCATGTGTTCCTATATCCACCTAAACCACTCAAGGCAAGCTACTCTGTTCATAGCATTTAGCCACAAAACAGGTTTAACTCCAAGCAGTAGATCTCGAAAGAGAACCACCCTCTTGGGCCTCCACGGAAGCTGGGTCAACGCCTGCATGCCATTGCAGATCGCCCTTCAACCTTAACCCCCAGCATCAACACCCGACTGGGCGTCAGCTGCCAACACCAGAGACTTCATCGATGTGCTCTTTTACGGATTTTTAGCCCCGTCTTCAAAAACGTGAGTACCGACTAGAATACTGCACCACCGAAAAGAATTATAATATATTTAGAATATCTATTCAAGTGCTTGCATAAAAACGTTAAAGATTATTCACATCTTAATTTTTGACACAAATTACATTTTTTATAATATAAAAAAGTGCATGAATTGCACTCTTTTAAAAATCTATTTTTCGGTCGGTGACTCTTTTTTCGGTGGAGCTTTCTTGGTCTTCCCAAGTCCGTATTCTGTCAATATTTTTTCTTTTATTTCGACCGCAACCTTTGGATTTTCCAGCAAAAACTTTCTGGCATTTTCTCTGCCCTGTCCGATTCTCTCGTTTTGATATGAGAACCAAGAACCAGCTTTTTCGACTATTCCAATCTGCACACCCAGCGAAACCAAGCTGCTTTCGGCTGAAATTCCCTTGCCATAGATTATATCGAATTCTGCGAGTTTAAACGGAGGAGCGACTTTGTTTTTTACAACCTTAATTTTCGTTCTGTTTCCAATCATCTCAGTACCGTTCTTAAGCGTTTCCACCCTTCTAACATCCAGTCTTACAGAAGAATAGAATTTAAGGGCTCGTCCTCCTGGAGTTGTTTCCGGATTTCCAAACATTATGCCGACTTTCTCTCTCAGCTGATTTATAAATACTGCTACTGTATTTGATTTGTTCAATATTCCCGCTAATTTTCTGAGTGCCTGTGACATAAGCCGTGCTTGCAAGGCCACATGAGCATCACCCATCTCACCATCGATTTCCGCTTTTGGAACCAAAGCCGCAACAGAGTCGATTACGATTATATCCAGTGCACCGCTTCGAATGAGTGTTTCGGTTATTTCGAGCGCTTGCTCTCCGGTATCCGGTTGGGATACATAAAGGTTGTCCGTATCAACTCCCAGGTTTCTAGCATAAGCAGGATCGAGTGCATGCTCAGCATCGATAAAAGCTGCTGCTCCTCCCAGGCTCTGTGCCGAGGCAATCATGTGCAACGCAACAGTCGTCTTACCCGAGGATTCCGGTCCGTAGACTTCGACTACACGACCTCGCGGAACCCCGCCGACGCCGAGTGCGATATCCAGCTCCAAGCATCCTGTCGGAATAACCGAAACAGCAATCCCTTCTTCCTCACCGAGTTTCATTATTGCACCTTTTCCAAACTGTTTCTCTATCTGCGAAAGCGCAAGCTCTAAAGCTTTGTTTTTTTCATCAGTCATCTATACTACTCCTCAAAATATATTTAATACATATGCGAACATCTGTTTTTATCCTATCATATGTTCGCCTTTTTATCAAGAACTATTTTACATTTCTTTAAAACTCAGAACATCTTTGTTTTTTGCGATATAATCGATACAGGACCAAACTGCAAATACAGCGCTTATGTAGAGCAGAATATCTCCGACATAATGAAGATACTCCGGCAGAAAATCCTCTATCAACAGGACACATATCGCCAAAAATTGAAATACCGTTTTAACCTTGCCTAAAACTCCCGCCGCCATCACATTTCCTTTTGCTGCGGCAACAAGTCTGAATCCGCTCATAATCAGTTCTCTGCCGATAAGAATAATTGCAATTACCGGACTGATTTTTGATATTGACATAAGCATTATAATCCCTGCAAGCACGAGAAGTTTATCCGCAATCGGATCCATAAACTTACCGAAATCGGTGACTAAATTCTGTCTTCTGGCAATCGCTCCGTCCAGCCAATCGGTAACTGATGCTATTATAAATACC
>Ga0180436_10001087_pt1 | contig 27114 bp, 19 predicted proteins | sample SS_ome_2_FD_132434 | JGI IMG/M metagenome (GOLD analysis project Ga0180436, IMG submission 132434) | Hypersaline lake sediment archaeal communities from the Salton Sea, California, USA - SS_3_S_2 metaG | ecosystem: Environmental > Aquatic > Non-marine Saline and Alkaline > Hypersaline >... | reverse complement strand
CGTTCTCGTCGCTCCTCCCGTCAACCGGTCCGAGGCTTGCCCCGCTCGGAACGGGCGGCGGAAACCCGTTCCCCATCACCCGGGGATGGAACGAATGGCGCCTCGCCCTACGCCGCCAGCCACCGCATCGCCCGGTCGCGTTCCTGTTCCCCGAAGAACCGGATCTCGGCGTTCTTGAACGGCCTGCAGAACCCCCACATCCAGTTGCGCCATTCCCTGCCGCCCACGAAGGCGATCTTGCGGACGTTGCGAACAGGCGGCGGCTCCTCCCGGACCATGTCCTTCCACGAGGAGGTGGTCTCCCAGCCCTCGAACTGTCCCATTTCGACCCGCATGTGGACATCCCGCTTCTCCCCCTCGCCGATGCGCTCGATTTCAGGCATGCAACGGCTGTAATCGCGGGTCGACACCTTGCCCTCGATCCGCAGCAACACCTCCCCGCCGTTCTTCTTGCTCAGTTCAATCGGCATGCTGGATTCTCAGGTTTGTGTCCGGCGGAGTCCGGAGAATCGCCTCTAATCGAGCGGAAGGGTCACGAAGCGCGACATTTCCCCGTCCTTCACAAGAAGGAGGAGCGTTCCCGGCTCCTCCGCATCCGAAAGCGCCGCCTTGAATTCCTTCACGCTCGATACCGGCTCGCGGTTCACCTCGGTGATAAGCTGCCCGGGCTCCAGACCGGCACGGGCCGCCTCGCTGCCCCTCATCACCTGCGAAATGAGGACGCCTTCCTCCCCCGTGTAACCAAACCGCCCGGCCAGATCCTCGGTAAGCTCTTTCACCTCGAATCCCAGCCTCCCGCTCGATCCGGGCTCCCCGCCTTTCGCAAGCTGAGCGCTCTGACGCCTGCCGAGCTTGACGTCGATCGACTTTCGCTTTCCGTCCCGCCGCACCACGAGGGTCACGGTCTTGCCGGGCGGGGTGGCGGCGATGGCATTGCGGAACGAGCCCGCGTTCTTCACCTTGCGGTCGTTCAGTTCCACGATCACGTCTCCCTGCTTCAGGCCCGCCCCGTCAGCCGGCGAATCCTCGCTGACCTCGGAGATGATGATCCCACGCACCTCGTCAAGGCCGAAGGCTTCCGCCAGCTCCTGCGTCACGGGCTGGATCACCACCCCAAGGAACCCCCGCTCGACCCTGCCCGTCTCGATGAGCTGATTCATGATGTCCCGCGCCATCTTCGAGGGAATCGCGAAACCGATGCCCATGTATCCGCCACTGCGGCTGTAGATGGCGGTGTTGATCCCGATCGCCTCGCCGTCGATGTTGAGGAGCGGCCCGCCCGAGTTGCCCGGATTGATGGCGGCATCGGTCTGTATGAAGTTCTCGTAGTTGGCGATGCCGAGGTTGCTGCGCCCGCGGGCGCTGACCACGCCCACCGTCAGGGTTTCGGAGAGCCCGAAAGGGTTGCCGATTGCGACCACCCATTCCCCGATCTGGAGCTTCGAGGAATCCCCCAGCCCGATGGCGGGAAAGCTCCCCTTTCCCTTCTCCTTCGCAATCTTGATGACGGCCACCTCCGATTCCGGGTCCGTGCCAACCAGCTCGGCTTCGAGTTCCCGCCCGTCATGCAGATGCACCGTGATCTTGTCCGCCTCGCCCACCACGTGGCTGTTCGAAAGGATGTATCCCTTCTTGTCGACGATGAATCCCGAGCCCTGACCACGCCGGATATACTCGCGTCCCCGGTCTTGCTGCGGGCCACGACGAAAACGCGGATCCCGAAAGAATTTCCTCAGCAGATCGTCCCCGAAGAATTGGTAAAGGTCGTTCGATCCGAACGGCCCGGCCATGCCGCCGCCCCCCGTCACCTTCTTCTCAACCTCGATGAATACCACCGCCGGGATGGTCTCCCGCGCCACCCGGGTAAAGGTCCGCGCCGATTCCGCCAGCAAACCGTCGTCCTTCGAGGAGGAATTCTGACCAGACGCAGAGGCGCCGCCAAAAACCATGACGGCCGCAATTCCGGCCACCGTGATGAGCTTCTTCCGATTGTCGAATTGTGTTGTTTGCATGACGTGTTCGCAGTGGATTCGAGATTGGCGGACAACCGCACCAGCGGCGTCTCTTCCGCCAATCAACCTCGACAGTCTACCGGACCCGGCCTCCCCCCGACAGTGCGCCGGACCACGATCCCGCCTGCGCAACCGGTTGTATCGGAGTGTACGCAAGGAACGTACACTTCACTCCCCGCCGGTCCTGCCTCGATGACTTCATGACCATCCCCCGTCCGGCATCCTTCCCTGCTTCCACCGGGACCTTCCACCCGCCGCCCGGTCTCAATCCTCCCCATCCCCCTCGGGACATTCCGCCTCGAGGGTGCAGACCACCATGGTTCCCTTCCTCCTTCGCGGGGCGATTTCGAGCCGGGCTCCGATGGATCCAGCGCGGTAGCGCATGATGCGCAGCCCAAGTCCGGCAGCGCATTCGCAGTCCTTCCCTTCACCGACGCCCCTCCCGTCGTCCTTCACGAAGAGCATGATGTTCCCGTCCTTCGCCTTGAGACCCACGCCAAGCCTCGATCCGTCGCTGTGCTTCACGGCATTGTTGACCGCCTCCTGCGCAATCCGAAAAAGCTGGTTCGCAACATATTGGTTGTCGACACGCACCGGCTGCGGACAGCGAAACCGGCACCGCAGCGAAGCATGCACCTCGACGCTCGAGGCCAGATCCCGCAGCGCCGCCATCAGATCCTCCGGATTGTCCCCCACCGGGTGCAGCCCGCGGGTCGTCGTGCGGGCCTGCGCAATCGTCTCCTCGGTCAACCGGGCGATCATCTTGATGGCGTCGGCTTCCGGCGCGCGCCCCTCGGCGAGGTCCTCCTCGATCACCCGCAGGCGCAGGTTCACCGTGCTGAGCATCGCTCCGATGCTGTCGTGCAAATCCTGCGCGATCCGGTGGCGCTCCTCTTCGGCCGCTTCGCTGACCTCTCGTTCCAGCCGCTTCATCCTCCGCCGGGCCGCCCTGCGATCCGTGATGTCTTCCGCGGTGCCCGCAAACCGATAAATCCGCCCCTCCTCGTCCCGGATCGGAAACCCGCGGTCGCGCAGCCAGCGGATCGAGCCGTCCGGACGGACGATCCGGAACTCCTCGTCGAATCCCTCCCCCTCGACCAGCCGCTCGAGCGCAGCCCGCATCCGCTTGCGATCCGCCGGGTGGATGGCTTCAAAAAAGGCGTCCAAGTCCGTGTCGAGGATCTCGGAGGGCCGCCCGAAGATCCGTTCGAAGGCCTCGTTGCAATAAAGCACGTCGAACGTCTCCGCCTCCCGCAGCCATACCACGTCGCGAAGCTGTTCGGTGAGCTGACGCAGCCGTTCCTCGCTCTCCCGAAGTTGCTTCTCGGCCTCCTTCAGCGTCCGCATGTCCTTCGCGATGCTGGCGATGGTGTCGGGCTCCTCCCCTTCCGACCGCAGGAGCGAGAGGGTCAGCAAAACCGGAATCTCCTCCCCGCTCTTCGTCAACCGGACTCCCTCGACGTTGCGCACCGATTCACCCCCACGGCAGGCCTCCAGCAGTTCGTCCACCTGCCCGTGACGCTCCTCGGGGACGATCATCCTGACCGACCGCCCCGCCAGTTCTTCCCGCCGCCAGCCGAAAAGCCGCTCCACCTCGTCGTTCACCTCCAGCATCACACCCTCGAGATCCTCGATGATGATCGGATCCGTGGCGTCCCGGAACACCTGCGACATCTTCCGCCATTCCGCAGTCCGCTCCCGCACCCGCTCCTCGAGCGCTTCATTCAGCGCCCGCAATTGCTCCTCGGACTTCTTGCGCTCCCGCACATCGACCCCGATCCCGATCATCGTGTCGTCCCGCAGGCGGATGTTCGTCCACTCGCTCGGCACCCGGTCCCCGTCCTTCCTCACGGGCGCGAATTCCTCCCATTCCGAATCGAGGCGCTGCATGAAGTCCGCCACCACGGCCCGCTCCGCGGGGTCCGGATAAACCTTCTCCATGAATTCCGGCCCATTGGCGTCCGCCGCGGACCAGCCCAGAACCTCCTCGGCGTGACGGTTCAGCGTGAAACGCTCCAACCGCGGATCCCACATCACCAGCATCACCGGGATGTTGTCGAAGATCCGCCGCATCAGGTCGCGCTGATGGACAAGGCGCGCCTCCTGCTGCTTGCGCTCCGTCACGTCGCTCATCGCGCTGCGGCAACACGGCGCGCCGCCGTCCCCCTCGCCGTCCCGGCGCCGGCTCTCGAACCGGAAATTCCGCACCTTCCCGTCAGGCAGCCGCATCGGCAGCTCTGCCACCCGCTTCCCGCCCTCCGTCATCACCTCCTGCCGGTGGAGATACAGAACGTCCCGCGCCTCCGGCGTCACAAACTCGTCAAGGTTCCGTCCCAGCAAGCCCCCCCGCTCCATCCCCAGCATGTCCGCCGCGGTGTGGTTGCACTGCAACACCTCCCCCCGTCCGTCGAGCGTCACATACCCCACCGGCGCATGATCGTAGAGATCCGCCAACCGGTCGCGCGACGCCGCCAGCTTCGCCTGCGCCTCCCGCAGCTCCTCGTTCTGAATCTCCAGCTCGACTTGGTGCGCCTGCAACTCCTGCACCAGCGTTTCCACATCCCGCGGCGCCATCTGCCCGACGTCCGCTGTCGAAGCCCGCATCCGGGCCTCCGCCCGCGTCCGCAGCGACTCCGCCGAGGGCTTCTCAGGTGCTGGTTCGTCTTCGCTCACCGGTTTTGCAACCCATCGAGACTCACCCCGCTCCACCAGCGAGTCAAGCCCTCTCCCCCCACCCTGAAGGAATGCCAGAGACGGACGACCAGGAGCCTTCCCGGACCCGCTGTGACCCCGCCGGGGTCGCCGTCCTCCCCCCTGCTTCCCGGGGGTATCGTCGCTCCGCTTCTCAACCCCCGGCGAATGGCTGCGATCCCTCCGGGATCAACACGCCCCATCTCTCTTCCCCAGCGCATCCCTCCGGGATGTTCGCGACTCCCTCCCGCCCCTCTCTCCCCGTGGTGTCGCTGCGCTCAACCACCGGCTCCCATCCCTCCGGGATGCCCGCTGCTCCCTCCCGCCCCCTCACCCGACGCCTACACCTCCTCACACGCCAGCAGGATCATGCCCGTCTTTCCTTCCGCGCGCCGCAGACGGCGGGCGTTCAGCATGAAGGTCCGCTTCCTGCCGCTGCGCGGATCGACCAGATCGAGGTCGAAATCCTCGAAGGTCGTGTCCCGCGGCAGGATCTCCTCGAGCAGCCGCCGCAACTTCGGCACGTCCCATGCCCCCTCCGCGATCTCGTAAAGCGGCGTGTGGACGATCGCCCCGCTCCGCAGGTCGAAGACCCACAGAAAGGCCCGGTTCGCCGAGACCACCCGCAGATCGCCGTCAAGCACCACCAGCGGATGGCGCACCGTCTGCACGATGCTCTCGAAATAGGCCCGCAGCTCCCCGGCACGCACGAAGGTCATCACCAGCCCCTTGATGACATTCCGGGTCGACCGGTACGGCCCGATCCGCATCAGGTAAGTCGTTCCGCCCTTCACCTCGACCTCGATCTCCTTCGACTCGAGGGTGCGCAACACGACCCGGCAATCGTCTTCGAGATGCTCATAATCGAACCTCGAAACAATATCTCCAACCGGCCGCCCGACATCCCCCGGCGCGAGCCGGATCAGCTCCCGGGCGTGCTCCGTGAACCGCACGATCTTCAGGTCCGTGTCGAGGAAGAGGGTCGCGACCCGCGTGTTGTCCAGCAGGTTCTGCATGTCGTCGTAGGCCTGCGACAATTGATCCACCTTCGACTGCAGTTGCGTGTTGACGGTGCTGAGTTCCTCGTTGAGCGACTGCAATTCCTCCTTGGACGATTCGAGTTCCTCGTTGGTGCTCTGGAGTTCCTCGTTGGCCGACTTCAGCTCTTCATTGGTGGTCTCGAGTTCCTCGGTCGTCGACTGCTGGTTTTCGCGGCTCTCCTGGAGTTCGCGTTCGAGGTCGGCGATGCGTCCCCCGTCCTCGCTCTCCGGTTTCCCGTCTTCGCTCGAAGCCTCGGCTGGCGGACGAGGCGGGGGCTCCTCGAACGTCACCAGAAACAGGCCCCGCAGCGATGCCGGTTCGTCGAAGGGAATCACCGCAAGGTCCACCAGCGTTTCCGTCCCATCGATCTTCACCCGCACCCGGGGGCGGCGCACCGGTTTGCACCCCGCCTGAGCCCGCCGCAAGGCCCCCGTGAGCGCCAGCGACAACCCCTCCCGCGCCATGTCGAACACGTTCAGCCGCGCCTCCCCCTCCGCCGGCTCGAGAAAGCGCCCGGTGCGCCCATACACGTGCAGGATCTCCCCCCGATCCGTGATCACCACGCTCGGCGGGCAGAACCGCGCGAACATCGCCTTGTCGACCAGCCGCGAAAACTGTCGCTGCTCACCCGGCTTGCCGGCCTCCCCCATCGCCGGGGCCGGCGCCCCGACGGTGCCGTCCGCCATCCCCTTTCGCTCTTTTCCCCCTACGCGGCACGGCACGTCCCTTGCCCGGAAGATCTTCCGCTTGTTGTCCAGCGGCTCGAACAGGCCGGTGTGGTCCCCCACCGCCTCCGACGTGCCGAGCACCAGCAACCCGCCAGGCCGCAAGGCAAAATGAAACACCGGCATCAGCTCCTTCTGAAGGCAGGCCGTCAGGTAGATCAGCAGGTTCCGGCAGGAAAGCACGTCGAGCTTCGTGAAGGGAGGATCCGAGATCACGTTCTGCAGCGCGAAGGTCACCATCTCCCGGATCTCGCTCCGAACCCGGAACGTCTTGTCCTCGGCCGTGAACCAGCGCTCGAGCCGCTCCGGCGTGACGTCCGCCGCGATCCCTTCCGGATAAACCCCCGCCCGCGCCGCGTCGATCGACTCCGCGTCCAGGTCCGTCCCGAAAATCTGCGTCGAGAAATGCCGCCCCAGCCGGTCCATGCACTCCCGCAACACGATCGCCAGCGTGTAGCTCTCCTCGCCGCTCGTGCAGCCCGGCACCCATGCCCGCAACGTGTGCCCCTCCGGCAGCGCCTCCAGCAAATCCCTCAGCGGCCCCCGCGCCAAACTCTCCCAAACCTCCGGGTCCCGGAAGAAGTTCGTCACGTTGATCAGCAGCTCCTTGAACAACAGGTCCAGCTCGTGCGCGTTCTCCTGCAAGTACCGCAGATAATCCTGCGGCTCGGCGATGCGATGGATGTTCATCCGTCGCGCCAGCCGCCGCCGGATCGTGTTCGTCTTGTAGCGCGAAAAGTCGTGCCTGTTACGCTCCTGCAGCATCGCCATCGCCCGCTGCAGAATGTCGTCCGAAATCACCGGGCCTTGCTCGACTCCCGCCTCCCGGACCAGATACGGCCCCCGCAGATACTCCGCCAGCTGCTCCGGCATGTCCGCCGGCTCGAAGACGAAATCCGCCATGCCCGCGCTCACCACGCTCGCCGGCATCCCGGAATACTGCGCGCTCTCCGGACGTTGCACCATCACCATCCCCCCCTCCGCCTTCACCGCCTTCGACCCCAGCGTCCCGTCCGTCCCGGTGCCCGAAAGAACGATGCAGATCGCCCGCTCCCGCCGCTCCGCCGCCAACGACCGGAAAAACCGGTCGATCGGAAGCGGCGGCGACTTGCCCGCCCGCCGCACCGGATTCAATAGCACGCCGTCCAGCAGCTCGAGGTTGCTCCCCGGCGGACCGACATACACGTGTTCCGGCGCCACCCGCATCCCGTGCGCCGCTTCAACTACCCGCAACGCCGTCTGACGCGCCAACAACTCCGGCAACAGACTGACGTGCTCCGGGTGTTGATGCGTCACCACCACGAACGCCGCCCCTGTCCCCGACCGCATCCGCCCCAACAGTTCCTTCAGCGCCTCCAGCCCACCCGCCGAGGCCCCGACTCCCACCACCGGAAACTCTTCCCGATCGCGCCCCTTCTCATCCCTCGCCGGCTGCTCTCCGTGCTGTTCTTCATCGCCCATGACTCGCCACGGCGCGCTTCCCGTCGTCGCGCCCTCTTTCCGCCTCCACCATGCACCCCTCCCCCCGCCGCCACAAGCAAGATGCGGCGTCATCCGGCGGGCGCCGCCAAAACAATCCCCAGCCAGCCACGACGGCGCCTCCGGCGGGGCCGGACCGCCCTCCTCTCCTCCAAAACGACGCCCGGGACCCCTCGCCCACTCCCCCCTCGCCCAGCATCCATCCCATCCGGAAAATCCGTGGCTGAAACCAGCGCCACCTCCCGAAATCGAAGATGGACAACTCCCCCATAAGCGGCAACGCTAGGAGCGCGAATGGCATGAACCGTATCTTCATCGTCGACGACCACCCGATGCTCCGCGAGGGACTGACCCACCTCATCCGGCGTCACGAAGACTTCGAGATCTGCGGCGAGGTCGGAACCGCCGCAGAAGCGCTCGATGCCATTCCCGCCTTGACGCCGGACCTCGTGCTGATGGACCTCACCCTCCCGGACAAGAACGGACTCGAACTCATCAAGGATTTGCGGTCGCTGTGCCCGAAAGTGGCGATCCTCGTCCTTTCCATGCACGACGAGATGCTCTACGCCGAGCGCGTCATCCGCGCCGGCGGCAGGGGCTATATCATGAAGGAGTCCGCCGCCCATGTCCTTGTGGATGCCATGCGCAAAATCCTCGACGGTGGAATCTTCCTCAGCGATCAGGCGTCCGCTCACATCCTCGGGGCCCTCTCCAGATCCCGCGATTCCAAGCCCCGTTCCCGCCTCGAACGCCTCACCGACCGTGAGTTCGAGGTCTTCGAACTGGTCGGGCACGGCAAGAGCGCCCATGAGATCGCCGAGCAGTTGCACATCAGTCCCCGTACCGTCGACGCCCACCGCGCCCACATCCGCGAAAAGCTCGGCCTCCCCGATTCCCCAGCCCTCATGCGCTACGCCGTCCGCTGGGTCGAGTCCGGCGAAGAACTCCGCGCCGAACCCGAAACCGGCCAGAGTCCTTGAAATCCGCAATTCTTCACAAGTGAGTCAAGTTTTCGGGCTGCCATGCCGGGGAACGAGAGCGGGCGACGAGAGCGGAAAAGGTGGTCAAGCACCCGGTCCGGCGCCGCGTGGTGGCGCTCCTCATGCTGCTGCGCAATGCCGGCCTCGTGACCGCCATCTCGACTCTGATCCTTTCCTTCGTCAATGTCGGGGGCTCCGGGATCGGGGTGCGTCGTCTCGCCATCCTGATCGCGCTTCTGACCCTTCTCTGGCTGCTCTCGAGCAGCCCGGGGATCGACCGGCAGCTCACCCTTCGTGCGTGTGAGCCCCCCTCCGGCCCGCGCTGCAACCCATACCCCCCGTACTCCGTCCCCGTACACCCACACTGGAACACTCATCAATTCCAGGATCGGCCGGCCGCCCCGACGATGGGGAGCACGAGGCGCTCCTTTCATGGACCCTCAAACACAACAACCACCGGCAAGGATGATCACGAAGACAATCCAGGGACTCGAGGTTCCCGCTCTCGGGTACGGAACCTACGAACTGACGGGCGACGAATGCCGGAAGGCGGTGGTCACGGCCATCGAGACCGGATACCGCCACATCGACACGGCGCGCATGTATCGGAACGAAGCCGAGATCGGCGACGCCCTTGCGGCCACCGGCATCGAGCGCGACGCCCTCTTCCTCACCTCGAAGGTGTGGTTCGAAGACCTGACCTACGACGCCGTGCTCGAAGAGGTGAACACCAGCCTCCGCGCCCTCCGCACCGATTACCTCGACCTCATCCTGATCCACTGGCCCAACGAGGAAATCTCCCTCAGGGAAACCTTCGCCGCCATGGAAAAACTGCACGAGCTCGAACTGGTTCGTAAATACGGCGTGAGCAACTTCACCCCTCAATGGCTCCAGAAGGCCCTCGGCGCGGGAAACATCTTCTGCAACCAGGTCGAATACCACCCCCTCCTCCGCCCGCAGCGCCTGCACGACATGGCCGTCGAGCACGATCTCCTCCTCACCGCATACTCGCCCCTCGCGCGCGGCAAACTGCACGGCTGGGACGTGCTCGAAGCGATCGCGCAAAAACACGGCAAGTCGCCCGAACAGGTCGCCATCCGCTGGCTCCTCCAACAGGACAACATGGCCGCCATCCCGCGCTCCTCGAACCCGGACCACATCCGCGAAAACTTCAACGTCTTCGACTTCACCCTCGACCACGAAGACTTCCGCCGCATCGAGGAACTCCCCGATGACAAACGCCTGATCGATCCCGAATTCGCCCCAGCATGGGAAAAATAAGCCGAACCCGAATACATGGAAAAGCAGAAAGTGCGCCGCCTGCTGGTGCGCGACCCCGTCAGTGAAGCCGCCGGCGGCGTCATCTCCCTCGGCGACGTGGCTCGGGGAGCGGCGCCCCCGATCGCCGCCGACGCCGTCAGGGAGGCGTCACAACCCTGAAGGCTCGAGCGCCCGCTTCCGCTGTCAATCCATGGCAAGCAATTCGCTGATCTCGCGGCAGTTGAAGCGGACCGCGGCCGGTTCGTCCACCCGGCACTCGAACCCCCGGCTGGCCTGCACGTCCACGAACATCTGTTCTTCGTCGTCGGTGGCGAGGTCGTGCCGCACCACCAGAAAGCGCAGTCGCTGTTCCCGCACGTCCAGCAGCAGATCCACGATCGGTCCCACTCGCGCCCCCTTCGCGCACAGGTGTCCTGACAAGAGACTGCGTGACGAACGCAGCGGCGAGTCGACCGACGGATCGCAGTCAATGGCCGGCCGCGGATGGTGGCCGGCACGAGCGGCCCGATCAACCTCCATCCCCCGTGAAACCCCGCCCGCCTCATTCCGGTCGCCGGACGACCAATGAAACCCCAGCCGGGGCTCGGGAAACTCCATGACCAGGCTCGCCTCGCGGCACATCCCCAGCACGTGGGACAGGGGCTGATCATGAGAGTCCAGAAACACCCTCCGCTGGGCAAGATTCCACCCCCCCACGTGCCCGACAATCCGCGCCAGCGACCAGTCGCGGCAGTCAAGCAGGCAGTCGTCGACGAAGAGATCGCCAAGGTCCGGCACAAGGGAGGAGGCCCCAAGGAGGTTCCTGACGCTGATCAAACGGAGAGTCATGGGAAGATAAAGCGCTTCAAGTGGTTCGACATCGGTGCCGCGGGAACGGCCGCCGGGCCCCGCCGGACAACCCCGCCGCAGATCCGGGACGACGGCCGAACACCGCAGAAAAGCAATATCCGCCACAGCCCCCCGGTCCGCCGCGACTCGGCCGGCAAAATCGCCCGCCGGACACCGGCTGCGAGCATCGGCGATCAACGCTTTCCCGTCGAACAAAAAAGAGCCTGATTCAAGCGTACGCGCCGCGCGTAGCAACCCTACGTGGCATCCCGTACCACACGATGATGCCGGCTCCGATGGCGCCCCGCCGCGGAGTGTTGTCAGGTCATGCGGTGGATCCGCATGAGAATCTTCTTTCGGAGGAGAGTGTGACACCGCGCTTCGAATTCCGCGTCTTCGGGCAGGGGCTGCGGGCGGCAGGCGATCGCATCCGTGAACTCGGGTCCTCGGAGGGCGAGACCGGGAGCGCGGAAACCTACTTCGTGAGCACCGCGACACAAGCCCCTCCGGGTAATGTCAAGATCCGTGAGAAGACGCTCGACATTAAGGAACTGGTCGAAAGCCGCGGCGTCCTCGAGCGGTGGAAGCCGGTGGTGAAGACCTCCTTTCCTCTTTCGGCGGCCATGGTCCGCGACACGCTGGCGGACGCTCTCGGGGTGAATTTTCCGATCGTCAACGGCGGTCTTTACAGGTTTGAGGATCTGGTGCGCGAGATCATCCTCGACCACCCGCAATGCTTCGCCGCATGGGTTGGCAAGCGCCGCTTCCGGTTCCGGTTCCGAGACTGTCCGGTCGAGATCGATGAGGTGAGCATCAATGGGGCCTTCATCAGATCGATCGCGATCGAATCGGACGACCCGGAAGCGGTTCTCGACGCTTTGACGGAAGCGGGATTGCAGGACCATGAGAACGTCAACTATCCTCGCGCCATCCGGCGCGTCATGGGCCTCGAGACCTACGCCGGCCAGCCGTGGCATCGCGAAAAATAATCCACGCCGCACCATGGGCACGGAAATCGAGCGCAAGTTCCTTGTCGAGGGGGAGGGATGGCGCACCGGCGCCGGCGTCCTCTTCCGTCAGGGGTATCTGAACACCGACAAGGAGCGCACGGTCCGGGTGCGCATCGAGGGTGATCGTGCCGTCCTGACCATCAAGGGGATCACCCGTGGAGTGACGCGCAAGGAGTTCGAGTATCCCGTGCCGGTGGAGGACGCCGGGGAGATGCTCGAGTCGCTCTGTGAGAAGCCCCTCATCGAGAAACGCCGCCACGCCGTCGAGGACGGCGGGCTGAAATGGGAAATCGACGAGTTCTTCGGGGACAACCAGGGATTGGTCATCGCGGAGGTGGAACTGCCCGGCGAACACCACGACTTCCGCCGCCCCGAATGGCTCGGCCGAGAGGTCAGCCACGATCCGCGTTATTACAACGCCAACCTCGTCAAGAACCCCTTCACCACATGGAGCGGGTAACCGGCGGCCGGTGCCGGAACAACTGCATCGATCAGCCGGGCTCCGCCCTCGTACGGGAACGGCGTACGCCTCGTCGCGTCCGGCACGGGCGTTCGATACGGGGCTTCACCCCTTCACGGGCTTCCGGAACGTCCTTTAGGTTCGACCACCGTTCACCGCCGGCGGGCGGTTGAAACGGGGCCAACCAAGCACAAGCAACACAAGCAACAATGAAAACGATGAAACACACCGAACACATCTTGAGAGGCATCGTGTCCGTCATCCTCGCCGGATCGGTGTTCACAGCTTCCGCTGCCACAAACGGGAATTTCGATGATGACGACATCGCCGACGCCCTCGAACTGGAGCTTCTCCTCGACGACAAGCTCTCCTTCAACAACATCGATGTGCGCGTCATCGACGGAATCGCCACCCTCGAAGGCGAAGCACGCCACCTCCTCGCCAAGGAACGCGCCGCCCGCATCGCCGAAATGGTCAAGGGAGTGCGCTCCGTCGTCAACCTCGTCAAGGTCCGGCCTCTCACACCGGTCACGGCCGCCCAATTGCAGAACGACGTCGAGTCCGCCCTCTACTCCGACCCCGCCACCGAATCCTACGAGATCGAAGTGGCCGCCGATTCCGGCGGCAACGTGACCCTCGCCGGCGAGGTGGAATCATGGCAGGAAAAGAACCTCGCCGCCAAGGTAGCCAAAAGCGTCCGCGGTGTCACCGGAGTCGATAACGACATCACGGTGGACTACGAGGAGGACCGCCCCGATATCGAAATCAAGGAGGATGTCGAATCACGCCTCGCATGGAGCACCCTGATCGACGACGGCCTCATCGACGTGGCGGTCGAAAACGGGGAGGTCAAGCTCAGCGGAACGGTCGGCAGCGCCACCGAAAAGCGCCGCGCCCGCTACGCCGCCTGGGGAATCACCGGCGTCACCGCGGTGGACGAATCCGGCCTCGAAGTCGAACGCTGGGCCCGCGACAAAGATCTCCGCAAGGACAAATACGTCATGAAGTCCGACGAGGAGATCAGAAAGGCCGTCATGGACGCCCTCCTCTGGGACCCCCGCGTCTACTCGTTCAAGATCGAGCCCGACGTCCGGAACGGCAAAGTCACCCTCCGCGGCACGGTCGACAACCTCAAGGCCAAGCGGGCGGCCGAACGCGTCGCCCGCCATACGGTCGGCGTCAACCGTGTCGTCAACTTCATCAAGATCCGCTCCAAAGAATGGCCGTCCGACGACGAAATCCGCTCCAGCATCCTCGACCAACTGGCCCTCGACCCGGTCGTCGAATCCTTCGAGATCAACGTCGCGGTCAACAACCGGATCGTCACCCTGCGGGGCGGGGTCGACACGATGGCCGAAAAACTGCAGGCCGAAGACGTGGCGTCCGGCGTGAAGGGCGTCGTCCACGTCCAGAACTTCCTCACCACTACCGGCGGAGGCCTCCTCGAAACAGACGACTACCTCGACTACGACCCGTACGACTGGGACTACACATGGTCCTACTACCCGCACTATGAGCCCGCCATCCCGTCGGAAGTCGCCACCGATGCGGGAATCAAGGAGGATATCGAAGACCAGCTCTTCTGGAGCCCCTTCGTCGACAGCGACGACGTCAACGTCAGCGTCGAGGACGGCGTCGCGACCCTCACCGGCCAGGTCGAAACCCGCAAGGAGCGCGTCGCCGCCCACGAAAACGCTCTCGAAGGTGGCGCCCGAAAGGTCAACAACTTACTGACCATCGGGGGGGAATAGGGTGCATGACCACGCCGCAGGCCCAGCGCCCCGGCGGCCGATGCAACAACGCCAGTAGCCATGCACCCAGCCCCCGCAAGGATTCCACATCCTTCACATCCTTGCGGGGGCGCTCTCCGGCCTGCCACCCGCTTCCTCAATATCAATCATAGAACATGACTTTTGAATCGCCGGGGTCCAGCCCCGAGAGGACCCCGGAAGCCCCTCCCGTTGGATTCGCCCTCATCCCCTGCCGCCATGGAAGAAAATCGGCGGCGAGGCCATCCCGCCCATGGGCGCCGCCGGGAGCGGCAATACGCGAGACACGTACGTCCGTCCCCGCCGCTTCCGGCATGAGCGTTGCGCGGCATCAACGATTTCCCGCCGGACCCGGCCCCGTGACGATCATGTCTCCTCCCTCCGGCGGACGAGGCCGGGTTCCTCGCCGGAGCTCTCCCCGGGTCCGGGAGGCCGGCGATCGGCCTCCGAGCCAACTTCCGATCACACGTGACCGCTTCTTCCGACCGATCCTTCGAGCCGTCATCCGATTTCCGCCGGACGATGGTCGAGGAGCCGTGGGCGAAGTCCGTCGAGGAGGTCGCCGGGGAATGCCGGGTCGACCTCGCGAAGGGCCTTGACTTGCGCGAGGTCGATGAGCGTCGCGGCCGGTTCGGCCCCAACCAGCTCCGCGAAGCACAGACACGGCCGGCATGGCGAATCCTCGTGGCGCAGCTCAAGAGTCTCGTGATCATCATCCTCGGGGGCGGCGCGATTTTGGCCTTCGTTTCCGGCCAGCATGTCGAGGGCATCGCCCTTGTGGCGGTCATCGTCGTCAATTCCGGAATCGGATTTGTCAGCGAGTGGCGCGCGGTGCGCGCCATGGAAGCCCTGCAGTCGACACAAGAACACACCACCATGGTCCGCCGCGAAGGCCGGGAACAGGAAATCCCCGCCGCGGAACTCGTGCCGGGAGACCTTGTGCTCCTCGAAGCCGGCCAGACGGTGCCGGCCGACATCCGGCTCGTGGAGGCGGAGCACGTCCGCGCCGTGGAAGCGGCTCTCACCGGGGAATCCGTTCCCGCCGGCAAACACGAGGAGAGCGTCGACGAGGAGGCTCCCCTCGCGGAACGCCCGGGCATGCTTTTCATGGGAACCGACGTCGCCAAGGGCAACGCGGAAGGCATCGTGACCGCCACCGGCATGAACACCGAGCTGGGCCACATCTCGGAACTCGCCGAGCTCGCCGAAGACGAGGAAGCGCCTCTCCAGAAGCGTCTCGACGACCTCGGCCGGCGGTTCGCATGGATCGTCCTCGGCACCGCGGCCGTCATCGCCGGCGGCGGCCTCCTCGTCGGGCAACCGCCCCTCCTCATGATCAAGACCGCCATCGCCCTCGGTCTGGCGGCGGTTCCGGAAGGCGCCCCGATCGTCGCCACCATCGCCCTCGCCCGCGGGATGTGGCTCATGAGCAAACGGCAGGCCCTCATCAACCGCCTCACCGCCATCGAAACTCTCGGCTCCACGCAGGTCATCTTCACCGACAAAACCGGCACCCTCACCCGGAACCGCATGACGGTCCGAAAGGTCATCACGACCGAGGGCGCCGTCGAGGTGTCCGACAACGAAACCTCCGAGACCAGAGAACGATTCGCGGATGCGCCGCTCGCAACCCGCATCCTCGAAATCGGCGCCCTCTGCAACGGCGCCTCGCTCGAAGAAGAGGCCGGCAAGAACCCCACCGGCGACCCGATGGAAGTGGCCCTCCTCGAGGCGGCCCGCGACTTCAGCCGCTCCCGCCACGACCTCCTCGATGACCGCCCCCAGGAACGCGTCGTCGAGTTCGACCCCGCCGTCATGATGATGGCCGCCTTCCAGATGACGAAAGACGGGAACTACGAGGTGGCCGTCAAGGGCGCCCCCGGAAAAGTCCTCGAAGCTTCCTCGACCATCGCCACCCCCGACAACGACGGCGGCCAGACCGAACTCACCGGCGAGGAGCGCAACCGGTGGCGGGAGCGCATCGAAGACGCGGCGCAGCAGGGCCTGCGCCTCCTCGCCATGGCCGACCGGACGGCCTCGGATCGCGACGGCGACCCCTACGAGAACCTCCGCTTCCTCGGCCTGCTCGGCCTTGAAGACCCCCCCGCCACGGGGGTCAAGGACGCCATCGGCCACTGCCGCGACGCCGGAATTACGGTGAACGTCGTCACCGGCGACCAGCCCGAAACCGCCCATGCCATCGGACGCCAAACCGGAATCCTCGACGACCATCACGGCATGGACCTTGTCCTCCGCGGCCGGGAACTCGACCCGCCCGGCGAGATGAGCGACGGCCACCGCCGCGAAGTGCTGGAAGCACGCATCTTCGCCCGCGTCAGCCCGGAGCAAAAACTCAACCTCGTGGAAATCTTCCAGAACGACGGCCGCGTCGTGGCCATGACCGGCGACGGCGTCAACGACGCTCCGGCTCTCAAGAAGGCCAACATCGGCATCGCCATGGGCCGCCGCGGCGCCGAGGCCGCCCGCCAGGCCGCCGACATGATCCTGAAGGACGACGCCTTCTCGAGCATCGTGGCGGCCGTCGAGCAGGGCCGCATCATTTTCGCCAACATCCGTCGCTCGATTCTCTTCATGCTGTGCACCAACGGGGCGGAGGTCGTCACGGTCGCGGCTGCCACCCTCGCCGGCGCCCCCTTGCCCCTGCGGCCCCTCCAGATCCTCTACCTGAATGTCATCACCGACGTCCTCCCGGCCCTTGCGCTCAGTGTCGGCAAGGGCGGCGGCGACGTCATGCACCAGCCTCCCCGCGACCCCGAAGAGAAGATCCTCAGCAAGCGCGAGTGGCAGGCCATCACTTCCTGGAGCCTGATTCTCGCGGCCTGCGTCCTCGCCGCCTTTACCGTCGCCCTGCAGATCCTCGCCGTCGACGAGATCACCGCCGTGACCATCTCGTTTTTCACCCTCGCTTGCGGCAAGCTCTGGTTCGTCTTCAACCTGCGGGAGCGCGGCAGCAGGCTCCTGCGCAACTCGATCGTCGAAAACCCATGGGTCTGGGCCTCGATTGTGGTCTGCATCGGCTTCCTTCTCGCCGCCATGTACTGGCCGGCCCTCGCCGGCATTCTGAAGGTGCGGCCCCTCGCCGCCGCCGGGTGGCTCACCGCTCTCGGGTTCAGCCTGCTGCCCCTTTTGATCGGCCAAGTCCGGCGGAGCGTGCAAGGCGCGCGCCACGAGGCTTGATCGTGGCGCGGGCGGAAGCAGGTGTTGAGCGTCTCACAACCGCCCCCCGTCGATCTTTCTGGCCGCCGAACCCAATACGGCCGGGACGCTCATGGTGTCTGATCGCCGGCGTTGCCGTGCGCGCTTTCGAGTTCCTCCAGAGTCTTGCTGAGGGTATCCAACTGCCTGCCGGCTTCGGCGAAGTTTTTCTCATTCATGGCCTTCAGGTACCCCTTGAAGGCGCTGTTGGCCCGTTGGATCGACCTCGCGAAGTCCGTCTGCTCCGCCCCCGGCGGGCCGCCGGGCCCGGGGGGGGCTGCCTCCACGTAAAGGCCCTCCAGAGCCTCGTCGAACGACTCCGCGTACGAGAGCCGGTCGTCGTGCATGACGGCCACCAGCCGCAACTCCGGATAGGCGGCGGCTTCCGCCTGCAAATAGATCGGCTCCACGTAAAGAAGGGTATCCTCCACCGGGATGGCAAGGACGTTGCCGCGCACCACCCGCGACCCGCGCTGGTCCCACAGGCTGAGCTGCTGCGAAAGATACGCGTCCTGGTCGATCTTGGTTTCCACCTGCTGGATGCCCAGCACCCGTTTCTCTTTCGGGAACCGGTAGGCAAGGAGACGCCCGTAATTCGCCCCGTCACACATGCCCGCAAGCCATCCGATCAACACCTGCCGATGTTTCGGAGTGAACGGGAGCATCAGGATGAACTCGAGTTCGTCCGTTCCGGGCGGCTGCCACATCACGTAGTAGGGTTCCACCGGCTGCACCGCGGCATAGTATTTCTCGGTGGCCCGCACCCAGACGTCCTCCTGGTTGTAGAAGACTTCCGGGTCCGTCATGTGGTAGCGCGCGTAGACCAGCCCTTGCACCAGCAGAAAATCTTCCGGATAGCGCACATGCGCCCGCAACCCGTCCGGCATGTCCCCCTCGTCCTTGAGGAGGTCCGGAAACACCCTGCGCCAGACGCGTATCAGGGGATCCTCCGGATCGAAGACGTAGAAGTCGACCGAGCCATCGTAGGCGTTCACCACCGCCTTGACGGCATTGCGCACGTAATTCGAATCGCTGAGATATCCACCGGGCGATGACGAATTCCAGTGCGCCTGCAAGTCCTGTTCGTTGGTCCGCGTCTCCCGCGAGGGGAACTCCTCGCTGTAGGGAAAGCGGCGCGAGGTGGTGTAGGCGTCCACGATCCAATACAGCGCGCCCTCGTGCAGGACCACGTAGGGGTCGCGATCGAATCTCAGAAACGGCGCCAGCTTGCGCACCCGCCGCAAAATCCCGCGGTCGAACATGACGCGACTCTCGTTGGTCGGATAACCCGAGAGGATGAACTTCGTGCCTCCCAGCTTCCATCCGTAAACGAAGGTCCGCCACGGATTGGACAGCTGCACTCCCCCGTCGCCGGCGTAGCGGGCATAAACATTGTGTTCGCCCCGCGGGAAGTCGAACTCCTTCTCCTCGGTATTGACCACGGCGTATGTCGAGGAAAGCTCGCCGTAGTAGATTTCGGGTCTTTGCAACTCCAAGTCCTCCGAAACCGACTTCGGCGGTAGATCCTTGACGAGCAGATTCGGCAGTCCTCCGCCGGTGAACTCGTTCACCGGCGCCATCGTCAGCCCGTGTCCGTGGGTGTATTTGAAATGCCGGTTGACGAACGTCTGGCTTCGCGAGGGAAGGTTGTCGAGCGCCATCTCCCGCGGCGACACCATCACCTGCCGGTAATCACCCTCGATCGTGTAGCGGTCGATGTCGACATCGGTGAATTCGTAGTAGAGCCGGATTTCCTGAAACTGTTCGTAGACCGCATCGAGCGCCCGCGGGTCCCACAGCCGCACCTGCGAAAGCACCCTGCGGTTGCCCTCCGCGGTCTCCTTGCCAAATTGTTCGGCCACCGGAAACTGCCGCTCCTCGATGCGGTCGAGCCGGAATCCAAGGCGGGTAAATCGGATGTTGTGCTCGATGTAGGGCCTTTCCACCGAGACTTCGTTCGGCCGCACATAGAGCCATTGCGCCAAGGCCGGAACGATTCCCAAGCCGACGATCCACACCATCCCGGCCACGACCGGCAAACCCCACACGCACCGCGATCGCCACGCCGGCCACTCCCCGTCGCGAAAACGCCGCCGGCTGCATGTCCACAGAATGACCCCGCCCGCCAGCAGGAGCACAACCGCAAGTCCGAGGTGCGCCGGAAGACGGATGTGCACGTCCGTCCAACCCGGGCCGGTCACCACCCCGTGGGTCGAATACATCAGGTTGAAGGCGTTCAGGACTTGCTTCCACGCCAAAACCAGCGCCAGCACCCCTGCAAGACGCAGCCATGCCCGCGAGTGGCTTTCGGCTGCCCCCACCTTCCGCAAAAGCGCCGGTATCGATTCCGAATCCCTGACGAATCGGACCAGCATCGACATCAGCACCACCGCCCCTGCCACCATCAGAAGAACCGTCAGCAACCAGAACAGGGCCTCGAGCAGCGGCAACGTGAACAGGAAAAACGAGACGTCCAGCCCGAAGATCGGATCTCGCGTCCCGGTCGACAGGCGGTGCCAGAATTTCAGAACGACCTCCCAGTGGGAGGCTGCCGCCACCGCCCCGCTCAAAACACCCACCCCCGGAACCGCGACCCGCGCGACCTTCGGCCCGCCGAAAACCGGCCCCGCAAGGAGGGCCACCACAAACGCCCCTGCCACCCCGCCGAACAGGACCAGTCCCAGCTTCGTGAGAAGTTCGAGCCAGAAGCGTCGCCCGTATCCCACCGCTTCGAACCACAGCATTTCCCCCCACAGGCTCAGCATCGCAAAAAACAACACGGTCGCCGTCAGGATGACGGCGCCCCCTGTCAGCAATCGGGCGCTGCCCTTCCGGATGCCTTTGGTTGCAAGGATCCCACCCAGCCCGATGGCAACGATCAGCAAGAAAATGTACATGTTTCGGCCGGCGCCACGCCGCGCCTTCCTCGGGAGCCTCAACCGGAACCGGCCGGCTGTGAATTGCCGGCTCCGGCAACCTGTCCGTACTGCAGCCTGCGCCCGGGCATGCGTGGTTCCGCGTACCGCTCCCGCCGCATGGTTGGTTCGGGCCTTCCGGTACGTCATTGCCCTATCTCAGATTATTCGGCGCCGTACGTGTCCACGAGGGCCGGTCCCACTTCTGGTGAGCAAACCCCCGATCTAGCATGGTGGAAACCGCCGTTGCGGGAACCTGCGCCGGCTCACGGTGCCGCCGGGGCGCCCGCACCGCGGCTTTGCGCCCATGAAAACGGTCCTCTTCAGCACCAAGAGCTACGAGCGCCCCTTCTTCGACGAGGCCAATCGGGAGGCCGGATCTCCCCACGAACTCACCTTCCACGAGGCGCGCCTGACCGAAGCCACCACGGAACTGTCCCGGGGTCACCCTTGCGTCTGTCCATTCGTGAACGACATCCTGAGCGAGGCGGTCCTCGAGGCCCTGCACCGGGGCGGGACCCGTCTCATCGCCCTGCGCAGCGCGGGATTCAATCACGTCGAACTGGACGCCGCGGCGCGGCTCGATCTCACCGTGGTGCGAGTCCCGGCCTACTCGCCGCACGCCGTGGCCGAGCACAGCGTCTGCCTGATGCTGGCCCTGAACCGCGGCGTGCACCGCGCCTACAACCGCGTCCGGGAGGGCAACTTCGCGCTTGGCGGCCTGATCGGGTTCGACATGGCGGACAAGACTGCAGGCATCGTCGGCACCGGCAAGATCGGCGCTCTCACGGCCCGCATCCTCCGCGGATTCGGCTGCCGCCTCCTCGGCTTCGACGTCCAGCCCAACGAGGCCTGCCTCGCGATGGGCTTGCAATACGTCGACTTCCCGGAGCTGCTCGCCAACGTCATCATCACCGGCCACCAGGCCTTCCTGACCGGGGAGGCCCTTGAAGGCATCGCCGACACGACCCTCGACAACATCTCCGAGTTCGAAACGCAAGGAACCTGCACCAACGAAGTCCATGCCGCACAACACACCCAATGAGCACGATGAGAACGGCCGGGGTAACGACCCCGCCGAACTCCGCTGGCTCGAAGACCTCACCTCCGGCGACGTCGGCGAGGTGGGCGGAAAGAATGCCTCCCTCGGGGAGATGATCCGCACCCTCGAAGACGAGGGGATCCGCGTCCCGGCCGGGTTCGCCACCACCGCCCGCGCCTACCGGCAATTCCTCGAAGCCAACAACCTCAACGACCGCCTCGACGAAAAACTCTCGGCCTACCGTTCCGGCGACCGCTCCCTTGAAGAAACCGGCAAGGCGGTCCGCCGGCTTTTCCTGGATGCCGAGTTCCCCGAGGAAACGGCGGAAGCCATCCGCCGGGCCTACCGGGAGCTCTCACAGCGTTACGAACTCGACGGGGTCGACGTGGCGGTGCGCAGCAGCGCCACCGCCGAGGATCTTCCCGAGGCCAGCTTCGCCGGCCAGCAGGAGACCTACCTCAACATTTCCGGCGAGAAGGACCTTCTCGATGCCTGCCGTCGCTGCTATGCCTCCCTCTTCACCGACCGGGCCATTTCCTATCGCGAGGAGAAGAACTTCAGCCATCTCGAGGTGGCGCTCTCGGTCGGGGTGCAGAAGATGGTGCGCTCCGACAAGGCCGGCTCGGGGGTCATGTTCACCATCGATACCGAAACGGGATTCCCGAACGTGGTCGTGATCAATGCGGCCTGGGGGCTGGGAGAAAACGTCGTGCAGGGAACCATCAATCCCGACGAATACCGCGTCTTCAAACCGCTCCTCGAGGCCGACGGGTTCTGCCCCATCATCGAAAAGACCCTCGGCGCCAAGGAAAAGAAGATGATCTACGCCAGGGGCGGGACGAAATCGACCCGGAATGTCGACACGCGCCGCCGCGAGCGGTCCCGCTACGTCCTCGACGATGACGAAATCCTCACCCTCGCACGCTGGGCCCGCTCGATTGAAGACCACTACGAAAAGCCGATGGACATCGAGTGGGCCAAGGACGGCGAAACCGGAGACCTCTTCGTCGTTCAGGCCCGCCCCGAAACCGTCCAGTCGCAGCGACAAAGCGGCGCTCTCAAAACCTACCGTCTCAAGGGGAAGGGATCCACCGTCTGCGAGGGGCTCGCGGTCGGCGACGCCATCGCCGCCGGGAAGGCCCACGTCCTCCACGATCCCGACGAAAGCGACCGCTTCGATGAGGGGGCGGTCCTCGTCACCGAGATGACCGACCCCGACTGGGGACCCCTCATGAAACGCGCCGCCGCCATCGTCACCGACCATGGCGGCCGCACCAGCCACGCCGCCATCGTCAGCCGGGAGCTCGGCATCCCCGCCGTGGTCGGGGCCGGAAACGCCACCGATGTCGTCAAGGACGGCGCCGAGATCACGGTCTCCTGCGCCGAGGGCGAGCAGGGCTTCGTCTACGAGGGCCTCCTGGACTACGAGGAACAGGAAATCGGCCTCGAGGAATGCCCCGAGATCCGCACCCGGCTCATGATGAACATCGCCAGCCCCGCCGCCGCCTTCCGCTGGTGGCGGCTCCCGGCCCACGGAATCGGGCTCGCCCGCATGGAGTTCATCATCAACAACATCATCAAGATCCACCCGCTTGCGCTGGTCGAGTTCGACCAGCTCGAAGACCGCGAGGCGCGCCGGCGCATCGAGGAGATCACCCGGGGATATGACGACAAGTGCGAATACTTCGTCAAACACCTCGCCGGCGGCATCGCCCGCATCGGCGCCTCCCAACACCCGGACCCCGTCATCGTCCGCATGAGCGACTTCAAGACCAACGAATACGCCAACCTCATCGGCGGCGCCGACTTCGAACCCGAGGAGGAGAACCCCATGCTCGGGTTCCGCGGCGCTTCGCGCTACTACAGCGAACTCTACCGGCCCGGGTTCGACCTCGAATGCCGCGCCCTCAATCGGGTCCGCGACGAGATCGGCCTCACCAATGTGGCCGCCATGATCCCCTTCTGCCGCACCCTCGAGGAGGCCGACAAGGTGCTCGGCGTGATGAAGGAAAACGGCCTCGAACGCGGCCGGAACGGCCTCGAGATCTATGTCATGATCGAGGTCCCCTCGAACGTGAAGCTGGCCGCGGAGTTCGCGGAGCGCTTCGACGGCTTTTCCATCGGGACCAACGACCTCACCCAGCTTGTGCTCGGGGTGGACCGCGACTCGACCGAACTCGCCGGCATCTTCGACGAACGCAACGAGGCCGTGAAGCGCTCCATCCGGCAGGTGATCGAGTGCGCCCACCAGCACGACACGAAGGTCGGGATCTGCGGCCAGGCGCCCAGCGACCACCCCGACTTCGCCGCCTTCCTGGTCGAGGCCGGCATCGACTCGATCTCCCTGAACCCGGATTCGGTGCTGCCGGTCAAGCGGCGCCTCGCGGAGGCGGAACGGTCATGAGCGCACCCTTCACCCAGCGTGAGCGAAAGAGTCGAATACTGCCTACATAGGATTTACGAATGACCACTTCTTCCGGCTCCTCGGACCGGTCGCGGGAGAACCTCCGCCGCGACGGGTACCGGCGTGCGGTCGACCTGCTCCACTGTTGTCACAGCGAGCACGGCTTCCTCGCCACCCCGACCGATCTCGCCAACTACCGCCGCGTCTGGGGACGCGACAGCTGCATCATCGGGCTCGCGGCCCTTCTGACCGGCGACGCCGAGCTCGTGCAGGGATGCCGCCGGAGCCTCGAAACCCTCGCCCGCCACCAGGGACCACACGGCGAGATTCCCAGCAACGTCGACCCCCGGACCGGCCGCGTCAGCTACGGCGGCACCGCCGGGCGGGTCGACGCCGGCCTCTGGTTCGTCCTCGCCTGCGGCGAGTACTGGCGCCGCACGGGCGACCACGAGTTTCTCAAACGGATGCTCGAACCGCTCGAGAAGGTGCGTTTTCTTCTGGGCGCGTGGGAGTTCAACACGCGCGGGTTGCTCTACATTCCGCCCACCGGCGACTGGGCCGACGAATACCTTCAGAGCGGATACGTCCTTTACGACCAGCTTCTCTACCTCGAGGCGCAGCGCCAATTCTGCCATTTTCACCGCCACCTGCACCGCTCCGAGGATCACGGTCTGAAGGATCGCGTTTCGCGTCTCCGCAGCGTCATCCGCGCCAACTACTGGCTCTGCGACGACAACGGGCAGGCCGAGCACGTCTACCATGAGGTGCTTCGCGAAAAGGGGCGCCGGGCGGCGCCCCATCGGGCAGGCGACTACTGGCTGCCCTTCTTCTCGCCCCTCGGATACGGATACCGCTTCGACGCCATGGCCAACACCCTCGCATCCCTCCTCGGGGTGGCCGGCCGCCGCCAACAGGCAGCGGTCGACCAATTCCTCGACAAGAAGGTGATCGACGAAAAGATGTTGCTTCTCCCCGCCTTCTGGCCCGTTATCACGCCGAAGGACGAAAAATGGGACGACCTCCAGATGACCTTCTCCCACAAGTTCAAGAACGCCCCCCACGAATATCACAACGGCGGCCTCTGGCCGCTCGTCACCGGCTTCTACGTGGCCAGCCTCGCACAACGGGACGAACCCGGCCGCGCCCGGCTCCACCTCGAGAGCCTGCACCGGGCCAACCGGCTCGAAGCCGGCGGCGAGCCATGGAGCTTCCCCGAGTACGTCCACGGACGGAGACACACCCCCGGCGGAACCCACCCCATGGGATGGAGCGCCGCGGCCGCCATCATCGCCGAAAAATATGTCGATGGGGAGCGCTTCTTCCGCAACTCTCCGTGATGATCCGCCGCTACGGAGGTCCCTCGCCCCTCTCATCGCAAGACCACCCGCAACACGCCGCCGCAGAACACACATGCCACCTTCGACCGACACAAGGCCCTCCTCCGAAAGGCGTCGCCGCGACCGCCCCGCCGGCAGGGTGGTCTCGAGCCGCGGCAACGTCGTCGATGTCCGCTTCCCGCGGCGCGCCCCGGACCTCCTGACCCGCCTCCGCACCGGCCCCGAAAAGTCGATCGTCCTCGAAGTCGCGGTGCAGCTCGATCCCGAAACGGTGCGCTGCATCGCCCTCACCCCCACCGGCGGCCTCGCGATGGGCGAGGCGGTCGAGGACACCGGCGAACCCCTCCGCGTCCCGGTCGGACCGGAACTCCTCGGCCGTGTCTTCAACGTCTTCGGCGAGACCATCGACCGCCGGAAGCCGCTCGAAGACTCCGAGCGCCGGTCGATCCACCAGCCGCCGGTGCCGCTCCGGAGGCGTTCCACCACCTCCGAGATCTTCGAGACCGGCATCAAGGCCATCGACGTCCTCTCCCCCCTCGAACGAGGCGCCAAGGCCGGACTCTTCGGCGGCGCCGGCGTCGGCAAGACGGTCCTCATCATGGAGATGATCAACAACATGGTGGGCCAATACGAAGGGGTGAGCCTCTTCTGCGGGATCGGCGAGCGCACCCGCGAGGCCGAGGAACTCTATCGCGAGCTTCAGGAGGCCGACGTCCTCCGGAACACCGTCCTCGTCTTCGGGCAGATGAACGAACCCCCCGGGGCGCGTTTCCGCGTCGGGCACGCCGCCCTCACCATGGCGGAATACTTCCGCGACGACCGGCGCACCGACGTCCTCCTCCTCATCGACAACATCTTCCGCTTCGTGCAGGCCGGCTCGGAGGTCTCCGGCCTCCTGGGGCGCATCCCCTCCCGCCTTGGTTACCAGCCAACCCTCGGCACCGAGCTGGCCGGTCTCGAGGAACGCATCTGCTCGACCGACACCGGCGCCATCACCTCGGTGCAGGCCGTCTACGTCCCGGCCGACGACTTCACCGATCCCGCCGCCGCCCATACCTTCGGCCACCTCTCGGCGTCCATCGTGCTGTCGCGCAAGCGCGCCAGCGAAAGCCTCTATCCGGCCATCGACCCGCTCAATTCGGACTCCAAGATGCTGGTCCCGCAGGTCGTCGGCGAGCGCCATTTCGAGATCGCGCAGCGGGTCCGCGGCACGCTCGCGAACTACGAGGAACTCAAGGACATCATCGCGATGCTCGGGATGGAGGAACTCTCCGAGGATGACCGCGCCACGGTCCGCCGGGCCCGCCGCCTCGAACGCTTCCTCACCCAGCCCTTCGCCGTCACGGAGGCCTTCACCGGCAAGGAAGGCCGCCTCGTCAGCCGCAAGGACGCCCTCGACGGATGCGCGCGCATCCTCGACGACGAATTCTCCGAACTCCCCGAACGTGCCCTCTACATGATCGGGACCATCGACGAAGTGGATCAAAACGAGAAGGGACACCGGCAGGATGACGATGAATCTTAAGATCCTCCTCCCGCACGAGATCTTCCTCGAGGAACCGGTGTCGAAGGTGGTCGCGGAGGCCCTCGACGGCTCCTTCGGCCTGCTGCCCCGCCACCTCGACTTCGTCTCCGCCCTCGCCCCCGGCCTCCTCTCATACCTCCGCCCCGACGATCACGCCGAAATCTTCGTCGCCGTCGACGAAGGCGTCCTCGTCAAACAGGGAACCGAAGTGCTCGTCTCAACCGGACGCGCCGTGCGCAGCCGTCACCTCGGCGAACTCCGCGCCACCGTCAAAAACGAGTTCCTGACCCGCACCGACGAAGAACGCCGGGCCCGCTCCGCCATGGCCCACCTCGAATCGGCCCTCGCCCGCCGCTTCATCGAATTCCAGCGCCATGCCTGACCCTCCCACACAACCCG
>Ga0180436_10001085_pt1 | contig 27144 bp, 14 predicted proteins | sample SS_ome_2_FD_132434 | JGI IMG/M metagenome (GOLD analysis project Ga0180436, IMG submission 132434) | Hypersaline lake sediment archaeal communities from the Salton Sea, California, USA - SS_3_S_2 metaG | ecosystem: Environmental > Aquatic > Non-marine Saline and Alkaline > Hypersaline >... | reverse complement strand
GGCGCCGAGCGGCCCGTGGAGACGAAGAGCCTGTCCGGCGACACGGCCATGTGACCTTGTGCCGGGACACCGATGTCTTTCTTCCACGTTTCCGTCCCGTTGCGGGCGTCCACCGCGCAGAGGTAAGTGCCCCAAGTCGGGAAGACCCCGGCGCTGAAGTACACCTGCCCTTCATCGACGAGCATGCCGCCGCGGATCGGCCACAGGGAAATGATCCGTCCGTTTCCGGGCAGGCGTCTGTCTGCCGGCCCCGCTCGGTATCGCCAGACCTCCGCACCGGTCCCGGCATCGAGGCAGTAGATTGTGCCATCGTCCGATCCCGCGTAGACCTTCCCTTCGGCCACCGCCGGGGTGAGACGGACAGGGCCTTCCGTGGTGAAGGACCAACGCGTTTCGCCCGTGGCAGCGTCAAGGCAGTAAACAGTGTCGTCGGACGATGAGCCGAAGTAGAGGAGCCCGCCGGAGACCACAGGATGGTAAGCCGGGCTGTTTGCCATGGTAGGCGCGAGGTTCCCGACACCGTGGTACAGGTCCGCCGGCGCCGGTCCCGGCCAGGCCGGGCTGGGGGGAAGGGATGACCTGTACGTCCAGCCCTTCCTCAGCGGAAACGCCAGCGACTCCGCGGAGTGCCCGCTCCGCCCGGAATCTCCCCGATACAAGGTCCAGTCGCCGGCCGAGAGTGAGGCGGCAAGCTGCAGCATCAGCAGCGTCGGCACAACATGGCGGAATAGGCACCGTGTATTCATCTATCACTCGCTCCTTTCGTCTCCGGGCACCGTATCTAAGTACCTGCAACGACACCCGGCACGACTATTTCTTTTTCATCCAAATCGAGTCTAATTCATTCACTTTAAGCCTGAGCAGCGTTGCCGGGCCGCCGCCCGCGAATCCTGGCCCTGGTCCGTCGGGACCGGGAGGGGACGCTCAGAGCGGGTCAGCCCTCATTGTTCCATCCTGGTGAACGACTTGCACCGGTCCGACGAGTAGTAGAGCCCGTCCGGCCCGAGGAGCCACCACTCGTCGCCGGATGCGGTCAGTCGGAGATCACCCGGCTCGATCTTGAGCGCCCCCTTCAGTTGCCGTTTGCCGGCCTTGATGGCGCCGAAGATATGCCCGCTGGCACCGCAGAAGCTGAAATGCCGAGGGTTCTTCGGGTTGATCGCCTGCGTCACCGTGCAGCTGAAGTTGGCGTGCGCCCCCTTCACCCGGCTCGTGCCGAGGGCCGTGAAGGGCCGGATGCCGTCCAGGTTGGGGTTGTGCGTCATGAGGTAATTACCGAACTTGTTCATGCTGAAGAGGATGCCGTGGCTCGTGGCGACGTTGCACTCGCCCAAGTTGTAGTTGTTGAAAGACACGTTGTAGTTCCCCAAAGTGTCGTACGTGCGAGAGAGGAGGAATGCGTCGCCGCTGTTGATCGAGCGATAGATCCTGGAGACGGTCTCCTTCGTGACGAACCGGGACTCCCCGCGCCCCAGCACAGGCAGGAACTTATCCGGGCAGGTCAGGGCGTAGACCTGCATCGCCTCCTTCCCGGTCTTGACGCCGAAACGGTTGACTTTGACGGCGGTGAATCGCTCGCCGCCCGGCAGGAGGCACTTCCACGTAACACCGCCGTCCTTGCTCAGAAAGAGCCCCTTCGTCTCGGCGCCCACGACGACGTTGTCCGGCTGATTCTGGACGAAGGTGACGACCTCACCGCAGAGCGCCGAGGGACCGCTGCCGTCGAAGTCGGCGTCGAGGCCGAGCCTCTTCCAACTCTTCCCCCCGTCGGTTGTCTTGTAGAGCCCGCCCTCGAACCGCCCCTCCTTGTCGGTGATCCCCGCCGCGCGGATCATGATCTCCGGATCAGCAGGATGGATCGCCACGCTGCGGACGGCGTTCGCGGCGCCCGTCAGCTTTCCGTTGGCGCTCCTCCAGGTCTTCCCGCGGTCAGTCGTGCGAAGCAGCCCCCTGTCGGTAGTCCGGACGACAACGACGTCGCAGTTGGAGAGGGAAACGGCCACACCGGTCATTGTCACTTCGGCGGTGCCTCGCGCCGGCGGGATCTGCAACTCGAAGTGATCGGGAGTGCCCGGCTCTAGGGTCACATGGGACATGTTGGCCCGGAAGTACATCTGCGAGTCCTGCGGCAGCGCGGAGAAGACAAGCCCCGCGTCCATCTCGTCATTCAGGAGCGGCAGGAAGTACGTCGAGGCGTAGACCCATTCCCTGCCGTCGCGCGACTGCCACGCCGACCAGTTGGCCTTCCCCTTGCGGACGATCCGCAGCCACGGCATGTCGCTCGGGTAGGCCTCCCAGCTGCTGCGCGTGCCGCCCGGATCGCCGAAGTTCGGGCTCATGCGCGTGCTGTGCAGGTGGCGGCGGAAGGCGAAGTACGGGCCGCTCCGCTGCCAGTGGGCGCCGCCGTCGGTACGGACGCTCAGGCCGAGGAAGGCGGCGGGATTCACCGGTTCGCGGTTCTGGCCGGTATATGAATCGATCTTACAGGTGAGAGTGAAGTCCCCCTTCACCTTTCGGTAGACGGCAAACTCTCCCTCGCCGAGGAAGGTGAAGGCGTCCTTCGCCGTCTGGACCAGGTTGTACTTGGCTTTCGCCTCGCCGGCGTTGCCGACCTTCCAGCCCTCGACCGGCGACAGCCCGACGGTCACGGGCATTCTTTTGGTGTCGATGGTCTTGTTTGTGTCGTAGTAGAGCCTCGCCCAGACCACTGCGTCGCCCGCCGGCAGCAGGCGCTCGCACGTGTACGGCTTCTGCAGATCCCTGCCCGGGATCGAGGCGAACATCATGTCGTCGTGATAGAGATGGAGCTTCTCGATCGCGCGGCCCTTGCCCTTGACGTCGAGCGTGAGCGCGACCATGCCCGGCGTGCCGCGCCTTGACGAGCCGACGGGTTCCGTCGTCACGACACCGTCCTTCATAACGATGGCCTTGCCGTCCTTGTGGGCGTTCAGCAGCGTCATGGCAAGCTCGGGGAGGTCTGCGGCCCTCTCGTACCGCAAAGCGGACTCGGGAATGTCCTGTCTCTCAAACCCCGGCCCCTCCCAGCGAACACGGAAGAACGGCTTGCCCTTGTCGAAGTAATAGGCGATAGCGATCGGATGGTCGCCCCTCGCGAGATTCAGGGCGAAGTCGCGGTCCTCCGGGCCGTGGATCCCGTCGTACTCCAGGGCGGTTTTCCCGTCGATGACGATGCGATATCCGTCGCACCCCTGGACGCTGAAGAGATAGATCCCCGTACGCGGCACCCTCAGGAATCCGTCGAACTTGAAACCGTACCCGTGCGATCGGTTGTCGTGGAGACCAGTGTCTATGCCGCTGCAGACGCCCTGCTGTTTCAGGCGCGCGTCGGTCAGTTCATCGACGGAGACGAGGAAGTGCCGCTCGCCGAGGCTCTGGGGTGCTGTCTTGCTGGCGGGGGTCTTGATGTTGATATGCCGGGCCGTGTTCTCGATATACATCCTGTACTTGAGGCCCGGGATCCTCGTGGCGGCCCTCGCGGCGGGGGCGGCAGGCGCCGCCGCAACGGCGCGCACGACGACGGGTTCAGCGGCCTGGTCGAAGATGTCCGTCACCGAGAGCCGCACTGTCGCTGTCCGCGTCCCGGCAGGGAGCAGGACCTTGCGGACGATGGGCATCCGCTCCTCACGCATCGCCACCGGCTCCCCTTCGCACTCCCGGTTGTCGAACACCTCGACCTTGTAGGCAAGCTGCGGGGCAGACGAGGGCGGGATCTTCCAGGAGACTATGATCTGGCGGCCGGTGGATCGGGCCTTCACGTCCTTCACGATCACCTTATCGAGCGTCGGAAGGTCGGGCTGCTTCAGCGTCACCTTATGCGTCTTCCCCAGCTCGCGCGGCTTCAGCCCCTTCAGGAGGACGGGTATCCGTGTCTGGTTGCAGGAGTACTCGATGGCGAAGACCTTTCCGTCCTCGAGCGTGGTCGCCACGCAGTTGTGCCCGAACTCCTTTGTGCCATGCTGCAGGTTGAGCGAGACGACATCCGACTTCTTCCACTCGCCCTTCTCCCGGTAGTAGCCGAGACGGCGGTGAATCGACCGCACGGAGCGCGCGCCGGCGCCGAAGTCCTCCATGAACCCCGCGTTGTGGCGGAGGAACTTGCCCTCGGTCGGTAACTTGATAATCCCGTATAGGTACCAGTAATCGGCCTCGACGTCCTTGACCCAGCGTCCGATGTAACAGCAGCCCGGCTCCTGTCCCGCGATCGGTGACCAGAGCCGCAGCAGCATCGTATACCACTTGTTGCGCCTGATCCGCCAGCCGTCCCCGTAGAGGGCCCCGCTGCCGCCCTCCCCGATGTACTGGTGGGGGTAGTTGAACCTGGACGTAGCCACCACGCGCGGCGGCTCCCCCGTCTTCTTGTTGGTCCCCCAGAACGCCCAGTTCGATCCGAGGGTATGCTTGTCCTGCTTCTCGGGGTCCAGGTCCGGCCGGAAGTTGGGGCCCACCGGGGGTATATTCGAGAGATGCCCGCCGTAGAAACTGAAGCTGTCCTGTCCCCCGCCGACGCTCGAGTTCCAGTATGCGTAGTAGGTCGACTCGGTCCAGTAGGGCCAGCGCATGTCCATCATGATGATGTCGCACTCCCCGCCGACGTTCTCTCCGTACCACATGGCGTGGCCGGCCGACGCCGCGGAAAGCACCAGAAGACCGATCAACGCGACTCGCCTCATGTTCATCTCCCTTCCGCTTCCGGCGTCACTCTGCGTATCATTGATACAGGCGAACCCAATCGACAACCGTGTCTACAGGCAACTCCTCCGGCTTAATGAGCTTGCCCGCCCGGCTCCCTCCTGTCGAACTCGTCCTCCCAGACCAGCTTCCATTCCGTGGAATCGTTCCTCCTTCTGCACCAGGATGCAGCCATCGAGGGCATGGCAGGGAGCCTTCGCGGGAGAAAAAGGGCGCAAGCCCACGAGCGAGCGTTGGCTGCAGCCCGCCAGGAGGCCCACGACCAACGCCAGGACGACCATTCTCAAAAGGAACCTCCCTTCTCGCTCAGTCCTCGTTTCCCGCTCCAGATGGATTCCAGTTCATGCACCTCGAATCGGACCAGTTTCGCCTTCCCTCCTGACGCGAAAGCCTTGATCTCGGGCATCTCGTCGGGAGCGGGATTCGCGCGTTTCCTGGTTATGTAAACGCGCCCGTCGTTACCTATAATCTCCAGCATAGGCCGATCGACGAGCACCCGCATCGAGATTCTACCATTGACCGGCTTGAGCGGCGCCCCGTCCAGTTCGGCCCGCTCGACATGGTAAACGACTTCCTCTCCGCCGAAATTGAGACCGACTTTCGCGGCATCCCCCAGGACAAAAGTAGCGCGAATATCGAATAGTCCGCCGGCAACGTTCATCCGGACAGGTGCCGCCTTCGTCAGCACCTTGTTGGCGACCTTGTGCCGCTTCTTGCGGAGCATCTCGATCTCTTTCACCGGTTCGGCGAACAGCCGTACGCCATCCGCTGTCCGCCGCAACGTAAGTTCGTGCGGCAGCGTGAACCCCTGGTTGAAAGGCATGCCGGGCATACTTATGACCGCAAACCCTATCTGGATGCGTCGCCCGCCGGGGACCTGGCTGAACGTCTGCGCGGCATAATAGGAGCCGTAGAACACCTTGTGTTTGCCCTTGTGTTCCGCGACAAACTTCCTGCCGTCGAACTGCCCCATGGCGTACTGGCCGTCAGCGGCGGAGACGACCCACTTGGAGTCCTTCGTGGGCTTGCCTTTCGCGTCAAGAACCGGCAGCTCATACAGTTCGGGGCACTCATAGTAATTGAGCAGACGACTGGCGAATTCCCATTCCTTGAGGTCCTTTGATGTGTAGAACGCGAAGTTCGCCCCGATACCTTCCGTCTGATCATAGACAACCATGACCCACCAGCCCTTGCCGGCGCCCGGCGGCTCGCCTGTCGCGGCGGAGCCCCTGGGCGAAGCCGGATACCAGAAGACCTTCGGGTCCCGCCCGGGCCAGTCGTGCATCACCACCGGGTTCTTCTCGTAGAACGTGAATGTCCTGCCCCGGTCGGTGCTGTATGCCAGCGATTCGCCTGCACCGGTGCCATGGTCGGTCACAAAAGCTGCAATCGTCTTCTCGGCGCCGGTCTGGAATCCGCCCGTATTGTTCACGTCGACGACCGCACTGCCGGAATAGCAGTGCCCTTTCGCATTCCAATTCGGAATCAACGCGTCGGGAAGCTGTTCCCAGTGCACTAGGTCCTTGCTAACCGCGTGTCCCCAGTGGAAGTTCGCCATGACCCAGTTCATCGGGTCGTGCTGGAAGCAGAGGTGGTACTCCCCGTCGTAATAGACCATGCCGTTGGGGTCGTTGTTCCACCCGTACTGCTGGCTGAACCGCAACTGGGGCCGCAGGGCTTCGTCGTACAGCGGCTCGTGGCCCCGTATCGTGTCGGTCAGTCTCGCGGTCTTCAATCCGCCGTCGCCCGGAAGTATCCAGGGATCGACCGACAGGACGGCCGTCTTGCCCTTGAAGCTCCGCACATCCAACGGAAGCCACAGATCCGGTTTCCCGGGGGCGAGTCTCGCGTGGAAGAAACGAACCGTTTTGCCGTCGACAGTCAGTTTCATCCATATCGGACGTATTCTCACGTCACGCATGACCGGCAACGCGATATAGTCCTTGTTGATAACAAACTTCCGCTCGCGCAAGGGCTCCGCGCCAAGTTCCTGTCCGACGTTGCTCTGCAGGATCATATCTACATTGACCCCTGACCACGAGGCCTCGCTTCGATCGTCGTAGATCTCGATGACGACCTCCCGGCCCATCAGTTCACTCACGTCCCACGTATGCCAACGTAGTGACTCGAAGCACGTGCCCTTGTAGTTCAGGGGTGAAGCGGTTCGTACTGCCTTCCCTTTGTGCAGGAGCCTGATCCCCAGTTTCTCGGGCGTCCCGCCCCCTCCGATCTTGAAGTTGACGTACTTGCGCTGAATTGTGAACGGCGGGGAAATCAGTTTCCCCGTGGCCTGATGTCCTTTGTGCCAGGCGCTGTTTGCGAGGCCCTTGCCCTCGATGTGAAAGATAGGCGCTTGATGAGGTTTCCAGCCGGAGGCCGGGCTGTCTCCGAAGGCGTCGCCCTCCGTCTTCCAGTCGCCATAATCCTTGCCCTCGAAATCGTGAAGTACGATATCGAAGGGCAGCGGGGGCCTCAGTTCCTTCTTCTTCTGCGCGCTTTGATATATGTAATCGACATTGATGTGTCCCCAACCGCCGGACTGGGCATCGACAATCTCAAGCGTGACATCCCTGCCGATCAGGTCGCTCACGCCCCATGTGTGCCACTCCAAAGCCTCGCCGTTCATACCGGTTGCGGTCCGTATCACCTTCCCATTGTGCAGGAGGTTCATGCAGGTCTCGCCGTAGTATGCTCCGCCGCCGATCAGGAAGTTGATGAAAGGACGTTCGATCCTTATCGGTGGCGAGATCAGCTTTCCGGTCGGTTTATCGCCGTCGATGAACGAATTCACCAGCCCCTTGCCCCTGTACGTGGCGGGTGGAATCGGCAGCTGGTTGCCGATCGGCCCACGTGCCGGACCGGAACCAAAGGCCTCGCCGGTTGCTTTCCAATCTCCGTAGTCGTCTCCCTCAAAATCGGCGATCAGGATGTCGGGTGCCTTCGCGTCAGCCGCCTCCACAGGAGGGGCCAACCCCCCGCCTGCGACGAGCAATGTCAATACGATCGGTAACGCAAGGCGTTGGCAGGTATGCGTCACGGGGCGCTCCTTTCTCTTCTCATGGTGGCCGCTGAGCTGCGTCCCCTGCCCACCTGCTCCTCCAGGTTCAGCCATGCCACCTGCTCGGGGGTGAGGGGCATGGTGAGCGCCCTGTAGGAGTCGGCAGCCTCGGTAAGATTGGCCGGGCCGATCATGGCCCAGAGGGGCATATCCTGCGCGAGCACGTAGGCGAGCGCGATGGTAACGGGGTGCACGTCCTTCTCACGGGCCAGTTCGAAGCACCGCTTCTGCCGCTCGAAGTTGTCCTCGGCGTAGTACGTACGAACGAGGAGAGCGTCATCCTTCCTGTCCGGCGTTGCGAGTCCCGGCACGAAAAAGCCGCGCGCCTGGCTGGACCACGCGAAGCACGGCACATTCTTCGAACGATGCCATTCACGGCTTTCGGGATCCGACGAACCCACGCACGTGTCGTCCCACATGCCCTTGACCATCCGTGCGAGGCTGAAGTGGTTGCTCAGAACGGTAAAGGGTGTCTTGCCGTTTGAGGCCGCGTACTCGCCTGCCTCCTCGAACCGCGCGATGGTCCAGTTGGAGCCCCCGAAGACGCGGATCTTGCCCTGGTCCTTCAGCCCGCTCAACAGGTCCACGAACTCGCCTACGGGAATGTCGGGATTGTCGCGGTGCAGGAAGTAGATATCGGTGTAGTCGGTCTGCATCCGTTCCAGGCTTTCGTGGAACTGCCTCAGGATCGCCTCCGGGTAGCAGTGCGGCGTGTGCCCGCCCTTTACGATGACCGTGACTTCTTCCCTCAGGCCCCGGTTCCTTATCCACTGGCCGAGCAGCGTCTCGGACTTTCCCCTGCCATAGAGATACGCCGTGTCGAAGCAGTTCCCGCCGTGGGCGTAGAAGTCGTCGTACATGGACGTGGCATGCGCGATGTTGCGCGGAATCATCGTTCCCATGACGATCCGCGAGATCTGCTTGGCGATGCCGTCGACGGTCCCGTATTCCATTGCGACGGGGCTCCGCACCTCCAGCGGCCGGCTATCGAGCGTGTGCGAGTATGCCTCGACCGCCTCGCAAGGGTACTCGAGCCCGATCGCCTCGCGCCACCGGTCGAGGGCGGCGGCATTGCCGAGCGAGTCCGCCCAGCTCATGGCAGGCGCAGGCGCCTGGCGCGCATCGATATGTGCGGCCACGGTATCGGCCTCTATGGCGTAAATGCCCTTGGGCACATCGAGAACGATCTCCCTGGACTCGCCCTTGCTGTTGAGCTGGATCGTGCACTTGCCGGGCTCGCGGCCGTTGCAGAACCACGGGTCCGGCACGCGGATACTCCCCTCGCTGCCGTAGATTGCGACGCGGTTATCCTGGCCGAGTTGAACGCCCGTGGCTAGCTTGGCGACAATGTCGCCTTCGAACCGCAACAGGGCCGCAGCCCACTCGTCCACCTTGCTTTCCGCACCGAGATGTCCTTCGCCGCTGACGGAGACCGGCTCTGCGATGTCACGGCCCAATGCCGCCCCTGCGATCAGGCGCGCCATGGACACGGTGTAGCAACCGACGTCCATGATGCCGCCGCCTCCCAGCGCGGGATTGAGGATCCTACTCTCCAGGTTGTAGCCGGCATGGAAGCTGAAGACCGCGTCGATGAGACGCACCTCGCCGATGGCGCCGTCCCGTATGAGCCTGACGAGCTCGGCAGTCTGCGGGTTGCACCGGTACATGAACGCTTCCATGAGGAACACGTCGTTGCGCCTGGCGGCCGCGATGATGGTGTCAACGTCGGGCAGGTTGATTGCCATGGGTTTCTCGCACAGTATGTGCTTGCCGGCATCGGCGGCCTTGATTGCCCATTCGGCATGCACGGGGTGGACTGGTGAGATGTAGACAGCGTCAACGTCCGGGTCGGCCAGCAGCTCGTCGTAGCTTCCGTAGTGCCTCGGGATATCGAACTCGCCCGCGAGCTTCGCGGCCTTGTCCGCGTCCCGGCTGGCCACGGCAAGCGCCTCCCCGGTATCCGTCTGCTGCAACCCTGAAGCGAACGTCCTGGCAATACCGCCTGCAGCGAGCAGGCCCCAACGTAGTGTTTTCAAGTGGCCCCCTTCCCCGACACAAATGGTGTTGCTCTGTTGGCTTTACGACTGTTTCTTGCGCCGCCAAATCGACCGCATCGGGTATGCCTTGAACGTCTCGACCTTTGCCGCGCCTCCGACGGACGAAAGCTGTATCGCATCGATCACCTTGCCGCGGTCGGCGCGGAACCAGGTCTTGTAGACGGCGCCCCTGCCGCCGCAGATCTCGTACATGGGGCGATCGACGAGCACTCGGAACTCGACCTTTCCGTCAACGAGCGGCAGCGGCATCTCCTCGAGCTTCGCCGCCGCCACGTCGTACCTCACCAGCGTGCTGCCGAACCGCAGGTGAATCTCCTTCGCATCCTTCGGACGGACCTCGACCAGGATGTCGAGCGACTGCCCGTTCGTCTTGATGCGTATCGGCTCTTGCGGCGTGAGCGTTTCGGTATCGGCCGTGAGCGGTTTCCCGCGGAGTGTTTCGATCTCCTTGATCGGCCAGACGTACAGTCGGATGCCGTCGTCGGTGGTCTTCAGCGTCAACTCGGTCGGGACGCTGAACATCTGATTGAAAGGCATGCCGGGTGCCTCGCTCTGCGCCCAGCCCATCTGAATTACCCGGCCGCCGGGAGCCCGGCTGAAACACTGCGAGGCGTAGTAGTTGCCGAAGTGGGCGCGCCGCGTGCCTTCGTGCTCCCGCGTGAATGTCTTGCCGTCGAACCGTCCGATCGTGTACCGGGCATTGCCCCCGTAAACGACCCAACGGGTGTCGTCAGCGTTGCCGTCCACGGGCAACTCAAAAAGTTCGGGGCATTCGCCGTAACCCGTGACGCGGCTCTGCAAGGTCCACTGTTTGAGATTAGAGGACACATAAAGGGCGATGTGCCAGTTGTCTTCCTCCCTCTCTACCCTGTTATTGGTGATGTCGAACACGGCAATTACCCAGTGTCCCCCGTTCCGTTTTGCCTCGTCGTTGAGTGGCGTGTCCTTCTCACCGTACTCATACCAGACGAGCTTCGGGTCACGGCCGTCATGCTTGATGATGGGGTTCTCATCGATGTACTTCCAAGTCCGGCCGCGGTCTCTGCTGATGGCCAGGGCTTCGCCGCTCCCCGTGTCCGTGAAGGCGGCGACCATGACCTTCTCAGCGCCGGTCTGCCAGCCGCCGGTGTTCTTCCAGTCGACGTTGGCGCCGCCGCTGAAGCACGCCCCCCTGGCCATCGTCCGCGGGTACAGGGCGAGCGGAAGCTCTTCCCAATGGACGAGGTCCTTGCTCACGGCATGGCCCCAGTACATGTTGGCCCATGTCCAGCCGAACGGATTGCTTTGCCAGAACAGGTGGTACTCGCCGTCGTAATAGACCGTGCCGTTGACGTCGTTGTGCCAACCACGCATCTGGCTGAAGTGAAATTGCGGCCGCAGAGTCTCGTCGTACAACGGTTCAACGCCGCGTACCGTGTCCGAGGTCTCGATCAGTTCCAGTCCCTGCGAGTCGGCGGGCAACCGGCGCAACTCTGCGGTCTTGCCGGCGTGCCGGGTCATATCGAGACAGGCCCACCAGTCGACCTCCTCAGACGCAAGCTGGATGTCAAAGTCGTGTACCCGCTTGAAGTCAATCGTCATGATCATGCGGGTGTGACGGGCCGAGTTGCGGATGGGGAAGAGCAGGTACTTCTTGTCGAGCGTGATTTCACGCCGGCCCGGCGCGACGGTGGCCTCGACTTTCCTGTCACTCTGGACGATGTGGTCGATATTGATGTGGCCCCAGCCGCCCTTCCATTGATCGACGATCCGTAGCGTCGCCCTTTTCCCTTTCAGGTTCTTCACGTTCCAGCCCCCCGGGCTGAGACGCTCGGTGCCACCGGGGAGATCGTTCGCGCCTGTTACCGTGCGGACCACCTTGCCCCCGACGATGAGGTCCATGCATGTCTTGCCATCATACATCCCGCCGCCGACAAGGAAATTGATGAAGTCTCTTTCAATTCTGAACGGAGGCGACGTAAGCGTCCCCGTCGCACTGTCTCCGCCGAGAAAGCTGTTGACCAACCCCTTGCCACGGAACCCGTCGACGTGCATCTGGCCGGGCAAGGTCCCGCGAGCCGGCCGGGCGCCGAACGCGGTTCCCTCGACTTTCCAGCCGCCATAATCTCTCCCCTCAAAATCGGCGATCAGAATGTCATCGGCCGCATGGCCGACAGAAGAAGTGGCCAACAGGCCGAACAAGGCGAACCTGCATATTGCACGAGTTGGGGGCAACGCGTGCAATATCCGGGCGAGCACCAACGGTTTGGCTCGAGAAAACTTCACCATCACTCCTTAAGTTTGCACCATCCTCGTTCCATCATTTCGCCAGGATGAATCCGGCGTTGACCCAATCGGCGTGATCCCAGCCGCCGTCGCCGCCGTCGCCCACGACGAGGCGTACGCGCTGCGTGCCCTTCGGGATTGCCACATCGATGTGCCAGAACGTCATCAGGTCCCACCGCAACAGAGGGCTGCGTGCGATTTCCGTATCGTCGGCATAGACAACAAAGTCGAGACTGGTTGTACGCCCTTGAACTTCGTCGTCGATGCCGACCTTGGCGACAAACCGCGCGTACTCCGGCTTGCATGCGTATACCAGTTCGGAGTTCGCGTGAACGCCCACCCCTTTGGGCCATACCTTCCCGCGCACACGGAGTGCCTTGCCCACGACAGACCCGTCCTTCACGGGGCTGCCCCAGCCCGAGACGGCTTTCAGGGCGTTGAGATCGGATATCTGAACGTCAGGCGTTGGCGGTGGGGGCTGCGAAAGCAACGTCTCCCAGCGCTGCTGCGGGGTCCGGGGGTCAAACTCTCCTCGCGGCTCGAACCGGGGCGAACGCGCGTACTTGATGAACTGGTCCAGCAGGTGCGCTGCCTCCACGTTGTCGTTCAGCACGTTGAGCCCGCATGCCAGGAGTTTGCCCTTGCCGGCTTTCCCCTGGAAGGCGTATGCCAGGTATCCCAGCGGCGGCTTCCCGCGGGTGACGATCAGCTTCTCCGTGCCGCGGTATGTCATCTCGCTGCACTTTACCGCGGTGCCTAGGAGACGAGAGAAGAGGAGATTGAGATGCCCCTGGTGAGGGAAGTCGCCGAAGACCGGGGATTCGGCAATCACCGCGCCCGTCTGCTCGCCGGTAGCGTGGCCCATCAGCCACCAGCCGGTCATGAGGCTTTGCCTGGGACCCGGCAGCTTCGCAAGAACCACCGACTTCCCCGCCTCCAGGGCCTCGAAGAAGGCCTGATCCATGCGGTCGGTTATCATCACCCGCGCGCGCTTCGCCATCGGCTCACCGACGAGCGCGATCCCGGGATAGCGTGACGCGAGGACCTTGTGGACCTGCTCGGACGCTGCGAGGCCCTTCCCGGAGGTCTTCTCCGGACGCGGGAACAGCCAGAGATCCCAGGAATTCCTGATCTCAGTCTTTTCGATGGCGGCGACGAGACGGGCGTGCACGGGCTTGCGCAGTGCCGGGACGGTCCAGGAGACGGCTCCCACCTTCGCGGCCATGCCGGCCCCCAGTTCGATACCCTCGACACGGCCCCGGCCCAGGACGCTGCCTGCCCGCCTGCTTTCCGCCGACCGGCGGATTGGGGCAGGGCCATCGGTCTCGACGTGCCACAAAAGCACGGCCTGCTCCAGGGGCGCCTCGTCGAAGTGGCTGATCCACCAGTCGACCTTCAGCGCGTCGCCCTCGGCCAGGATCCGTTGGTCCGCGCCTATCGGCGAGCGACCATGCGCGGCCAGGATTGCCGTAGCGCCGTTGAACTGGCAAAAGAACTCCGGGGTCGACTTCTTCACCCCCCAGAACTGGTCGAGCAGACCCTGGTCAGCGAAACAGTCCACATTAAGAATGGTCCAATAACTGTAGCCGTCGCAGGCGGTATCGAGCCGTGCGCTCTCGAGCCCGGTCTTCTGCCAGAGCTTCTGCAGGTGGTGGCCGGCGTCGAGCGCACTGTCCCGCCACGCCATATCGAGCCCGGATGAGTCCAATTCGTTCTTGTACAGCTCCTGCGGCAGCGGCGGAAGCTGTGCTCCCGTGTACTTCGCCGCGAGCCGCGGATCGCGGCAGACCGCCAGGTTCAAATACTCGTGCGCGATCCAGGCCCGTCCCCCATCCGGAATCGTGTTGGCCTTCCAGATAAACATCGGCCCCGTGCCGAAGTCCGAGTTCCCGGGAACGTTGTGCCCGCCGTCCTGGTGCATGAAGAGCCGTGTCGGGTCCAGCTTCTTCGCCAGGGCGTAAACCTGTTGATCGATCGGCGACCCAAGGTGTCCCTCGTTCCCCGTGGAATAGGTGGCGAGCGAAACGTATCGGCGGTAGTGCGTCACTAACTCCGTCAGGTCCTCCTTCGGCCGGAACCAGCCCGCTCCAGCCGAGGGGCGCGCCCCCCAATACGCCAGCTCGGGCTGGACCATCATGCCGACCTCATCCGCCGCCTCAAAAAACTCCGGAAGCTCGCAATGCGTGTGATGCCGCACGTAGTTAAACCCGAAGTCATGCGCCAACTGTAGGTTCCTGCGGTGCGTCTCACGCGAGGCCGGCGAGACGAGCGTCAGCGGGTAGATGGCGTCGTCGCCGTAGCCGCGCACGAAGTACCGGCGGTTGTTCAGGTAGAGGTCGGCGCCGCGCACCTCCCACTTGCGCACGCCGAAGCGCTCGGTCCACCCGTCGACCGCCTTGCCGCCGCGCTTCAGCACGATGTCGGCGCGGTAGAGGTTCGGGTGCTCAGGCGACCAGGACCTGAAGGGGTCGATCTGCACGTTCAGGAAGACGTCGGCCGTCGCCCCGGCCGGGACGGTCACGTCCGCGACGGCGCCGCCGGCACGGCGGCCGTCGAGCGTCGCAACAGTCACCTCCGCCTGCACCGTCTCGTCCTCCGCATCCGTCGAGCGGACTTTCACGTGCACTTTCGCTGCTCTTGCGTCGAGGTCTCCTTCCACGTACGCGTAGTCGATCAGGACCGGAGGCGTGGCTTCCAGCTCCGCGCTGCGGTATAGACCTCCAAAGACATGGATGTAGTTCAGGAGCCCCTTGGCGCTGGGCACATCGTTGCGCGCCTTGACAGCGATGACGAGATTTGCGTCCGCGTCTACCAGGTCGGTTACGCGGTACTTGTACGTTCCGCAAAATGACTTGTCGTGGCTCAGGAAGGTGCCGTTGGCCCAGAACCAGCCCTGCGCATTCACCCCGCCGAACTTGAGCCAGATCTCCTTACCGCGCCACTCCGGCGGAATCTTGACACGCTTCTTGTACCATGCGGCGCCGACGTAGGAACCGCGCAGCGGCTTGTTCGCCTGCTCCGGCGGCCACATGTTGTGCGTTGTGCCGCGGCCGCCCACGCCCTGGGCCTCCCAGCAAGCGGGGACCTGGATGGTCGTCTGGTCAGGCAGAGCCACACCAGGGCGGTACCAGCCTCCTTTTTCTCCTTGCTGATTAGGGTCAACCGCGAAATCCCAATCGCCATCCAGGATCATCGTTTGCCGCAGTTTCGACCGCAACACCGGGTTCACCACCGCAGGCACGGCCTGCCGGCCTGCTTGCGAAGCTTGCGGCACGGCCTGCCGGCCTGCTTGCGAAGCTTGCGGCACGGCCTGCCGGCCTGCTTGCGAAGCTTGCGGCACGGTCTCCTCTCCCTGATCCTGTGCCACCCCCAACATTACCGACACCTGCAAGACCGCAAGAACTGACAGTAGTTTCATTCTTCTCCCAACTGATTCGCTACATGGCCTCGGCTCTCCTGAATATCAAGGATCGTCTCATTGCAATGACAAGTCTTGCCATGTCATACCGGGCGAAGTGATCCCGTGTCACCGCAGTTGTCCCTTACTCCCCGATGTTCTCCTGCGGTCCGCAGTACTTCTCGATGATCTCCTGCAGGTCTCCGGCTTTGTCCAGGGTGTAAGCGTAGAACATGCCGGGATCGTAGAAAGCCGTCCCGCCGGTCTGGTTCCGTCCGCGCACGTTCTTGAAGATGTTGCCGATAGCCACGACTGTCGACGGACCGCACTGAGAATGCGGATCGAGCGTCAATGGATTGTTCACGTTGTCGAGCAGATTGTTCTGAAAGATAAGATTCGTGCCGTTGTTGGCGCCCGGCCCCACGACGCCGACGTTCAGCCAGTAGTTGTTGTAAAGATGCACGCGCAGGACCTGTCCGCCCCCGCCGGTCCGGCAGGCCACGTTGCGGAACCAGTTGTGATGCACCGTCCAGGAAGTCCTGGCCTCAGAGTCCCAGCCGATGCCGAAGGTCTTGTTGTGATCGCTCAGGATGCACCACGACAGCGTGACGTAGGTCGTGCCCGCCCGCCCGTCGATGCATCCGTCGCCGTGCCTGGTGAAGTGACAATGATCTATCCAGATGTGGTGTGCCTTGTCCATCTGTAAACCGTCGTAGTCATTCGTCAACCCGGCCCAGTCGCCCTTCACGTAGGTGTCGCGGATCGTCAGGTTGCGCAGAATGATGTTGTGCATGCCGGGGCCGATGAAGAAACCGCCGTCCACGATGTGACCGCTCTTGCCCACCCCGACGATCGTCTTGTTGGAAGCGATGTGGATCTCTTTCGTCGTCAGCTTCTCGTACCGGGTCCGGGGGTTCTGTTTCTCCGTGATCTTGATCTCCCCCGGCACGCGGATGATGTAGGGTTCCTCCGCCTGCGCGTACTTCTCCAGCTCCTCCTGGGTGGTGACCGTCACAACCTTGCCGCCGGCGCCACCGGTGGTGCCGTTTTGTCCCATCGCGTCCACCGAGGCGAAGCCCGTCGGCCGATCGGGCCATTGACGTTCCGGCGCCAGCCCCTCGGTCGGAACGGCGGCGACCGCCTTCCACGGTCTCACAGTGCCAAGCACGGTCGGCGGTCCTTCCCAACTCCGGTCGGCCGTGCGCCACGGTACCAGAAACGGCTGGTTCTCCCGTCCCTGCGGCGGCGCAGCGGGTTCAAAATCGATCTTCAGCCTGACGGGATCTACAAAACAAGTCTCACGCAAAGCCCCCAGCATTGCTTCCACGGTGTGGTCGCTGATCGTTACCCGCGTGCCGCCGGGCAACAGGTAGCGGTAACTCCTGAGTCCTATCGGCAGCTTCTCCGCCCCGTACGGCTTCAGGGCTTCGACGATCCTGTCCATCTTCGCCGGGACATCCTTCGGCGCGGATTCCGGAAGCTCGGGGTAGAGAACATTCATGTTCTTGACCCACTCCAGTACGGGCCGTCCCAGATGCAAACGGATGAGCGGGCAGGCGGACGGCAGCGCGTAGTAGTCCGTCTCGTAGGCATGGTAATCCCAGACCCTCAGGCCGGGCTGTTCGCCCGCCTTTGTCTCTTCTGCCTTCTCCCGGTCGATCGCCCCCCAGTTCTGCGCCGCGCGCCGGTTCACAAAGACCCCCGGCGGATCCCCGCTGCCCGGGAGAGCTTCCATCCCCGCAGGGAATAGCTGTTCTTTCAGCGCAATCGGGTCCAGACTCCATGGCTCGGGGATCTCCAGCAACTTCTCGAGCAGCGGGAACTCTTCGATCAGCGCGATCGCGTCAGCCCCGGCTTCGGGAAAATCCACTCTCAATGACCAAGGCTGCCCTACGAACTTCACACCTTCGCAGTGCAGACTCAGGTCCCCTACCCCGGCCCAAGTCTCCTGCCCGGTGACGTTCGAGAGTGCCCGCAACCGGAAGTAGCGGCCCTTGACCGGAGCGGGGAAATTCACCACGTTCTCGCCATCGGGATTCTCGAAAGTCCCCTTGACGACCGGATCGCCAATGCCTTTGGCGAAAGGTATGGAAGTCGTATTCGGACCGCTCAGGTACACCTCGTAATCCTTGATCCTGCCGTTGCGCGTGCCCGTTCGCGGCACATACGTGAAGCCGCTTATCTCGTACACCCCGCCCAGGTCCACCACGATCTCGTGGGGCAAAGGGGTCATTTCCGCGGGCGGCTTCCACAGAGAATGCCAGATCGACCCCGGATTGCCGTCCATCGCCCTGAACGCTTCGTTTCCCGGATATTCACTGTCCGCGCGCACCTTGACTTTGACCACCCGTTCCTCCGCGAACGAGGCGCTTGACATGCCCACCAACGTGACGGCGGCAAGTGTGAGTAGCAGTGTCCTGATAGTTTTCTGCATGGTTTCTTCCTCTTAAAGATTGATGCTTCAAATTATCATTACTTCTCTCGGCGAGGCCGACAAGGGGAATATGCTGCAGGATCGAGAGAAGAGGGACAGACAAAAAGTGTCGTCTTCCGCCGGCGCTCTGGTATATTCGCTCGTCTGCAAGACTGGTTGTCGCTCGTTTCCAACACTTGGCACTCGAAGACAGGAGAAATGCGAAGCGTGAAGAATCCGCACATCACGAAGTTCTTCTTCGGCACGCAGTATTACCGGCCGCCTACGCCGCCCACGGATGAGTGGGAGGACGATCTTAAGCGGATGAAGGATCTCAACTTCAACGCGATAAAGATTTGGATCCAGTGGCGCTGGGTGGAGTCGGTCAAGGGCGAATACCGTTTTGAAGATTTTGACCGCATGTTCGACCTGTGCGACAAGTACGAGATGGGTCTGGTGCCGAACACGATTCTCGAATGCGCGCCCGAGTGGGCTTACCGGGAGTTTCCCGACGCGCGCGTCCTGACGATGGAACGGCAGAAGCGGTATGAATGGGGCGCCAGCGCCTACCAGGTCGGCGGATTCCGGCCCTGCTGGGATCACCCCCGTATGTCAGCCCTGGGGCTGGAGTGCCTGCGGCGTATTGTCGGTCGATACGCCGGACGCGCTTGCCTGGCAGCGTGGGACGTGTGGAACGAACCGCTGCAGGAATTCTGCTGTTGCGAGAATACGCACGGCGCCTTCGTCGCCTGGTTGAAGACGCAGTTCGGGAGCCTGGCCGAGTTGAACGAGTTCCTGGGACGGCGGTACGGCACGTTCGAGGAAGTGCCGGTGCCGTACGGGGCGGAAGCCTACCCGCACATGCAGTTGATGTACCGCTTCATGCACGACCGCCTGGCTGAACAGATCGGGTGGCGATCGGAGATTGTCAGAGAGACGGACCCCGCCACGCCGGTCATGACGCATAGCTGCGGGCCGGGGTCTTCGGTCTATCACCTCAACGGCGACGACTGGAAGAACGCCGCCGTCGTGGACTTCTACGGTACGTCCATGCACCAGTGGAGTAACCTGTTTGCCGCCTCGGAACCCAGCCGTGGTTGGACCCGGTTTCCGCTGTGCCTGGACGCCACGTATGCCGCCAGCCCGTACTACTGGGTATCGGAGCTGGCAAGCGGCGAGAGTCACAGAGGGTTTGCCGCCAACAAGATTGAAAGGGATGACGTCCGTTTCTGGACCTGGACCTGTATCGCTCACGGCGCAAAAGCGCTCCTGTACTGGCAGTTCAAGCCGGAACGCCTTGGCTCGGAAGCTCCGGGCTGGGGGCTGGTGGCTCTCGATGGAAGGCTGTTGGACCGAACCGCCGAAGCGAAGGAAGCCGCGCAATTCACAAGAGATTGGAACGACTTCCTGATCGGGGCTTCACCGGTGTTTGATCGCGTCGGAGTGCTGTTCGACGCCGACACGCAGACCATGTCGCACCACGCGTCGGAGTACTGGAAGCAAGGCACCCCCTATACGGACGCCGTGCGCGGGGCTTACCAGTCCCTGTGGTACAATCATCTCGCTCCGCGAGTGGTGACGCGATTTGAAGATTGGAGCGAAGTTGACGCGGTCTACCTGCCTTTTCCGATCCGCCTCACCAATGAACTGGCGGAAAAAATCCGCGCGTACGTCGTCGGCGGCGGCACCGTGATATCGGAGGGAGGGCTCGGCACGTACGATCACCGCACCTGGCACAGCACGCGTATCCCCGGCGGCGGGCTGGAAGACGTGTTTTCGCTGCGGGAGCTCGACGTGGTGCTGCAGCGCCATGGCCTGGCCGATAGCGCTGAGAACGACCTGAACATGGAATTCAGCTACCGGGTCCCCGGCGCGGCGGACGGCAAAGCGAGGGGGACGCTTTTCAAGCGATCGATCGAGCCGATCGATGCCGAAGTCCTGGGCGTCTTTACCCACGGCGGAGAGCCGGCGTTTCTGCGCAACAACTTCGGGAAAGGGACAGCGTATTACATTGCCACCCACCCTTCCGTGCAGGCGGCAAGAAGCTGGGATGAAACCACGATGCTCGGTATCCGCAACATTATCGGCTGCGCGGTGCAGCCGCGGTATGTGCTCGATCGGAAAGGTTTCATAACTGCCCGTCTGCTCGAGAGGGATAGTGAAAGCCTGCTGTTCGTCTTCAACCACGAGCCCGAGGGGCGCAGCGCTCTTTTTCAGATGGCCGGTTCCGCGAAGCTGGAGGCGGTTCGAGGAGCCGCGCCGGTCCGGGACAAGGGTTTTTTCAAGCTTGAGTTGGCGCCCAGAGATGTTGCAGTCTATCATTTGAGTCGGTAAGCGGGATGCAGGATGCGGTATGTGGGATGGGGAGGATGCGGGGGATAAGGGATAAGATGCAGGGGGCAGGATGACGGGGGAAAAGTCATTCGATGGCGGCAGAAGACGGCGTGGCGCCGGTCTTGACGGCGCCGGAGTGCAGACAAGGAGGCAAAGATGGCGGAGAAGTACCTGCTGAAGGAAAAGGTGGCTATCGTTACGGGCGCGGGCGCGGGTATCGGCAGATCCGTGGCTTCGGAGTTCGCCAAAGAAGGCGCCAGGGTGGTGGTCGCGGAGTTGCGCAAGGACAGAGGTGTCCAGGCCGCTGAGGAGATCAAGAAGGAAACCGGCGCCGAGACGCTGGCCGTCTGCACCGACGTGCGCAAGGAAGAGGACGTCAAGAACGCCGTGGCCGAGACGTTAAAGGCTTTCGGGCGGATCGATATCCTAGTGAACAACGCGGCCAAGATTCTCCAGTGTCCCGTGGTTGAGATGACCACCGAGGACTTCGAGAAGATCATGCGCAACAATTGCACCAGCGTGGTAATGTGCTGCCGCGAGGCCTGCAAGCAGATGATCGCGCAGAAGCAGGGTGGTACGATTGTCAACTTCTCCAGCATTCACGCCATGATCAGCGAGCCGAACTGCTCGGCCTACACGGCGGCCAAGGGCGCGATCGAGGCCTTCTCGCGAACGCTGGCGACAGAGATGGCGCCGCACAGGATCAGGGTTAACTGCATCGAACCGGGCGCGACTTACAGCGAGTTGACGACGCCCATGTACACCGAGCCGGTCGTGAAGGCGTTGAACATGCGTGTCCCGATGAAGGAAATAGCGAAACCCGAGTGGATAGCGCGCGGCGTGGTTTTCCTTGCCAGCAACGAGAGCCGCTACATGACCGGCGAGGTGCTGGTGATGGACGGGGGCTACCGCATGGACGGCAGCCTGCCCGGCGCCGCGTACTGGGAGGAGTAAAAGATGGATACCGAGAGACTCGACCGGACCAGGTCGGCCATGCGGGAAGCCGAGCTGGACGCCTTGGTATGCCGTCTGCCCGCCAACGTCCTGCTGCTGAGCGGCCACTGGCCGCTGATCGGGTGGTCGTTTCTTTTCTTCCCGATCGAAGGCAAGCCCACCATCGCGGTTCCGCACTGCGACGAACGCGAGGCGCGTGAAGAGCTATGGGAGGCCGATTGCGTTCCGTTTCTTTTCGGCGTGCTGGCGGGGGGCGATCCTTACGAGGCGGTGGCAAACACACTGCGCGACGCCGCCACGGCAAAGCCGTGCAAGCGGATCGGCTACGAAGGCGGGTTCGAGTGCGTCGCGCCGCCCTGGAACGCTGCCGAGCCCGCCATACCGGCCGCCGCCACGCGTGACCTTCTGGGCAGCGTCTTCGGGGCGGACGCCCTGGTTGACGCAACGGGGCTGCTGAACGGACTGCGCGCCCGCAAGACGCCGGCCGAACAGGAAAAGCTGCGCGTCGTCAATGAAATCGCGGCAATAGGGCTTGGCGCCTTCATGGAGCACGTCGAAGTCGGCGTGACGGGACTCGATCTGGTCACCCGCGTCGAGGGGCGGATCATGCTCAAGGGCACGGGCCACAGGGGCGCAAGGCGCGTGCGAGCCTTTGCGCAGGTATCCACGGGTCCGGAAGAAACGGTAGTGGGGTACCGTCCGATGGAGATCTCAACGCATCGAAAACTCGAAAAGGACGACATCGCGCTGCTCGAACTGGCGGTCGTGGCGGACGGCTTCTGGTCCGACCGCACCCGTCCGGCGGTCGCCGGCGGGGCATCCGCGCGCAAGCGTGAGGTTTTCGACCTGGTTGTGCGCGCACAGGAGGCGGCCATTGCCGCCGTCAAGCCGGGCGCCACGGCCGGAGAGGTGGACGAGGCGGCCAGGAGCGTGATTCGTGCCGGGGGCTACGACAAGGAATTTTTGCACGTCACCGGGCACGGCCTGGGGCTGCGCTACCATGAACCGGTTCCCACGATCCTGCCGGGCGGCTCCGAAGTTCTGGCCGAAGGCATGCTGCACACGGTGGAGCCGGGGCTTTACATGGAAGGCTTCGGCGGCATCCGCGTCGAGGACAACGTCCTGGTAACGGCCGCCGGGAGCGAGGTGCTGGGGCCGTTCCCCAAGGAAATCTGAGAGCGTGATTACCAAGCTCGAGCATGTTGCCCTGAGCGTGGGGGACCTCGATCGGTCCCTTGCGTTCTACAGGGACGTGCTGGGTTTCGATGTCGTCCGTATCATCGAACCGCGCGAAGATCCGAAGTTGGGGACGATTGCGGGGATTCCCGGAGCGAGGGCCCGGATCGCGCACCTCAAAATGGGCACCAATATGCTGGAGCTCTTCCAGTACGTCGAGCCGCCGGGACGGCCCGTGCCGGAGGACCGGCGTCAGGCCGACCGGGGTTTGATCCACATGGGACTGGCATCCGACGATGCACGCGATGACTACCGCAGACTGCAGGCGCTTGGGGTCCAATTCCTGAGCGAACCGGTAGAGTTCCGGCAGGGCGTCTGGGTGGTTTACTTTCGCGGCCCCGACGGCGAGGTCTGCGAGCTGCGCGAGGATCCTTGCCCGCTGTAAACGGGTTGCCGGTCCGTGGGCGCAAAGGTAGCTGAGCGGCGGCAGCGATGCACAAAGCATGAACAACTTCTTTCCAATCGGCCTTGAGGGGAAGGTGGCAGCGGTAACCGGCGCCGGCGGGGCAATCTGCGGTGCGATCGCCGATGCTTTGGCCCGGCGCGGCGTCTCAACGGCCGTATGGGATCTGTCGGCGGAGGCCGCGCGGAAACGTGTCGCGGCCATCACGGCGGCGGGCGGTAAGGCCGCCGCAATGGCGTGCGACGTTCTCGATCCGGTCTCCGTCGACGCGGCGGCGGAAGAGACGCTGCGCGCATTCGGCGCCATCGACATTCTGATCAACGGCGCCGGCGGCAGCCGCAAGCAGGCCACAACGTCGGAGGATCTTTCGTTTTTCGACATCCTGCCCGACGAGCTCATGCGCACACTGGCTCTCAACTACCAGGGCGCCGTGCTCTGCTCTCAACGGGTCGGGCGTATCCTGGCCGAAAAGAGGGCCGGAGTTATCCTCAACATTGCTTCCATCGCGGGATTGAAGCCCCTGACCAGGGCGGTCGGCTACTGCAACGGCAAGGCGGCCCTCGTCAGCTTTACCCAATGGCTGGCCGTGCATATGGCTCAGGAATACTCGCCGAAAATCCGCGTCAACGCGATGGCGCCGGGCTTCGTGCTGACGGATCAGAACCGCTTCCTGCTGGTTGACGAAAAGACGGGTGAGCCCACAGAACGCGGTCGACAGATAGTCAGCCATGTCCCGCTCGGCCGCTACGGCGCGGTCGGGGAAATGGTGGGCACAGCTCTTTGGCTGGTCTCCGACGCATCCGAATTCGTGACCGGGGCGGTGGTGCCGGTCGACGGCGGATTCTCGGCTTACTCGGGGGTGTGACCACGCTTCAGCCCTGGGGCCGGTGAAATATCTTCCATATGAAGTGACCTGGATCATGCGGGTGCGATGAATCACGGGACCCGCACGCGGACGTGATAGAATCGTTGCGGCATGTTCGCCGGGGTCATGATGCGCAGCAGTTCGCCCGTTCCACGGACGCCGTTGGTAAGCTGGGCCCAGGAGTTGGTACCGACGAGGTCGTTGCGGTAGTCTACGTCGTAGACCCGCCCCGAGACGGAAGATAAAGCCAGGTACATTCCCTGGGCAATCCGCCCAAACTCCGATATGGCGAAACGCGCGTTGCCGTTCGTCGGATCTGAGCCCGCGGCATACTCGTCGACGTTGGTGATGCCGTCCCCGTCTCCGTCGTCATCGCCGTCTTCCCTGTCGAGCGGGTCGAGCCCGTATTCTACTTCCCACGCGTCGGCGATGAGGTCTCCGTCGGTATCGGGGCTTGCCGGTTCGACTTGCAGAAGAACCTGGTCCACTGCCCGGTTGATGCCGTCGAAAACCTCGACCTGAATTGTATAGTATCCCGGTTCGCAGAAAGTCGCCATTGTGGAAGAGGCGGACGCCGCGGTATTGGTCCAGAACACAACGCGGCCCGGGCCGGTCGGCCTGGTCCACTTGTATTTCAGGGGCGAAGGTCCGTTATCCGGATCAGCGGCGGTAACGGACAACAACGTCGTCGGCACAGTCTGCACGGTCTCCGAAGGCACTATACCCGAGACGATAACCGGCGGTTCGTTGGTCCATCCGCAATCGAGCGGAACCGTGGATTCGGTGTTGCCCGCAACAACAACATTGCTGCAGTTCACGATCCGCGTCACCGAGTTGGAGTAGGATACAAGGCGGTTGCCGATAACGGACCCTCCCGCGGCGTCTTCGAGACTGAGCGCGCTGCCCAGGGCCACTTCAACGCAATTGCTGAAGATACGCACAGTCTTACCGTATGCGTACGCGTCGATCCCCCTGCCGCCCGCGGTCTTCAGAATCAGGTTGTGCCTGACGGTCGCACCGCCGTGCACCATCATGGCCCGTCCGGGCAGGCTGCCTGTAACCCGGTTGGCGCACACCAGGTTGCCGTAGTTATCGGCTTCACCCTTCAGGGCGATATCGGCCCCGCCCGATCCCGAGCCGCTGCCGGTCACTTCGTTATCGGCAATCGTAGAGCAGCTTGCCTTCACGTAAATCGCCTCGTGGTCGTCACCCGGATTAACGTTTTCGACGGAGTTGGCTACAACCTGGATATTCGAACCGTAGCAGAGAATGCCGTGCACCTCCCACCCCACCCCGTCAACCAGGTTTGTCGGCCCGACGATATTATTAAGCTCGTTGCCGGCAATGTACACGTTGGCGGTGCGGAACCTGGTGTCGTTGGATCCTACGAAGATTCCGATACATTCCTTCGATTGCGCACTGAGTTCACGTAAAGTGTTGCCGTATATGCTCACGTTTTCCAGCGCGCCGCTTTCGAGCCTGATGCCCACAACCTTGGTATTGTACATGTCGAGGAAGCGGCAGTTCCTCACCACGACGTTCCGCACAGTTCCCGCGGACACGTTGCTGTTGTCGATGGCCACGCGAACGCGCCGGAAGAGACAGTCGTCAAAGATAACCCCGTCCAGGGTCCGATCGGCCGCGGTCACAAGTTGAAAGACCTCGGGGTCGTAATGCATGAACCCGAGTTTCCTGACGCTGAAAGGCGCCGAGAATCCCAGTGTACCGCCGTTGTGAAGTATAGTGATATCGGGGTTGTCGCCGATCAGAGCCACTCTGAAATCGAACGTGCGGGTGTAGCCGTTCATATCGTATACACCGGGTTTGATATGGACCGTGTCGCCGTCTGATGCACGGTCGAGCGCGGCCTGAACGGTCTTCAAAGGCTCGGCATCCGTGCCCGGGTTTGAATCCGAAGCACCGGAATGATTGTCGTCGACGATAATCACGGTCGAGAAGGCACTCGTCGATGCCAAAAGAACGGATAAAACAGCGATCGCGAATCCGCAGCTTCTCCTTTGAGTATAAGCCTCTCTCATTTGCACTACTTACCGACCTGTTGCCTCTTACTCCCCCATGACCGTCACGACAATGGCCCTGCGGCGCGGTTTCACGTCGCATTCAAGGTGGAATACCTGTTGCCAGGTTCCGAGGCGCAGCGAGCCGTTTACAATCGGGACTGTAAGTGAAGGGCCGATAAACGTCGCCTGCAGGTGCGAATGCGCGTTACCGTCATGCCAGGCCCGCTCGTGCCCGTATTCCCGTCCGGGAGGTATGAGCTTGTCCAGCACATCGGAAATATCTCTGCCCAGTCCGGGTTCAAACTCAATCGTCCCAACGCACCCGGTGCTGCCGGCGTTGAACACGTGCACCAAACCCGTCTGAACACCGGACCTGCCGACTGCTTCGGCCACCATCTCGGTTATATCGTGAATATCCCGGTGTCCCTTGGTCCTGATCTCAAATTCTTCCTCGTGAACCATAATGCATCCGCCGGCAACCGCCGGCTCCATTGCAATCCGCATCCGTTCTTCAGTACCGGTCTTCTTCAGCCAGAGCTTTCTCGATTCCGTCGCCTTCGCGGGCCAGCATCATGATCGATTGGGCGATATCCTCCGGGTGTACCGTCGAACGCAGGTACGCGTCAACCATGGCGAAACAGAGTTTCCCGTCCAGCAGGGCAAGGGCAACCGCGCCGTAAGGTATGGCCATATTCAGCTTCAGCGCGGCTTCATACTGGTCAGCCACGGCTTCTCCGCAGGGAGTAGAGATCTGAACGATCGGCTGATCCGAAGTATCCGTTTTCGAGAAATCGACCCAGATCTGCTGCGAACGGCCGTCGTCAAGCGATACAGTGACTGCATATTGCCCTTTGCCTCCCGAGACTTCGGCAGGCAAACCCTTGACCGCCGCCAGGAGCAGGTCTTTGTCGGACAGAATACCCAGTCCGCCCCGACCCCGCTGTTCGGGCTGCAACGCCGCCCACTCGCGCCACGCCCTCGGGTCGGCGCCGAATTCCTGCTCCGTGATTGCCCGGAGGGCGTTGACCGCGCCGGTGATGTTCTTGCCGCGTTCCATCAGCGCTATGAGGGGAACGACGGCGCGTTCGTCGCCGATTTCAGCGAGGATTCTGACCGCCGACCAGCGCACCCCTTCGTCGCGGTCGTTCAGCAACTGTATGGCGGCATCGGTGTAGTCTTCTTCATCGCCGCCGTCGACGGCGGCGTCCATCGCCGCCGCGCGGGTGCGGATATTCCACAGGCTGCGGCGGAATTCGTCGATGTCTACGGACATTGGTTTAACCTTTCAGCAATCGAGTGCGACCCCGTCGCGGCGCAAGATCCGCCCCACGTTTTCACGGCCTTCGCCGTTACAACGTGAGCAAGTGTAAGATAAAACCGGCACCGAAGACCACGAGAAAGTCACCGTTCGCGCGAAGTGTGATTGACCGT